>Ga0257120_1001302_pt1 | contig 16666 bp, 18 predicted proteins | sample SI106_10metaG_FD_190153 | JGI IMG/M metagenome (GOLD analysis project Ga0257120, IMG submission 190153) | Marine microbial communities from Saanich Inlet, British Columbia, Canada - SI106_10 | ecosystem: Environmental > Aquatic > Marine > Inlet | place: Canada: British Columbia | collected... | reverse complement strand
TTAGAATCCCATCATTTTACAAAGAAACAGTAGACTTTAAAACTGCTTGGAACACAATCACAAACTTTGGTCGTGGTGATGCTCTTGAAGGTATGAACGCTATGAACCGTGTTTGGGAAGAGCATTGCGCTTCGGGCGATGAAGATGATACATTCTGGGACAACTACGAATATGAAGCTAATGCTTACAACGTAGTGTTCGAAAACATGGGTAAACTATTTGGAGAGGCAGCTTAGTCAAAATTAATGCTTGACAATACTAACGAATCACTTTATACTAATTAAGTAATCAGAAAAAAGGACTAACAAATGAAAATTAAAGGCGCAATGACTATTCTTAATAAACGTTGTACATTCTTTGGTTGGACATTTGACCAACTGATCACTAAGCTAGATGAAGGCTTTGATGATAACTATACTGTTCTTACAGCATATGAAGTTTATAAAATGGAGCAAGGGTATCGCTGGAAGGGTACTGAAGGCGACACATGGGTTAAATCATGATTAATGCATCTACGTTCTGTACTCACCAAGCCTTGGAACCGATCAGCCTCTATGATGAACCGATCAATAAGCTAGAACTGCTTGCACTTGCTATTGCGGCTCAACGCATTAATGGTGGGTATTATAAACGTGGTGGACATTGTGACTTTGTTAACAAAATCGAAGACGGTGAGGAAGTACAACGCTTTGAACTTATTAAGCAAGCTAATCGCTTTGTTCTGGAAACTATTCAACAAATAGACCCATACATTATCACTAAAGAATTACTTGCAGAAGCGTCTGAAATGATGACCGCTCTTGAAATGGACTATATGTTCAAAGTTCTAGGTGATAACATGAATGATTTTGAAAGTTCCATTCATCAATTCTTAGCAGACGATGAAGAGGTTCAGCTAAGTATGCATGTTGGTGTAGTTGCTTATATCCCCGAATATGTAGAACAGGGAAAAAAACAACGTGAACTCACAGAACGTTCAATAGGTTCTGAATATATCGGTACCAAAGGTGAAGCTATCATTACTGAAATTGAAATTATCTCTAAGCGTCAAGCTACTGCATGGGCAGGTTGGAATGTAAATGCTATTACTACTGATGGTAACCGTGTTTCATTCTTTACTACTAAAGATGATTTATCAAATAAAAAAGGTGTCTTTAAAATCGCCGCTAAGGTAAAAGATTGTGGTAATGTTTGGCAAGATCCAGATATTAAAGAAACTCGTCTTAACTATGTTAAGTAAAGTTTTCTCTATAGATTAAATCAGCAATATCTCTGTTCATCGCTTCGCCGAAATGGCCCAATCCCAGTAGTTGCGCGGTCGGGTCATAGTGTAAGTCACGTCCGTATAAACTGTTTATTAACTCATACGGTTCCGGCGTCTGCAAATCGTTAAGTGAAAATTTCATTTCACCTTGCTCATGTAATACTTTTAAATCATACAATCGTGTATCTATAGGTTTAATCCAATTGGCATCATCGTTTTGATCGATGTATTTGTCAACAGCATAGTACTGTTTATTACCCAGCAATGTTTGCACATCAATTGCAGTCATCCATTCATGGATTGAATTATGGCATTCTATATCAAAAAATACGGACGGGACCTTATCATACACAATCCTTTTTTTCCGGGTAGACTCATCAAATCCCGGCATAACATTAATTGATTCCCATCTGTTCCCATCACCGTAATCTTCTAAATGCATCCACGTATGTCTAGTAGGGTAACTCCACAATATTATTATTTTTTTAGGATTATACTGTTGCATGAACGTAATGGCATTGTTATGAATAGTTCGATTACTAGAGCCTGGTATGCCAGCATTAACAAACGGTTCTCCATAATCACGGGTTAATATTTCACTGATTGTATTACTATTTTCAATTCCTTGACCATAAATATAAGAACACCCTATTACGACTGAAGTTTTGCTCCAGTCAATTTGGTCCAATTCTTGATTACATCTAAACCCATCAGTGTTGTGTACATAATCTATTTTAGTATTTGCATACTTCCAATACTTAGAACTGAATACACCAAGGTTCTTTTTATGGTGTTCTTCTTCATTGTGTCCAGTGAACAATGTGGTCGATTTTTGAAAGCCAGATTTATTAAATCTTCTTTCTGGGAAACTGTTTAAATTAAATATATCTACGCTCATTGATTTATTTAGCTGCATTAAATGCCGCTAAAACTACAAACATAAATATAGTTATGAAAATAGTATTAGTTACGGGTGGATTTGATCCACTACACTCAGGTCACATTGCATATTTTAATTCTGCAAAATCATTAGGCGATAAACTCATAGTAGGTGTTAATACAGATGCATGGCTTACTAGAAAAAAAGGCAGAGCGTTTATGCCTATCTCTGAAAGAGTACGTATTATAGAGAATTTAAAAATGGTAGATCATTGTATATTATTCAGCGATGATGATGGTTCTTCAATAGAAGCTATTAAGAATGTAAAAATGATTTACCCAAACGATGAAGTTATCTTTGCAAATGGTGGTGACAGAACTAAAGAAAACATCCCTGAAATGATTTTTGATGATGTTGAATTTGTGTTTGGTGTAGGCGGTGAGGATAAAAAGAATAGTTCATCTTGGATACTAGAAGAGTGGAAAGCTCCTAAAACAATTAGATCATGGGGATATTATAGAGTGATACATGAATATGACAATCATACTAAAGTAAAAGAATTAGCAGTGCCGCCAGGTAAGATGTTATCTATGCAACGACATAAAGAACGTTCAGAACATTGGTTTGTAGCAGAAGGAACTGCAACTGTGAATACATTAAATTCTAGCAGTACTGATGTTGAAGAGCATGGAGTGTTCTACAAGCATCAATCGTTGCACATCCCTGTAGGTATGTGGCATCAACTAGTCAACGCACATGACACTCCATTAAAGCTAGTAGAGATACAGTACGGAACTAATTGTGTAGAAGATGATATTGAACGCAATGACTCTGTTCTTTAAAGATGGGTGTTCCGGAGAAGGCTCAGATCCAACGTACCTAATACAATCATTGTCGTATGATCATGTAGAGTATATGCAGCATAAATTAGACATTCTGGAATACAATAAATTTAGACACGGCGATGATTACTTTTGGAGCGTTGAACTTACTGCTGGAAATCCTGATATACCAAGATTTCAGAAATCTAATGATATTGAGAAGCCATACAATATAGTGGTGCCCGACAGTGTACTAGAAGATATATTACATGGTAATGCTAGATTAGCGTTGAACTATTCACTTGAAGGGTTTACTGATATAAATTGGGATAGATTGTTCGCTGCAGTTCTTCCAATCCCTAAAGAAAAAATAATATACATAACAAGTGTTTACGATACCGCCAAATTAGAGGCAGATAGTGGGATAAAATGCTATTATACAAATTATTGGGAGACAACACTACAGCGTATTTGTCAGACTGGCAGTGGTTATTCGTTCACTGATCCTGACGCTGGTTGGAAACAGTTCAATGAACAAATTAAACTTATAGAACGAAAATACAATCGTGGTAAAATGTTCACCGCGTACAACAGAAGACCAAGAGAACACAGACTTGCGTTACTGGGTGGCTTAAAGAATAAAAACTTATTACACAATGCAATCTATAGTTGGGGCGGGAAGTTCGAGACTGATTATGATTCTAACACGTTGTGCCGCACCGTAAATAAACAATTTTTTGACGGCAATGACGAGAGTAAAATGTATCAATATCTTATCGAAATTAACGATAAAATTGTTGAGCATGATGTATCCTTAGATATTAATCCAGCATGGATATTTAATTGGGATCATATATTTAATACTAATTTCCAGCTTATCACAGAAACCAATGCAGATTCCGATAGTACATTTCTAAGTGAAAAGAGTTTTAAACCTTTTGCATCTGGTCAACCATTTGTCATGTGGGGTGATGTATACACCGTAAACGCATTGCGTGAAAGTGGATATGATACATATGACCAATGGATTAATCACTCATATGACACCGAAACAGACAATGCTAAGAGGTTACAGATGGTAATCAAAGAAGTTGAACGATTATGTACAATCACCGAAAGTGATTGGCTAGACATGTTATACGACATGCTACCAACTATAGTTAAAAATAATAGAAATTTCATGAATTCCAACTCTCGGTGCATCCAAAACAATTCTCATACACTCTGAATAAAAAGGTTGACAGATATCGAATCGAGTGCTATATTAATAGTACGAAACGAATCATTAACAACAGAGAGTAAACTTTATGAAAAACCTACTTCTAACAACTTTTGCATTGTTGGTACTGTCAGTCGCGTCAGCAAGTGCGAATGCAACCTCAGATGCACAACGCATGTTAAATCAACTTGGCTACAATGCTGGTCCTGTTGATGGTGCTTACGGTGGTAAGACCAAACGTGCGCTCGAGGCATTCTACACAGATAACGGCACATCATATGATGGTACGTTAGATGCCAATGAAGTTTCGGATCTGAAAGCTGCAGCAGTAGAAGCTGGCGTAAAGTTGAACGTGTCTTCAGGTATTAGCGTAAGTGATCAATATCGTTTTGAAAACTTTGCAGGTCTTGTAAGCCTGCCGTACGCGAATTCAATTCGTCGTAGTTGGTTTGGATATATTGAAATCCCACTAATTGATACAAACGATGACGGCTACAAAGACCTTGTCTTTAACTCTGATGGTCCTGATTTCTTTAGACAACAGAAACTAGGAAAGAATGATGCCAATGTAGTCACAGTCCCATACAATGCTAAATGGAAAGATTGGGATATGTTTGAAACTGTCGAGTCTCCAAATAGTACATTCGGCAACCCAATGATGCAATATGCTGACATGAATGGCGATGGTAGAGTTGATATCGTTGCCGCCACGTCAGTCCCTGGCGGCAGCTTCAATGAAGGTGGCGCGGTTGTATACTTCAATCAAGGTGATGGCACGTTCAAAACTAAGATGATTAGTCGCAAAAAGTTTACTCACGCACTAGCTATCGGCGATCTAGACGGCGATGGTGATCAGGATGTTATCTACCATCATCTAGGTGCAACAAGTATTCAATGTGAAATCAACGATGGTCGTGGTAACTTTAAACGTAAAAATTGTATGCGGGCTCCAAAGACATTCAATCAACCATACGCGCAAAACATTTGGAGTTTCCGCATTGCGGATTTCGATAACGATGGTGCACAAGATGTAAGTATCTGGACAAATGTTGGTAGTTCGAAGGTAGATAATTCTTGGGGGCAAGTAAGACAGAACGAGTTACAGCATCCTACAATTTTTTGGGGAGACAACAATGTTAAGTTCTCTTACAAAAACAAAACATCGCTAGATGTGACACCTTGGACAGACGGTGCACTACAATCAGGTAAGCCAGTCTTTTTAACTGCAAACGCAGGTACAACTGTTGATATCGGGAAAGACGGTGATGTCGATTTAGTTACTATTCTAGTGGGCAAGCATTCAGTTGGTGGGGCTCTAGTCATTCATGAAAATTTAGGCAACCGACAATTTCGTACAAAAGAACTGTCACGTTCGGTATTCTTAAAAAATGATCCAGATCGGTTTCGTACAATGCAAGATAAAACTGGGCGTGTGAACACAACTAAAGATTACACATGGTTAACTGAGAGCCTAGTATGGAATGATATGTGTGGTAACGTGATGTTCTTGGATATCAACAATGATGGTATTGATGACTTTGTATGCGGTGGCACTGGTTGGGATGACAACTCTGTAACGATCATTGATCGATGGGATAACCATCAGAAAGAGCATCAGCGTATCATGCCTTGGATGAATACTAAAGATTGGAACCCAGACTGGAGCAGTAAAAACCGTTATGCTATTCTAGATATTAATGGCAACGTAAAAGATAGCGGCAAGATTTTTAACAATGCACAAAGTGATTTTTCAGCAAAGTTTAAGTCTCGTGGTTATAAAATAGATACTATCGGTTTCTAATACTATGTTGATTATTTAAAACTAAAAAGACGCTTTCAAGCGTCTTTTTTTATGGTTTATTTTATTGTTCTAGTGTTGCCGTAATGCTCTACTATAACACCGCTAACAGCATTGAACTTTCTCCATGGGTCAACTACAATCGAACGTTCTGGAATATCACAATACAATGTATCTTTATGTGAATTACCAGTGTATTCATACGTAGTAGATGCACTGTGCGCCATTAAAAATACAGCTGGACCTGTTGATGTTCTGTCATCATCTGTCATAGGGTCTACATACTCAACATCAATACCACACTCATTAATGTACGTTGCAATCAACATACTATAACTTCCCTCTAAGTATGGGACATTTGGCTTATATGCCTTACCATGAATAACTATAGGTAGATTGTTTTCATTCGCATGTTTCATTAATCGTAACGCAATATTCTTAGCTTGTATCTCTCTTGCATTCATAATAGCATCAAACATATCATAACCCAAGTCTAGCTCTTCTGCCATATAACGTAGTGCAATATTATCACGTGGGTGACAACCACCGCCATCTCCCATGCCAGCAGTCATATATTGTGGACCCATGATGCGCATAGTACTGTGTGCTAGTGCATTTGTTACTACGTCTACATTAATGTTACCTTGCTTTTCTGCAACGTCTTGTATCATGTTTACTAGACCAATCTTAGCACTGATGAATGTATTGTAGAATACTTTGATTGCTTCGCATTCATCCCATGTACCGATCTCATAACGTGGGTTGTTTTCCATAATTGTTTTATAGAAGTCAGTTAATTGTTTTGCATCGCCGTTGTGATCTCCATCTTCTGTGCCGATCATAACCATTTCTGGATTAACCATATCAAATGCAACACTTCCCATGGCGATCAAGTAAGGGTTATATACGAAGCGTGGGTTAGTGATGTGCTGTATGAAGTGCTTACGGGTCGTCCCTGGCAGTACTGTGGAGATAAGAACAAGTAGTTGACTGTCATTCATATGTTCATTTGCTTCTTTAATAACATCAATAACGATATCATAGTTGAAGTCTTTGGGCGCCAAGTGTGCTGTGGGTGCATTACCATCATACATTGGGTCATGTGGGGTTGGTACCGCAACGAATACAATGTCTCGGTCTTTAACTAGTTCTTGTATAGTAGTAACTACCGTTATGTCATCACTTGTTCTGGGAGAGACATCATACCCCTTAACATCATGTCCTTTTTGTGCAACTGCTTCTGCACATGGCATTCCGAGTTTACCAACTCCGATAAATCCAATCTTACTCATTTATATCACCCCATCCAAATTGTTCTGTTATATTTTAAATACAGTATATTTATTACTGCTGATTTAGTTGTTACCATAAAATAATATTTATTATATCATTTTCGTTCTTCTATGTAAGAAAAATTAATACCGTTACGCTGATATGACGTAATAAGATTATTATAATTTTGTTGTAATCGTGCTATGTATGTACCTTCAGAGGTTTTTCTCTTGAAAAAGTTTTGCCCCAATGATAGGTTCACCCGCTTAATCTCATCTCTCAATTCAAGCAACCTTAATTTAGTATCTTCAGTACTATCATACGAATGTGAAAACACATCGTCGAAGGTATCATATCCTAATTGTTTCAGCGCAGATACAGTACCAACATCCGCCCACGTTAAAAAGGGCTGACCTAATAGGAATGGTTTAAAACTTTTCTCACTTAGGAACGTAGTATCATTCGTAGCCCATGTCTCACATATAAATTGATAATACGTATCGCTAAGATGATCTATATTGATAGTATTAACTAAATTTATATGCAGGTCTTCAGTTGATTCTTTACCGTTCTGAAGATTACCCCACGATAGTACTTCCTTAATTGAATCTGTATATTCAATACCAGTGTAATTTACATACTGATATCGTATAAAGTTGTTGGTAGCCTCATTGACATTATTTAATTGAACCGTAGTATATTGATCTACCGATCCTCCCCAACTCCATATCATAGTGTCGAGTAAATTTTCTTTATGTAATACTGACATTGCATTAATTCTATGATCTCTTATTCGTCTATTATAGAATGTGTTCATGTACTTGCGGGTTTCATTTTGGACGAGATCATTTTTATACTTATCTAGGTAAGATTTGATATTCTGCGGCGTCTGAATTCCAAGACCTGCGCAACTCCGTTCCCAGTAGTTTATCCACATTAATGTAATACCTGATGGGTCTGTTACCGGAGTGTTATAACGATAATCGCCGGTTAGAAAAATCACACTACTCGGTTCAACACCTAATAGTTTTTTAACATAGTTCATGTTTATACTATGATAACCTTCAAGCGCATGAAATACCAATACCTTAACTTTACCTGCATTGATCTGTTTCCTAATAATATTAGGAATGTTAAATATTATATTATTCTGAATGAAATATTCATTAAGTTTGTCTGGATCATTGTAAATTTCCTCCAATTGCTCCAAATGTGCAACACCTCTAGTCATCTGAGGCGAAATTGCATTCATAGCGAACTGATTAAAGTTTTCCTCAGAATAGCACGATATTAAATAATATATCGTATCGTCATCGCCGTGATCAGTATTACCGAACTCTACCTGAGGTAATATAGTTAACGTGCTTAGTTCATCTGAATTAATAAGGTTATGGGGATAAAATTCTTCTTCTGCCTGTACATATAGATATCTATTTGTCATTGGTGTATTCCGTCAATAATTGTCCAGCAATAATATGATTTGCAGAAGGCGTCCAATGACCACAAGACATAAAGATATCAGAGACATCAAAGTTGCTTTCTTTGTTCCATACGCTATCGATTGTCCCTGACAGGTCTACTCGTTTTAGCTTAGATTTCTTTTCTAGTTTTACTAAATTTTCATGAAACCAAGACAGATCCTCAGCACTGTACACTGTATCCAGGATAGTGTCGTTCAGTAGGTAATAAAAAGGAATATCCAATCCTCGACACATCCAATACATTTGAACAAAATAATTTTCACATTCAATTAAACTATTCAGTGGGGTCGCCCATTCAGCAAAATATGTCATATATTCTCGCTGGGCTTTGCGTAACACCTGTTTCTGGTCGATGTTGCCCATATTTGTTTCTTTAGTAACTGGATTCTCAATAGTCTGATTGAAACAAAAGGCTTTATTTTCATAAGTATTGTCATATAATATAGGAGTATCAATATTATGTCTATTATATCCGTCGGTATAATTCATATAACTAGCTGAGATAGTAGAAAAGAATCTATTCAATGGGGCAAGGTTAAAAACAACTGCTTTTGTTTTTTTTGCGTACTCGGAATTAAACCATTGGTTCAATATCTTTATTGTGTAGATATTGTCAGCGCCTGGCTGCCCTAAATTTATAAATTTAGTATCGCCGCTCAATTTATTAAGACAGTAATCAATTGTCTGGTGTGATCCTACCCCATCACCGTAAATAAAACTATCTCCGACTAATACTACAATATTTTCATATGAATCTATATCGTCGATATTAGTACGTGATGGCAAGTTACTTGGCCAATGGTCGTTAGAATGGTTAAAGGGGATTTTCTTTCCTTTGTCATCAAACCATGAAGTATCAGCAAAAGATGAAAATTGAGTATTCTCTATTCTATTATCTGGCATAATAATCTCCGCAATGTCCGTAAATAGGTACATTTATATTTATATCCACGTGTGGAGTTTCAAAATCTAAGAACACCGACTTTGGTCCAGGGATCAATACTTTGTGCAAGCCCCATATAAAGCCATGTGATGTGAAAACATAGGCATCTGTATCGTGTGAAAACATATTTAATTTATTATCACTACCTAGTATCTCAGCCGATTTAATATCTTTAAGATGCACGAATACATTAGGCTTATTCACTAGTTCATATTTAAATAATTCCTGAGGCTCATCATGTCCGAAATATAACTTTCCGTTGTATTCCTGTACATCGACTTCAATACCGAATCCCTGATTATAAGCGTGTTCTAAGTATGCAATCTTGTTCTCTTCTGAAGAGGGACCAGTAATGTTTCCTCTGTGTGCAATGTATATCATCCAAGGTCACCAGATGCTGAAAAATCGTAATTCTTACCATAATCCATTTAAAATCTCATACGTTTCTTTACTAGAGTTGACTCTATATACATGGTCTACGTCAGCCCGCATTGCGGCTTCATATCCAACATCACTATCCTCAATGATACATGTCTCTGTTTTATTTACGCCAAGCAGTCGTATTGTTTCGTTGAATATATATGGATCAGGCTTTCTCTTGTCTATGGGAAGATAGTTCGCAGTTAATACTACTTCAAACATATCTAAGTTGAATTGGTTCAATACACTGAAAGCAAACTTGCTTCTTGCATTGCTTGCTAATGCAACTCGTTTGCGCTTTGATAGCTCACGTAATTGATCTATTAGATTAGTGTCCATGTGTACAGTGTTTAGGTTCGCATCAGTGTAAACTTGTTTTAACTCATATACAGAACCCGGATCAATACCCTGATCAAATTTACTATTAATATAGTCAATCTTATTGAGTGTCGGGATACCTTCAAGCAAATCTTCTAACTCTGTAGTTATATTGAAGTCGCTAACTTGTGCAACTGCCCAAGAAAATGATTTACGGTGCAATTGGTTAGCGTCTATTAAAGTTCCATCTAGATCAAATATATAACACTCATGCATCGACATACCCCAAATAGTCTTTTGGTGTCCCAATGGGATTAAAATCATTAACTTCAAAAGCTCGAACTATATTACCAGATTGTATTATATAATTATACAATGGCGCGATATAGAATTCACCTTCGCTTGTTAGATCAGATGCTTTGAAGAAATCATATGCTTCCATAAACAACTTACCCGATTGAAAATGATATTGACCAGTGTTTCTAAATTTCGATATAGGTTGTTTCTCTGCTATCCCATACACTCGCATGTTGTTATCTACGCACGAATAGCTACTTTTCTTATCCCATTGACTTGGTTGTACTAATACAACACTGCAATCAGTTGTACGTTCTAAGAGTGAATCAAAGTCTAAGTCTAGAACAAAATCACAATCTGCAATTAACCAAGGTTCATTGATAAACTCGCTATCTTTTATAACATGCGATGCACTAGTTGCTGCACCGTCCGTGTAGTAATCAATACTACTAATAATACCGTCTTTATAATTCGGTGAATACTTTTCTATATGTGATTCTTGAAATAGAAAATGATAACGCACATCTGCATCATTGTCAATAGATAAACTATCCAATGCGTATGTAAACATTTGCTTACCATTAACGTCTATAAACGGTTTCGGAACATCCGAATAATCTGCAAAGCGGGAGCCTTTGCCTGCGCACAATTGTAATATATTAAGTGTCATACTATGCTGCTAATTCCCTAATAAAGGTTTTGATTTGACTTTCTACATCATCGCCTGAATGTAGCCAACCACCGACGTTTGCAAGCCAATTATTTCCAATCTCATCCCGGATAGTCTTAGCGATGTCCGGTGTCATACCGCAACTAAGTGCTGCCCAAACATTATGTTCTTGACATAGTGCAACTGCATCGCGCACTTCTTGGTGATCGCCAGGATAATATCCCCCGATCATACCTGCATGAATACTATCAATACCTTGATAAATCGCAAGTTTTACAATAACAGACCAATCAATACCAAAGGGATTACGCGGATCAGTATATGCACGAATGCCACTACGTTGGAAGTGTGTGAACAATCCACGTTCATTACTATCTGCATACGCTCCTAGTCCACTCCAAAAGTTGATGTGTACTCCGTCACCTCGATATGCTTTAACTAAATCTAACTGCTCAATTAGATGTGCAGGATTACCATTAACGCAGTATGTGTATACAGTGTCGGGATGTTGTTCCATAATAGGCTGTATTAATTCTAATCGTCTTTCAAGCGGTAAATACGCTGGATCTGCAAGTATCTCATCTTCTTTAATAAAGTCTATCCCACCGTTACACATCTGTGTTACAATGTCAACTAACTGCTCGTCAGTTAATCCAGCTTTAGGTTTAACGATACTACCAAGCAACGGACGATTGCGGTTCTCGTTAAGCTTCTTAGTTGGTGTTTTTTTAGTAAACGGCTGATTCAGTTCTATATCTACGATTCTGCATACGTTAATCAAACCAATGTCACTTTGCCCACCATTAATCGTACATAACATCTGTCCGATATCTTTCAGTGAATGTAGGTTTCTCCATTTAAAATCGATAACAACTTTGTTACCATCGATTGATATTAGTTCTGCTATACTTTGGATAATACCGGCTGCCGTTTCATATGAACTTCTGATGTTGGGGTTACCGACACTCTGTCCAATTACAATAGCTTCTGCTGCCTTAGGTATATCTGTGCTTTCGACATGATATGTCACTCTATACGAATCGTTCATATTTACCTCTGTTAGTTATGTATGTACTTATTTATACTCTTTAATACGTGCATCAATATATTGTGCAATTAATTTATGTCCAGTTTCATCTGGGTGTCCCAACCTCTTGAGATTAAAATCACTCAGGTCGTGTCTAGAATTCGCATGCCAGTGCCAATCTGATGATGAAATGTCCTTTATTTTTCCGTCGGTTGCAACGTCAAGTAATGTTCTATCAGCAAAAACCATTCGATCAACACTATTATGAACTTTATTATCATAGAATGCATTAACATTGATGATTGGGATATCTTTAGCTAACCAATGTGCAGTGCATAATTCATTATAAAATGTATCTATAAATTCATCATCTGCCAATGTTTTTGTCACAGACACAAAACGATCATGTGTATTGGTTTCTAACTCCCAATCGCAACGCCTGTTGGATGCTCTAAATTGTGAGGTCCATGCTAGAATTATTATATCAATAGTAGTATCCATTGTCAAGCGATCATGTAATATTTCTAATATTTGCCTATTAGACGCGCCAGACTGACTTAGATTTTCTACCTGGTATTCACCGCTAAGTGATAGTATAGTTGACCACCGATGAGTGTCTACATACGCATGATTTTTTTCACACTTTACAGTATAATCTGTACCGTATTTCACTGTAGCTTCTTCTTCTGTGCAAATAGAACGGTCCCATAATTCAGCACCCCATGTCCAACTATCGCCTATACATACTACTTTCACTCAACTACTACCTTATCGTTAAATCCTAAGCTAGGTGTTTTAACGCATACGATATGACATTCTTCTAACAACTCTACAATCGTTACTTCTTTAGGATCAAATATGAATATGTCACCTGGTCCTAATGTTTCTCCGTTTGCAATTAAACTGCCAACAAGCAACAGGTTATACTCGGTAGATAACTCCTGATAGTGTTTCTCTGGGGTATCTTCTTTCTTGTGAATTTGAAATCCAACTTCAAATTCTTCAGTTTTTAAAATTGCAGGTTCAAAGTTTCCTATGAACCACCCTCTTGTAAAGTTTTCAATACGTTCTCGTTTCATTTGACAAATCCTTTGGTAGATAAATAACTATGTATATAACTATATATGTATATTTATCAGAGGTGAAATTAATGAAGATTGGTGTATTATTAATAGGACAGGTTAGAAATTTTGATATTTCAGTTGACCATATAAAGAAAGAATTTGATATGGAAGACATAGAAGTAGATTATTTCTGTCATACTTGGGATTCAGTTGCAAATTTTTCACCATGGAATAATATGAAAACGACTGATGAAAGATTTTCTGATTTACAGTTCCATGATCACGCCGAACTCGTCGATACTATTAACCTTATTAATCCAAAAAAATATAAAATTGACAGTTATAACAATTTAGAATACTTGTATGAAAATCTATATTACCCTGAGGCAAACAGCACTGATACTGACAATACAGTATTACACCATTTTCGTAATTTAGGCTGGAGAGCATATGATTCAGAAAGTAAATTAACATACGCAGATTGGGTTTACTTTTTTAGTTTATTAGGGCAATTCTATAGCAGCGCACGGGCATTAGACCTACTTTGCGAGTACGAAAAAGAGATTGGCGAAAAGTACGATGTTATTGTCAGATGGAGATATGATCTTGTATCACAGTTAAAACACCGAACCAATGGACAACGTGCTAATACATGGACCGAGGAGCCATTGCAATCAGGCGCGTGGGACACTATATTCTTCAATTGTTTAAATATTTGGAACGGAATGCAGTGCAGCGGCGATCATTATTGGTATGGTGCTGCAGGCGCATTTAAATCTTTTACAATGAACCTAGACACAAAATACATTGATTTAGTTCGATCCAGGATTATGTCCAGTGGGAACATACTGAATGAGAATATCATGCAAGAATTGATAATTAATAAAAGAATGTCATCACGGGAATCTCCAAAGCCATTGGCAGTAGTGAGACCGGGCGCAACTAAAGAAATGACATTTGACCAACTATACGACTTAGAGTTACAACACGAACAAACAAAAAGAAAATTAGCAGGTAATAAAAGATGAAAATAGCGATTGCATTCTTTGGGCAGCCCAGATTATTAGAAATGCCAACTCATGTGGGTACTTGGGAATCCACTTTTGAAAAATCCAAGCATGACATTGACATATACTCTCATTTTTGGAATACTGTAAGTAACACGCAAGTATCTGATACTTATGAAGAATTTGTTAAAGAAGAAAAAATTAAAGATGATCACTTTGATTGGTTTCACGAGGTATTTAAGGATAGAGTTAAGGATATAGTAGTAGAAGATCCATCAGTGATGGACGAAAGTTCAAATGCTTATTTTGGATGGAACAAGCATATGAAACGCAGAGTAGATACAGATAATCCAAGTACTGGGAGAGCTACCTTAGGACAATGGTATTCTACTGAGAAAGTATTGCAACAAGTAAAAAAATCTGGTATTACATACGATGTTGTTATCAGAATCAGACCAGACATAAAATTTGAAATGTATAGTTCTTCGCACTTCCCAATGTTTGATCAGCATATAATCGGCAACTTTGTAAATAGAGGCAACGGAAATCGCTGTGTCGGTGTACCTGGGGTGGAAGTAAAAAGTGGCACTCCAATCGTCAACGATTGGTGGACAGTTTTAAATGGTAGTTTTATTGCAGAGTTTAGCGATGGTTTAACTGCAAATATTGCAGCACAATTAAATGCTATTTTCAGTAGCCCTGATGAAGTTATAAGTGTACAAGAGAATGCTCTGCACCGTCATTTGAGTAAAGAAAAAATTGACACAGTTACAACTTATACTGATGCAAGTATACGTAGATACGATGAGGATTCGCAGTGGAAATGGCCTAACTATTCAGTTTGATAGCGTCATCAGCGATTGTCACACTTTCAAATGTTTCTTTCATTTCAGAGTTAGTGTCTTTACCACAGAATATGGAACACGTGCGTAATCTTTTTCCTCTAATGTCATTATCGTTAAAGTTTTCAACCCAACGTTCTTGAAACATGGGACCGTCGATAATATCTTCAAGCGAGTTATGATGCAATGAAATATTATTTCTGCCAAAATCATTAATAAATTTCTTTAACTGCGCAACTTCTTCGTTGTCTCCAGCATAATACTTACTGGCAGTAAAGCAACACGGGAATACCAATCCCTCACTACTTACAAATAAACTCTTGGGTTTGATTACCGCACAATGAATTTCAGTATTACCTAATTTGTGTTCCCATTCAGTTAACGGTCTACTTCTATCTTCGACGAACGGTGTTGCCACGTGCTTTGGGGTGTTCTTTTCAATATTAAATGTTTTTAGTGCTTGCGGAGACTCGACATCCTCACCTTCATGTTTAGTAAATTTAGTATTTTTCAAATACTCCCTTATAACACTATTTTGGAATTTAGAATTTGATGGTGGTTCAATCATGTAGTCTAATTGACCTTGATCATTAAGTACGTATATACCTTCCATGCCCACTCTATTTTTATCATTGCTAATAAATCCTAATGCTTTTTTATACATAAAATGTTCGAAACCCAAGTCAATTGACAGTTGCTTTGCTTCTTCTATCTGATGCTGATTGTGCTTGAAAATGAGATAGTCCCACCGAGCAGAGGCTCCCGTACTAATATAATTTTTTACTGCCATCATTATCTTGTCCCAATGCGTTCCGCGACGATAAATGTGGTTCGTGTCTTCTAAGCCGTCAATGCTAAAAGTAACATGCCCATTATTACCTACCAATCTACCCAAGTCTTTCCAAAACTGAGGATTGCGACCACTTGCATTGGTATTCATAGTTATTTTGATTTCAGGATTTAGTATTTTAACGTGTTCTAGAATAGGAATAAGTTCTGGGTTTGTCATAGCGTCACCGTAATTCCCACATAATTGTATAGAAAACAGATTAGATACCATATCATCACGAAACCATTCTTTGAAACGCTCTAGTGTTATGTACGTTTCGACAAAATCTGTATTTTTAATGCCACCTGAATCTCGGCGGTTGCAAACGGGGCATAGTGCATTGCACAAACTACTACTCTCTAAATCTAAATGCAATAAGCTATCATATGTGTACATTAAATGTGTCCTTAAACTCTGGTAAATAATCACCGATAACTTGGTTACGTATTGTATCTAAGTTACGAGTGTATTCTTTTGCTTGTTCCCATTTCTCTGGTTTATCAGGTCCACCGAA
>Ga0257120_1001290_pt1 | contig 16736 bp, 16 predicted proteins | sample SI106_10metaG_FD_190153 | JGI IMG/M metagenome (GOLD analysis project Ga0257120, IMG submission 190153) | Marine microbial communities from Saanich Inlet, British Columbia, Canada - SI106_10 | ecosystem: Environmental > Aquatic > Marine > Inlet | place: Canada: British Columbia | collected... | reverse complement strand
TTCATACGAATAATTGAGATTCGGAAAGTAATGCAAATATGATGTAACAAAAAAGCCTCGCCCGAATATCGGGCGAGGCTTTATTTATTGTGTTTTTTTATTAAGTGTTGAGAGCTTCTGCTCCACCCACGATTTCTAGAATCTCGGTGGTAATAGCTGCTTGTCTTGCTTTGTTATATGTGAGCTTAAGGTCCTTTAACATATCAGAGGCGTTGTCAGTTGCTTTATGCATAGCAGTCATTCTAGCGCCATGTTCACCTGCAAAACTGTCCAAAAGGGATTTGTAAAACTGCGTTTTTAAAGACTTTGGTATTAAGTCATGAACGATTTCAGTTTTGTTAGGCTCAAAAATGTAATCTTGATTACTTGCCGCTCCTGTTGACAATTCAAGTGGAGCGATAGGTAAAAATTGCTCCTCCTGAACGATTTGTGTTGCTGCGTTTTTAAAGTGATTGTAAACTAATACCACCTTATCAAACTGCTTAGCGGCAAATGCATCCATTATTTTGGTCGCAGCAGCCGAGGCATGATTATAATCTAAATTATCGAAGATTTCGCTCGTATTCCTAGGAAGAAGCGACCCCTTGATGAAGTAGTCGGTTTTTCTAAACGCATCTTCAGCTTTTTTACCAAAAGTCAAAACGGTTACGTTTTTACCTGCATATTCATTCTGAATCATTTGGTGTGCCCGCTTTATTACCTGAGAGTTGAATCCACCGCATAGACCACGATTAGAAGTGATTGCAACAATCAGCACATTCTTGATGCTGTCTGTTCTTCCAAACGTGTTTTCTGATGTGTCGAGACCGCTGCTTAATCCGCCTAGGATTTCTTGCAGTTTTAAAGAATAAGGACGCATTTGTGTGACGGCATCTTGCGCTCTTCGCAGTTTTGCAGCACTCACCATTTTCATTGCAGATGTAATCTGCATGGTGTTGTTTACGGATGAAATCCTGTTTCTTACTTCTTTTAAGTTAGCCATTGGCTTGAGCTTAAGCGATTAATACTTTGCAGACAATTCTGCGGCAACAGTCTCTAAAGTGCTCTTAATTTCATCTGTTAGCTTTCCAGCTCTCAGTTGATCGAGAACATCACGATGGTTTCTATCAAGTATGTCAAGGTATTCTGTTTCAAACTCCTTCACTTTGTTGATGGGCACCTTACTTAACAAGTTCTGTGATCCTGCGTAAATAATAGCTGTTTGCTTTTCTACTGGAACTGGCGCGTTTTCACCTTGTTTCAATATTTCAACGTTTCTAGCGCCTTTATCTAATACTGCCTTAGTAGCTGCATCTAAGTCAGAACCAAACTTGGAGAAAGCCTCTAATTCTCTATACTGAGCTTGGTCAAGCTTCAACGTACCAGAAACTTTTTTCATGGACTTAATCTGAGCGCTACCACCAACTCTTGAAACGGAAATACCAACGTTAATAGCAGGGCGAACACCAGACAAGAAAAGGTTAGCTTCTAGGAATATCTGACCATCCGTAATCGAAATCACGTTAGTTGGAATATAAGCTGAAACATCTCCCGCTTGAGTTTCAATGATTGGAAGGGCAGTTAATGAGCCCCCTCCTTTTACCCTGCCTTTAAGGCAATCTGGTAAATCGTTCATTTGAGCGGCAATAGCATCATCGTTGATCACCTTAGCTGCTCTTTCTAATATTCTTGAGTGAAGGTAAAACACATCACCTGGATATGCCTCACGCCCTGGAGGTCTTCTTAGGAGCAGTGAAACCTCACGGTAAGAAACGGCTTGCTTAGATAAGTCATCGAAAATGATTAAAGCTGGTCTACCTGTATCTCTGAAGTATTCTCCAATTGCAGCTCCAGCCATAGGCGCATAAAACTGCATTGGACTTGGGTCAGATGCGTTAGCCGCAACAACTGTTGAATACTGCATGGCGCCTGCGTCTTCTAAACGCTTTACGATACCAGCAACGGTAGATGCTTTTTGACCACAAGCAACATAAATACAGTAAACAGGCTCTCCTCTGTCGAAGAATTCCTTCTGGTTCATGATGGTGTCAATTGCCACAGTTGTTTTACCTGTTTGGCGGTCACCAATGATTAACTCTCTTTGACCTCGACCCACAGGAATCATAGCATCAATTGCCTTAATTCCAGTTTGAAGAGGCTCGTTAACGGGTTGACGGAAAATGACACCAGGAGCTTTACGCTCTAATGGCATTTCAAATAACTCACCATCAATTGCGCCTTTACCATCAATAGGATGACCAAGTGTGTTGACCACGCGACCAACAATCCCTTCACCCACATTTATTGATGCAATTCTTTTAGTTCGCTTAGCGGTATCTCCTTCTTTGATAGTAGTCGAGTGACCTAATAAAACGGCTCCAACGTTATCTTCTTCTAGGTTAAGAGCAATGGCTTGAAGCCCGCCTTCAAACTCGATCAGCTCACCTGCTTGCACATTGGAGAGACCGTAGATTCTAGCGATTCCATCACCTACTTGTAGTACTGTTCCTACTTCTTCTAGCTCAGCTGCTGTTTTTGCTCCGCTTAATTGTTCACGGAGAATTGCTGATACTTCTGCTGGTTTAATTTCAGGCATGATTTATCTTATTTGTAAGCTGAAAGTTTATGATTTGTGAATTTCTTGTTTAAGGGTATTTAGCTTTTTGCGGATACTCGCATCAAGTCTTAGATCACCTATACGTATTTTGACTCCTCCCAGAATTGTCGGATCGACCACTTCTTTCAGGGCAATTATTTTTCCAAAACTAGAGAGCGAACCCTGAAGTTGTTTTTTTTCTTCTGCTGTAAGCGTGCTTGCCGATGTAACTGTAGCCTCAACAATTCCAGACTTTGCGTTGTATTGTTCTATAAAAGAGTTGGCTACCGCCTCTAGAATTGACTCTCTCTTTTTAAATGCCAGCATGTCAAGAAACTCGACAGAAAGCTTAGATATGGATTTTTCAAAGACAGCTTTTAAGGCGCGTTGTTTAACCTCTATTTTGATGATTGATGATTCAAGCATCATCACCAAATCCTGACTGGATGCGCAGGTCGAGCTGATGACATCCATATCTGCCTTGACGGTTTCCAGCTCTGACCTTTCGATTGAGAGTTGTAGTAGTGAAGTGGCGTATCTACTCGCTGCTTTTTTCGATTTCATTAGTTGAAATTGATTTCTTTTAGAGCCGATTTAACAGCTTCACTTTGCTTATCCGCATCATTCAGCTTTTTTCCAAGTACTTTTTCAGCAATCTCAAATGAAAAGTCGGCTACTTGGTTCTTTAATTCCTCAATAGCCTTGTTTTTCTCATTCTTAATTTCTTCTCTAGCCGAAGCAAGAACCTTCTCAGCTTCTTCTTTTGCTTTATTCTTTGCCTCTGATATAATCTCGTTTTTTATGTTTCGAGCCTCCTTCATCAACTCGTCACGCTCTTCACGAGCCTCATTCATAAGCGCATTGTTGCTCTGTTTAAGATTCTTCATCTCGTTTCGAGCTTTTTCAGCCTGTTCCAAGGCCTCATCAATTAAACGCTCTCGTTCATTAACGGCATCTAACGTTGGCTTCCAAGCGTATTTTCTTAATAAGAATAGAAGCGTAAGAAACAATAGGGTTTGCCAAAAGAACAGACCTACTGAAAATTCATTGATTAATTTTTCCATCTCTTTTTAGTTATGATTTGGTAAGAAAACAACAACGATAGCCAACCGCTACCGCTGTTGTTTAAACTCATTAGACTGCGAACAATGCAGCAAAACCAATACCCTCAATAAGGGCAGCGGCAATTAACATTGCTGTTTGGATTTTGTTGGTTGCTTCTGGCTGACGAGCGATCGCCTCCATAGCTGAACCACCAATATTACCAATACCGATACCGGCACCGATAACTACTAAGCCCGCTCCTACAATTGCTGGAATTTCCATAATCAAGATAAATTAGAGTTAATAAAAGAATATAAATTTTTAGTGTGCTTCATCATGCTCTTCTACTGCAAAACCGAAATAAAGAGCGGTAAGCATGGTGAATATATATGCTTGTAGAAATGCCACAAGAAGTTCAATGACAGATAAAAACAGAGTAAGCCCTAAAAATGCTCCCCGGGCAAACCAGTTGTTAAATATGAATAGAAGACCAATCAAACTCATAAGAACGATGTGGCCAGCAGATATGTTAGCGTACAAACGAATCATTAAAGCGAAAGGCTTAATGAATACACCAAGCAGTTCGATAGGAGCAAGAATAATTTTCATTGGAACAGGAACGCCTGGCATCCAAAAGATGTGCTTCCAGTAATAACCCTTCGCAGTAAATTGCGTGATAAGAAAAGTCATTATTGCTAGCGCGAATGTTACAGCGATATTCCCGGTAACGTTTATTCCCAGGGGAGTAAGGCCAGCAAGATTAATGAACCAGATGAAAACAAAGACCGTGAGAAGGTATCCGATATACTTTCTGTAATGCTTTTCCCCAATATTTGGAATAGCGATCTCATCTCTTACGAAAATCACAAGTGGTTCAAGAAATTTCCCTACACCGCGAGCTACTAGTCCTTTTTTATAGCCATCGCCTAAAGCCTTGAATAAAAAGAAGATTAAGAGTGAGAAGATGATTATACTGAAAACGCTTTTCGTAATAGAAAAATCTAAAGGAGCAGCGTTAGTTACATGATGGTCGTCATCATACGTTATAGATCCCTCAGCATCAGTTTTGTAAATATGGTTGTGGTGTATGGCATAATACATTCCATTTGACTCTGCTACAGATTCTCCGTGATGAAAAGCCGAGGACATGAAAAACTGCACACCATCATCAAGCAGAATAATTGGAAGCGGCATGCTTACATGCGTTCCTGTTGTTTTGTCGGTGAAAAGGTGAAAGTCGTGCGCGTCTTTTAAGTGATGTAATATATCTTGTTTAATTTCATCACGAATTGAAACGCTGTCTTCCACGTGCTCAGGGGCTTCAGAGGCCTCTCCAAGGAAGGGCGCCAAAATCATAGCTAACGTTATCAGAGAAAAGCAAATTTTATAGCGCATCTTCCTTAAACAATAAGGGGTTAAAATTTGGGTGCAAGAGTACATATAATTATACAACGACAAAAGCCTTTTGACAATTGAATTTATTGAGTTTAATTATCAGAGAATCAGACAGATTTATTTAGGTGATAAATTAAGTACCAAACCTCCACAATCAAACCAATTGAATAGGGCACATAAAATGAGACAAATTGTACTTTTCGAATGTCTTGGATGGTAGAGAATTCACCATAGAATAAAAGGAAAAACAAGGCGAACTTTAATAAGCTACCTGCCATGAATACAAACCCAGAAATTTCGCTCTTTTTTTGTGACAGGCATATTATACTTACCCCGGTTAGGAGACTCACTGCGATGTTCATGAAATAAAAAGGGAAAAGATGTACTTGCAATGCAGCGTGTCCAATAGTCTCCAAAATAGAGCCATGGACTAAATAAGATGTCCCTAGAACAATTAGCAGTATTAAGGTAAAGGTGGCCCCTGACTTAATCACCGTTCTGGTTGATTTGCCGAAGCGTGTTGTATAGGCCAATTGCAACAGCAAGAATCGTTAAGAGAAGTGTGTAGATTCGCTTATCGCTTATTGGATAAGTGGTGTCTAAATATTGACCAAGAAATGCTCCAAGGAAAATAGTGGATGTTAATTGCAGGCCAATTCCAGAAAGGCGAGCAACTCTTTTAAGCGGTCTTTTCACTTATTTCTCTACGCTCTTCTCGGGTGAGTTCCTTTACAACTCCACCCATGCTGCATGTTCCGCTAAAAGTTGCTCCAGGCTCAATTGCAAGTTTACCAACGGTAATCTCGCCATGTAATCTGGCCGATGCCTGCAGGTGCATTAATTCTTTTACTTGAATTTTTGCTTTAACATTACCGGCAATATTGGCTGAAGAGCAAACGATGGACCCTTCGATGCTACCAGATGGCCCAACAACAACTTTACCTGTAGATTCAATTGATCCTTTTAAAGACCCATCTACTCGCAGAACACCTTCGGTTTTAATATCTCCTTGAATCTGAGTGCCTTTTGCAATTTGGTTGTGAGCCCCAAATTCGCCATCTGTGTTTTTGTTATTCTTACTAATCATAGTCGATAAGCTTTGCCGCAAATGTAGAATTATACTTTTTTTAGAGTTAATTTACTCTGCAGCTGTGTAGTTTTCTGCAAAGAAAAGTAGGTAGGCTTCTGAAATTTGATCTTTATAGAACTTTGCGTAGTTGTCAAAAGAGATAACAAAACTCGGGTACTCCCTTTGTCTAAAAACCTCAGTATCAGCACCAGCATTGAGAAATGTGTTATAATAGTTCAGAGCAGGAGCGCTAAATCCAACTTTCGAAACAACAACCATTACCTTACCGTCTTTGATTGGAATCATACTGGTTTTTAGGCCTTTGGATCCAAAGAATCTACGGTTAAAGTCGGAAATTTTGGCTTGAAGTTTATTATAGTCGGCTGTGTCAGGAATTAAGATTACGAAGTTATGCTGAGCGCCCAGGTCATATTTGTATTGTTTCTTTTTCTCTTCAATAACTTCTTCCATAGCCTCCTCTTCCGCTTCTTCGATTGTGGCAATCTCTTTTCCGTTTTTCAAGAAGTCTAAAATTTTGCGAGCTTCCTCACCTTCTTCTCGGCTTCCATAAACCTTGGACACTTCTTCTAATTCAGAAATCATTCTTGCTTCACCGTCAATTCTGCCTAAACTAAGGGCAATAAGTAACTTAAACTTTGGCACATATGGGCTTTCGGGATACTCTTCTAATGCCTTTGTGGATATTTCGTAGCACTTAGAATAATATCCCTGTTTAAAGTACTCGTATGCTCGGGAATAGACCTCTTCAAGAAGCTCTTCAGATGCTACGGCTTTCTCAGCATAGTTTGGATTCTCGATAACTTTAGCGTAGTCAGTTTCTGGGTATTCTTCTAAAATGAGTGACTTATAATAATCCGCCTTTTGTGTATTACTGTTTTTGGTAAACATGAGATAAAGCTGGTAATAGGTGTTTGGATGGTACTTAGTACTGTCATATCTAGTTAGTAGGCCTTCAAGTGTTGAAATTGCCATAGGCTCGTCTAGCATTTGGTCTTTATAAACCATTGCCAGGTCATAAAGCGCCTCTATTATCAGCGCATTAGAACGGACTATCTTTTCATCAGTGTCCGGGACTGTTTTCCAATAAAAATTCGCGTTTTTAGGATCGTTCGCTCCTTCTGTGGTATCTGCCTCAGCAAAATCATCATCAGTTTCTAAGAGCAAGGGAGCTACGGATGTTTTATCTTTTCTTCTCCAATCGTCCTCATTTTTTCTGCTGGTCCATATTTTTTTGAATTCAGATGCCCCAAACCCTACAGCTGCAGGGTTGTAGAAATACCACTCACCTCGAGTAATATTCCTATTCACCTGTTGGTTTTGATTGAACTTATTGGCTTGAGCCTGACTTTCTTCCAATTGTTTTTGCCGTTTAGCGTCAATCTCCTCTTGGATTAAATCCTCGATAATCATGTCGATTATTTTTTCTTGTTCCTTTTTTGGTTTTTGGCTAAAGGCTTGAAGGCTATCTTGTGTTTCAACGATAGTAATATCGCGCATCATTTGAGTAAGGTTGTTGGCTGTTAGGAGAATTTTGTCATAATCGGGGTGCTCAGTACTTAGGAAGGCCACGGTACTATCATAGTAAGCTTGGGCGGTTTCATAGTCCCCTTTCGCGAAGGCCAGTTCACCCAACTTATAAAAAGCCAGGCCCTTTGTATTGCCATTTTTAACGGATTTCTTTGTCGCCAATTTAAGGTACTCAATTCCTTCAGGCTCATCGTTTTCTTTGAACTCAAGCTCAGCCAGGGCATAGTATATCTGATCTAAGTATTCAGCATTCTTCTCGTCTCTTAACATCTTAAAAAGAATTTTTCGAATAGCCTCTATATCTCCCGCTGTAACATCATAAGCTAGGGCCCGATTGATTTTGGCGTAAAATGCCATTTCATATTTGGGGTTTCTTTTAATTACTTGCTCGTACCTTGAGCTAGACGAAATACCGTCACCTTGCATTCTTAGTAATTGAGCTAGAATAAACAGACGTCTAGTTTTTTCATCCCGATTGTGAGTATGGGCTATTGACTTTTCTAGTTCTTCTATTGCTTCTTCATTCCGTTTTTGGGCAAAATAGTTTTCAGCCTTAAAGGCAAATACATCGCCCAAATATTTTTCGGGCAAACCTTCCCCTTTATCTAACTTCCTTAACTCATCTCCAGCACGAGTGTATTGTTCTTGTCTTGAGTATACCTTAGCGAGCCAATAGTGACTTAGCTGCTCAGTTTTTGGGTCAGGATATTTGCGTTTAGTGAAGTCAAAAATTTGCTTGGCTTGGGTTAATTCTCCTTTTAAGAATTGCGCTTCACCCATCACAATCCAAGTATCGTCAATCCAGTTGCAGTTTTCTTTTCCATTTATATCCATACTATGACGATCAACTACCATGGATGTTTTCTCAATCGCCCTTTCTAAATCTGGATAAACGGGTTGCACAACTTCATCTTTTGAAGAAATGAAAATTGGAAGCAACGTGGTGTAATCTTCCTGATAGGCTTCTTTCATTGATTTATGAGCATCTTGTAGCGCGAGACGTCCATTGAAGAATCCGTTGTACCGTGCCGTAACGTTGTGGTAAGTTCGATTAACAAGCGTGTTTTTTTCTTGAGAACACGAGGTTAATAGAGCCGCGGAGGCAATAAAAAACAATATTTTAGAGTGGGCGCGCATAAGGTGCTTCTCTGAACTTGAGAGTGGCAAATTTACCGTTATTACAATGGGTGTGCGATTCAACGCCATTTCGTTAGCTTTATTGGCATTTATAGAGAAAAAATTGGCGTAGGTTTGAGCGCTTCATATGGCGAAACAAAAGGATAATCAAGAGAAAAAGCAGCTAATTAGGCGACTTCGAAATCACTACAAGATGGCGATTCTGAATATTGATACGTTCGAAGAACGTTTCTCGCTTTTGTTGACCCCACTAAATGTTTTAATAATTGGCGGGATAGGCCTTGTAGCTATTATTTCAATTACCTTTCTTCTACTGGGGTATACTCCTTTGCGGTTTTATCTTCCAAATTATGCAGAGGAAATCAGAGTAAAGAAGCTGGCTGTAGAAGCTACATTCAAGGCCGACTCCATGGAGGTTTTGTTGGCTCAACAAAACGCATTTATTCAAAATTTTCAGGGCGTTGTTGATGGAACGGTAGGGTCTGAAATGCCAGACGCGAGTATAGACCCACCAATTGATCCTAAAAAAGTTGAGTTTACAAGAAGTGAAGAGGATTCTATTTTGAGGGCAGAGATTGAAAAGGAAGATCTGGTTAATCTAAATCCTCAATTCAATCGAGATAACGAGTCATCCTATCTTCTTTTTCCTCCTATAAAGGGAACGATTACAGATAAGTTGAATGCGCAAAAGCAACACTACGGGATTGACATAGCAGCGCCAAAGGACGCACCGATTAAGGCGATAGACGATGGCACAATTATTATTGCCGCGTATACAGCAGAAACAGGATACATATTGCAAATACAGCATGACAACGATTTGATATCAGTATATAAGCACAATTCTGTTTTACTTAAAAAGCAGGGCGAAAAGGTTAGAGCTGGCGAAGCGATTGCTATTATCGGAGAAACGGGAGAGTTTTCCAGTGGTCCGCATTTGCATTTTGAAATGTGGAGAAATGGCGTGGCTTTAAATCCAGAGAGCTTCTTCTCATTTGAATAATGGCAGATATAAAAATCTATACAGATGGTTCTTCTCGTGGAAACCCCGGTCCAGGCGGGTATGGAGTCGTAATGATTTCCGGAAAACATCGGAAAGAGCTCAGCCAAGGGTTTAGTCACACCACTAATAATAGAATGGAGCTGCTGAGTGTTATCGTTGCACTAGAGACTATAAAGAACCCTGACAACAAGGTCACAGTATTCTCGGATAGTAAATACGTGGTAGACTCTGTAGAAAAAAAATGGGTTTTTGGTTGGGAAAAAAAAGGGTTTAAAGGCAAGAAGAATCCAGATCTTTGGAAGAGGTTTTTAAAGATATACCCTCGCAACAACGTTACTTTTCAGTGGGTAAGAGGTCATGATGGTAATGTACTGAATGAAAGGTGTGATACTTTGGCTGTAGATGCGGCAACGGGAACTATATTGTTGAATGATTCTGCATTTGAGCTGGAATCAGGCTTTACTGGTTAAAGGGAGACGGACGACTCTCGTGTAATTTAGTCAGTTCTTCAATGTTTTTTGATAAGGTGGATTGCTTATTTCTAAGCACTGCGAGATGCTCAATTTCGCCAAGTGAAATTTCCTGTGCTGATTCTATTCTCTCAATGTTTTCGGAATAATAGTTTAAGGCCGAATTTAATGCTTGCAAGGAAGAGTTACCAGCCCACCAGCTGGGTTTTTCTTGAATTGTAGTTGTCATTGTTGCAACCATTTTATCAAAAATAAGTTCTGAATTTAAACCGATTGCGAACTCTTTAAAGTCAGAATTCAATAAGTATAACTTAAAACCACCCAGGCTTTTGTTTTTCTGAATAAAAAATGGAGTCATGTTTTCTTTAGGACAACTTGCATAAATGCGTGATACCCAATTTGGAATTCTTCCTTCGGTTATCAACTCTAGCTTTTGTGCCTGATCTGCTCCAAAACAAGGATCACGCTGAGTAAGAATAGCAAGGCAAGTCCGTACAACTTGATAAGATGAGTCGCGAAGGCCATAGGCGAATAAGACATTAAAATCTTCTGAACCACCACAAAGACTATCTAAGGTTTCGTAGGCTTTGGCTCTCACTGCAGACTTATTGTCAAATTGAGTCATCTCAATTAGTTGTGCTTTGATTGACTCGTTCCAATCTTTTTTAAGTTTGACCAGTTCCAGACCTTGAATTCTTAGTGCCCAAAACTTATCTCGTAAAAGTCGCTCGGAATACTTTAATGCGCTTTGCTCATCCTGATTCAGGAGAGAGTTCAAGGCTACCTCACGAGCAATATATGAAGACGCTCCCACTAACTGTGCTGCCCATTCACCTGTAGTTTTTACTTCTTGCTTTTCCCATAACATGTCCAAAGATGGGTCGATTGCAAACCACTCAACGTGATCAGGTAAAGACGTGGTAATGGTGTCTACCCGGTTCCAAATTTTGACTATTGATGTGTCTTGAAGATTGTCGCCATATCCTGTAACAAATGGAATATTAAGCCGATAGGTTGGCCAGTTTTCGGGTTGTATTTGCTTTGTGTAAATAATGAGCTGGTCAATTTTTCGCTCATATTTGATTTCAACTATTGGGTGGCCTTTGTTTTCGAACCATTGATCGAAAAACCATCGCATACTTCGGCCGCTTATTTTTTCAACTGAGCTTCGGAAATCATCGAGCTCAACAGATCCGAATTCGTTGTTTTTCAGATAATCTGATAATGCATCAAAAAAGTATTCATCTCCAAGCTCCAAACGCAACATGTGCAGCACGCGACCCCCTTTTTGATAAGTATGACTATCAAAAAGATCGTCAGGTGTGTTGAAGTGGTTTCGAATCAAGGGATTGACCACTCCGCTTGCCTCTAAGAGGTAATCATCCAAGTCATTTTTCAAGTGTAGTTGCGCCTCACTTAAGCCATATTTATGCTCCTTCCACAGATATTCGCCATAGGTAGCGAAGCCTTCGTTTAGGGTGAGTTGTGACCAAGACTCACATGTTACTAAATCCCCAAACCAGTGGTGAAATAATTCGTGGGCAATAACATCTTCGTGAGAATCATCGAGGAGCTCTCTCTCGGATAACTGGACAAAATCTCCATGTATGACAGCAGATGTGTTTTCCATGGCTCCTGAAACAAAGTCCTTAACTACAACCTGATGATATTTCTCCCATGGGTAGTCATAGTTCAGCTTTTTCGAATAAAACTCAAGCATTTCGGGGGTATTACCGAATATGGCCTTTGCGTTGGAGTGATACTTTTCATCGACATAGTACCAAACGGGAATTTCCCTCCAAGTGTCCTTATATACTGAAAACTCACCTATTGCAAGCATTACAAGATAATTAGCGTGGGGTTTGTTCTGTTTCCAATAATCCGTGCGCGTGCCATTATCATGTTCTTCTGAATAGACAAGCTTCCCATTTGATATGGTATGAAAAGCGCTGTCTACAGTCAAGAAAATTTCATGGGTAATTTTTTCATGAGGATGGTCTACGGAAGGAAACCATGCTGAATTACACTCTGGCTCACCTTGCGTCCAAATTTGCCTTGGAACCCCTTCCATACTTCCATCGGGATTTATAAAATACAGCCCTTGATTGGATGTGATTGCTGCCCCTATTTCGTGCTTGAGTTCAGCTGGCCTGGCGATGTAGTCGATAAAAACAAAGACGGTATCCGTTGCTTTTAATTGCTCGATTGGCTTGATTACTAGTTCAAGGTAATCATATGAATATTCAGGAATATAACTCGTGTCTACAGTTTCATACCGCAATGCTTTGATTTCAAAACCTCGGGCATCCAATTGAATAATTTTCTGCGCCTTTGAGTAGGCAGAGAGGCTCAATTTAGCCTTCCCAATCACCTCTTGCTCCAACCAATTGAAATTAAGATCCAGCTCGATGTGATGAATATCAATAAGAATGTCTGGGGGAATTTGATAGACGGGGATCGGTTCAAAACTGAACGCCATTTCGATGGTATCTAGCTCAATCGCAGTTTCTGGGGTCTTTCCATCTTGTCCATTTCGGAGTAAGCCACAAGCTGTAAATGCCCAAAATAAAGGTGTACTCAAAAGAAAAATCAGACCGCGTTGAACCGACATTTGCCAAAGATGTGGATTAACGGCTAATTATACCTTTGCCATATGCAAGAAGTAATCATAGGAAAATCGTTATTACAAGTTGAAGCTGGTGGTTCTGATTCAGAGGTTATCATAAATGGTAACCCTTATCAAATTGACCTACAGACAGAGGGAGTGAAAAAGTTTCATTTGTTACTTGACAACAAAAGTTACTCATTAGAGGTTGTAGACGACACCTATAGCAGTGAGCCAATTATTAAGGTGAATGGTAACGTTTATCGACCAAAGGTGAAATCTGAAACGGATCTTTTACTTGAGCGTTTAGGCATGAACATAAAGGCTAAAAAGGAGTTTAAAGAGCTAAAAGCTCCAATGCCTGGTTTGGTGATTGAGTATAGAGTGGCACCTGGTGATAAGGTTAAAGAAGGAGACCCACTCGTCGTATTGGAAGCCATGAAAATGGAAAACATTTTGAAAGCCCCTGCTGAGGCTACAGTTAAAAGCTTGACGCAGGAAAAAGGAACAGCAATAGATAAAAACGCGATATTAATAACATTTGAATGATGAAGAAGACGGTAGCAATTGGCTTAATAGCAGGGATTATGGCCGCTTGTGGCCAAACAGAGGAAAAGCAAGTAGAGGAAGTTAACGTAGTTGAAGAAGAGGCTCAAGTGGAAAAAACCTGCAGGTATACCTATGATTCGACTTCGGTTGAAATACTTTGGAAGGCCTATAAGTACACAGAACAAGTTGGGGTAAATGGTGCGTTTAAAGACTTTAATCTTTCAGGGGCCCAAGAAGGTGAATCACCAGCTGCTGCTCTTGAGGGGGCCTCGGCAATCATCGACACAAAATCAGTTGATTCTGGAGATCCGACCCGCGATCCGAAAATTGTAGAGTTTTTCTTTTCCACTTTGGAGAATGGAGAAACCCTGAATGCACAAATTTTGAATTTTAACAACCAAGCCAAAACGGTTGATATTGGAATTGCTATGAATGGCCAAACGCAGGTCGTTTCTGGAACCTTTGACGTTGTCGATAATAAGTTGGAAGCACAGTTTGAGATAGATGTGAATAATTGGGACGCCAGTATCGACAAGCTGAATGAGGTTTGTGAAGACCTGCACAAAGGGGCAGATGGTAAGAGTATTCTATGGCCTAATGTTACAATCTATCTTCTTTGTGGATTTAATGAAATCTGTGAATAGAGAGTTATAGACTTATTTCAACTTGGCTCAGGTCGATAAACTGTTGTACCCTCTGCTGAATTGCTCTTTTATCTAGGTTCAATAATTGCTCCGTTCCGAACTTTTCTACACAGAAAGAGGCCATTGCTGAACCAAAAATGATTGCGTGTTTCATTACGTCAAAGTTTACTTCACCCATGGCGCATAGATAACCGATAAAGCCACCAGCAAAGGTGTCCCCAGCACCTGTTGGGTCAAAGACTTCTTCAAGAGGCAGAGCTGGGGCATAAAAGACTTCGTCTCGAGAAAACAAAAGCGCTCCATGTTCACCTTTTTTGATGATTAGGTATTTAGGACCCATATCCAGAATCACCTTGGATGCTTTCATTAACGAATATTCTCCGCTTAACTGCCTAGCTTCTTCGTCATTAATGCTCAAAACATCAACCTCTTTAAGGACATCTTTTAATTCTGGCATGGCTATATCCATCCAAAAATTCATCGTGTCCAGCACTATGAGCTTAGGTCTTTTTGTCATTTGTTTGATGACAGAATGTTGCACAGACGGTGTTAGGTTTCCTAACATCAAATAGTCCGCATCTTTATAATGAGCTGGAATAGTTGGGTCAAATGTCTCAAGCACATTAAGCTGTGTATCAAGAGTGTCTCGGGTGTTCATATCATTATGGTACTTCCCTGCCCAGAAAAATGATTTTTCATCTTTCCGCATTTCTACTCCGTCAAGATCTACTCCTCTATTGGTTAGTTCTGTTAAAAACTGAGAAGGAAAATCACCTCCGACAACAGACACTAAGTTGATATTTTGGGTGAAATAGCTTGCTGAAAGCCCAACATAGGAGGCGGTTCCACCTACAATGCGATCTGCCTTTCCGAATGGGGTTTCAAGGCTGTCAAAAGCCATTGTACCTACTGCAACTAATTTCATAATCTTTTGATTTGGGGCGGCAAAAGTGCGCATTCCTAAAATGGTAGGGTAAAGACCGTATCTTTTGAGGCCATAAAATCAGGCTATTATGTTTAAGATCATTTCTTCTATTGCAATATCTGCGTTGTTATTATTGTCCGTTTCTAAATCTAGCACAGCACAGAATGTTGATATTCAGAGCGTATCAATTTCATCCGGGGCCTCGACTTGCACGAATGATACAGCCACTTTATCCATTCTATTAGGGTGTATAAACTTTAACTACGACAGCATTTCTGCAAATGTCAGTAATGACACACTCAACATCAACTTGTACTATACGGGCGGGTCTATTTGCTATGGCGCCCTTAGCTATCCATCTCACTCAGTTGAAATACCCGCCACAAGCTATGGCACATATACGGTAATCGCAAAGGCCTACCGAAGCTTTACATTGGCAGATACATATAACATGACAACCAATTTCGCTGCATGTGAGCCCGTTTCAGAGTTTGAAATGTCGGATTCTTCCATCTGTCTGGGAGATAGTTTATGGATGACAAATTTGAGCCAAAGCAGTAACTTTTATACATGGTTAATCAATGGTCAATTTGTATCCAATGATTCAAATGAATCACACTTGTTTGGCTCAAGTGGTCAGAGTACGATTACTTTGATTGTTACTGATGGAAATACAATTGATAGTTCCACTCAGACGGTTGATGTATTGAACACGGCTCCAGCCATTAATATTGGTGCGGATACCATGGTGTGTCCAAACGATTCACTTTTACTTGATGCTGGGTCTGGTTATTCGAGTTATGCCTGGTCGACAGGTGATTCGACTCAAAGCATCGAAAGGGCGATTGGCCTTTTTTCGGTTACCGTTACTGAAGATGGTAGTTGTGACGGCAGTGACACCATCAACTTAACACAAATCTATGTACAGGATTTGGTTGCCATTCAGACAGGTGAATCGGCTTGTACAAATCTAGAAATTGGAACATCAAATAGTTTTACCTCATACAGTTGGTCTACGGGGTCGATCGATAGTTCAATTACAGTTCAAGTGTCAGGTACATATACCGTGACCGCTACTAGCCCAGAAGGATGTGAAAGGGTGGATGAGATAATCGTTGATGTGCTTGAATCGCCAGAAAACGATTTTGGAAATGACACGACTATGTGTTCTGACATTAGTTGGAACTTAAGCCTTTCAGCTGCTTCATCGGGGACTTATTTATGGCAGGATTCATCGTCCAGTGGGTTTTTCATAGTGGTTAATTCACCTGGAATTTATTGGCTCTCAATTACAGCAGACAATGGCTGTACTTCGCTCGATTCTATTGTGATTGATGAGAAAAAATGTACCGTGGGGATTGCAGATCAGGGGACAGATGAGTTTTTAGTTTACCCTAATCCAGCTTCGGACAATGCCCAGGTTGTAGGATTTACAGGCACGGGAATTATGATGATTTTGGACAGAGCGGGGCGAGTTGTATTAGCGGAACAGAAGATTAGCAACAATACTGCCCAGCTTGACTTGCAGAATATTAGTGATGGGGTTTATTTTATTGAAATAAAAACTGACTCATTTTATCGAGTAGAGCGCTTAGTGATTGCGCGATAATTAGATTTTATCTTTTCAATGTTGCAAATTGCGGAGCAAGTATTAATATTGCACCCCTTTTTGAAGGGAACTTTCCTCCTTAGCTCAGTTGGTTAGAGCATCTGACTGTTAATCAGAGGGTCCTTGGTTCGAGCCCAAGAGGAGGAGCTACTTATAATGATAA
>Ga0257120_1001289_pt1 | contig 16740 bp, 14 predicted proteins | sample SI106_10metaG_FD_190153 | JGI IMG/M metagenome (GOLD analysis project Ga0257120, IMG submission 190153) | Marine microbial communities from Saanich Inlet, British Columbia, Canada - SI106_10 | ecosystem: Environmental > Aquatic > Marine > Inlet | place: Canada: British Columbia | collected... | reverse complement strand
ACCGAAACATCTCCTTGAACAACTGCTATTTCTTCTTCTTTAAATAACTCTGACATCATTCTACTAATTAAATTAGCAGTGTTTGGGGTGTGTTCGCTAGGTTTAATAATTACTGAACAACCTGCGCCAATTGCTGACACTAATGGTCCTATACAAAGGTTAAAAGGATAGTTCCAAGGAGCTATTATAAGTGTAACTCCTTTTGGTTCGTAATGAATTTCAGATTTTGAACCTATAAATGCAAGTGGTGTATCAACTCGTTTGGGTTTAGTCCATACGCTAAGTTGCGATACATTGTGATTAATTTCATCAATAATTGGTTTTATTTCGCTCAATAAAACTTCCTCTTCTCCTTTTTCAAAATCTTTGTAAATCTCTTCACAAATTAGTTTTTTATTATTCTTAATCCAATTTTTTATTGATCTCAATTTCTTTAATCTATCATTAATCGAACTAGTTTTTAGCTCGTTCTGAAAGTGCTTTTTTTGAGAATTAAAAATTTCGTTAATCATACTGGTATTATTCTTCGAGGATTAATTTTCTTAATAGGTTGAAACTAGCTAAAGCAGATTGAGAAATATTTCTTTCTCGGTTGTTACCAAAACTAAATTTCTTAGAAACTACTTTGTTTTTGCTCCTTGCAGAAATCCATACTGTTCCTACTGGTTTGTCATCAGTACCTCCGGTCGGCCCGGCAATTCCTGATATTGCTATTGAATAATTGGTATTGTATTTTTTTCTGATTTCTTCACTTAATATCTCCACAACCTCTTCGCTCACAGCACCCTTTTTCAATAATAAGTCCTTAGGAACATTCAGTTCTTTTTCTTTTATATCATACGAATAACAAATAATACTTCCTTCGTAAAAAGAGGAACTACCAGGGATTGCAGTAAGTAAATGAGAAGCAAATCCTCCTGTGCAACTTTCTGCTAGTGATATAGTTGCGTTTCTTTCTTTTAATAAATTAGCTAGGGTTTCTTGCATAGTAATTATTCCTTCTCCAAAAATATATTCAGGAATAAGTGGGTATAATTCTTCACAATATTTATCTATAATTTGCTGATTACCTTCTGTACTGGTAATTCTAAGCTTTACCAATCCTGGTGAAGGCAAATAAGCCATATCAAGTCCTTCGGCTCTAACTCTGTTTTCCCAATCTTCGATAATTTCTGCTAAAAATGATTCGCCAAGACCATGTGTTAAAACTGTTCTGTGAGCTAATTCGTTAATGCCAAATTGTTCTTTTACTTTAGGGAAAACTCCAGTTTCCATAAGGTGTTTCATTTCGTAAGGTACTCCTGGCATGGATACAAATACTTTTCCATTTCGCTCAAACCACATTCCTGAGGCAGTTCCAACATGGTTTCTTAATACAATACAAGCTTTTGGAAGCATTGCCTGTAAGTTATTGGATTCCAAAAATGGTTTGTTTCTTAACTTAAAATACGCTTGAATATCTGTTAATACCTCTTGGTTTAATTCCAATTCGGTATTAAAATAATCGCACAATACCTTTTTGGTAATGTCATCTTTAGTTGGTCCTAAACCACCAGTTATTAAGATTAAATCGGAACGTGATTCTCCAAGCTTTAATGCTTCAAGAATTTCTGACTCTGAATCTGATATAGTTGTGGTTCGGTTGTTTTTGATTCCAATTTTGGCTAGCTCTTGTCCCATCCAAGTTGCATTGGTGTTGACAGTTTGTCCAATTAAAATCTCATCTCCAATAGAAATTATTTCTGTTTTCATTCGTAGTTTTTGATTACTTAAAAGTACGAAATGTTAAATTTTAAATAGAGGATAACTCGATTAAAGTTTATCAAACTCTTATCTTTTTTCGGTAAACCATTTATTCATAGCATCTGGAGATTTCATTAGCTCCATCATTTCACTCATAGCTTTCATATGAGCCGGTTCGTTTTTTTGGTACATTTCTGTTCCGTGTTGTTTGCTTAATTCTGCCATTTCATCAAATGTATTGGCTTCGAATACTAAGTCGCAGGCTCCTCCACTATGTAACCTTTATTGTAAATGTTACTCCAGGAGATACCATAGATTATTACTTAGGAAATGACGGTCTGGCAGGCAGCAACTTATCTTGTGGAGGAACCTCTTGTTGTGGTAGTCAAGCTGGTACTGGAATAGATGGTGAGGATACTTATGTGTATTTAAATAATAATTTGATTACAACTGTAAAAGGGGGTAAAGGAGGTAGTGGACGTGGAAATGCTGGAAATTCAGGCTGTGCTAATCTACCACAATCTGGAGGTCAACCTGGATATTTGGACACAAGCAATATTTTAGACTCAGGTATTTTTAGTTTTAATTCAGATAATCTATTTTCTTTAAATAGTTCAACTATTCTAATTCGATATTAACAATATAGTATAGTTTTATTTTGAATTTTTTCTATAGGAGAAGTAAATGAACAAGAGTATAATTAATCTCTTGATTAAAACTTTCTTATTTTAGTAAACCCAAACTTTTATTAAAAAAAATTAGTTCCTCTATGAAAATCATAAAATTAGTATCACTTTCACTTACTCTATTATTAGTAAGCAACCTTGCTGTTTCTCAAAACGAAAAACCATCAATAAAAACAGCATTAAATGGATTTAAATTCAGAAGTGTAGGACCAGCATTTATGTCTGGGAGAATTGCCGACTTAGCAATTGACCCAACAAACGAAAATGTGTGGTATGCAGCTGTGGGTTCTGGAGGAGTTTGGAAAACTTTAAACGCAGGAACTACATGGCAACCACTTACCGAGAATCAACCTTTTTACTCAACAGGATGTATTACAATTGATCCAAACAACAATGCATCAATCTGGTTAGGAACAGGAGAAAATGTGGGAGGAAGACACGTAGGAATCGGTCACGGAGTATACCACAGCCCAGATGGAGGAAAGACTTGGAATGATATGGGACTTAAAAAATCGGAACATATTTCTAAGATAATTGTGCATCCTAACAACTCCAATATTATTTGGGTGGCTTCTCAAGGTCCACTTTGGAGCAAAGGAGGAGAAAGAGGATTATACAAAAGTATTGATGGAGGAAAAACTTGGAAAAACACACTAGAAATTAACGAATGGACTGGAGCAACCGATTTAATTATTGACCCAACAAATCCTAATATTTTGTATACTGCCACTTGGCAAAGACACAGAAATGTAGCCGTTTATATGGGCGGAGGACCTGGAACATCTTTGTACAAAAGTACAGATGGTGGAGAAACTTGGAACAAAATAAACAATGGAATCCCAAACTCAAACAAAGGAAAAATTGGATTAGCAATATCGCCAATGAACCCAAAAGTATTGTATGCAGCAGTAGAATTGGAACTTAAAAAAGGAGCTGTTTACCGTTCGGATAATAGCGGAGGAAGCTGGAAAAAGATGTCCAATACCGTTTCTGGAGGAACGGGACCACATTATTACCAAGAGCTTGTGGCTTCTCCTCATGTATTTGACAAAATTTACTTGATGAATGTACGCATGCTAATTTCTGAAAATGGAGGAAAGGATTTCTATACCATGAAAGAGAAAAGCAAACACTCAGACAATCATGCTTTGGTTTTCAAAAAGAACGACCCTAATTATATGTTAGTAGGAACAGATGGAGGAATTTACGAATCATTTGATGGATCGGAAAACTGGAAATTTATTGGGAATTTACCAATTACTCAATACTACAAATTAGCTGTGGATGACACGGAACCTTTCTATAACATTTATGGAGGAACGCAGGATAACAATACGCAAATGGGACCTTCACGAACTTTTAAAAGAGGCGGAATTACCAATGCAGATTGGGAAGTAGTAATGGGCGGAGATGGTCACCAACCAGCAACCGAACCAGGTAATCCAGACATTGCTTATGCACAATGGCAACAAGGAAACCTAAACAGACTTGACCGTACAAATGGTGAAAGAGTATACATTCAGCCACAAGCAGGAGTTGGAGAACCGAAATTACGATTCAATTGGGATGCGCCAATTTTAGTAAGTCAGCACGATCCAAAGAGACTTTACTTTGGAACTCAAAATGTTCACAGATCTGATAACAGAGGAGATAGCTGGACGGCAATTTCTGGAGATTTAACCAAAGACGAAGAACGATTGGCTTTACCAGTAATGGGAAAAGTACAGAGTTTTAATAACGCTTGGGATGTGTATGCCATGTCTACTTATAACACCATTACTTCTTTGGCAGAATCTAAAGTGAACGAAAATGTGTTGTACGCAGGAACAGATGATGGAATTATCCAAAGCACAAAAGATGGAGGAAAAAACTGGACGAAGATGACAGTAGATAAACTTCCTGGAGCACCATCAACAGCATTTGTAAACGATATAAAAGCAGACATGTATGACGAAAATGTAGCTTATGCCGTTTTGGACAATCATAAATATGGCGACTTTAATCCTTATTTATATAAAACTACAAACGGAGGTAAAACTTGGGTTTCTATTACAAATGGAATTCCTAAAGGGACTATAACTTGGAGAATTGTTCAGGATCACGTGAACAAAAACTTATTATTCTTAGGAACAGAATATGGAGTGTATGTGAGTTTGAACCAAGGAAAAGCTTGGCACAAGTTTACTGGAGGAATGCCAACTATTCCTGTTCGTGATTTAGCAATTCAGAAAAGAGAAAACGATTTAGTAGTGGCTACCTTTGGAAGAAGCTTTTATGTGTTGGATGATTACAGCCCGTTAAGAGAAATTTCATCAGAATCTGTTTCTAAAAGTGCAATCTTATTTACACCAAGAAAAGCTCTTCAATACAATCAAGTAAGAGGTGGAACTAGTTCTGGTGGTAGCGCAAGTTACTCGGCAAAGAATCCAGCTTATGGAGTTGTTCTTTCTTATTATTTAAAAGATGGGTACATCACTAAAAAAGCAGCCAGACAAAAAGCAGAATTATCGGAAAAATTAGATTATTCGATAGTAGAAAAATTGGCCGAAGCTGGATATAAAACTCCAGGAAGTATAATAGATGCTGACCATAAAAAACTTGCTAAAGAAATAGATGTTAAAAAGAAAGAGCTGAAAGAAGTAGTAGAAGTATTGAAACTAAATGCTAGTAAAGACATTCCTTTCCCGGGCTGGGAAGCTTTAGATGCAGAATTAAACGAAACAAAACCTACGGTACTTTTATCTATAAAAAATGCTCAGGGAGAAGTAGTTGCAGAACTTTCTGGACCACTTAAAAAAGGATTTAGCCAAGTAAGTTGGGATTTAACTACAAAAACTCCAACAGCAGCTCGAGCGAGCTCTAATGGTAGATGGGGAGATATCTCTACTCAAGTTCCTCCAGGGATTTATGAGGTTACTTTGTATAAAAAAGTAAATGGTGAATTAATTCCTCTTGCAATACCTCAAAAAATTGAAGTCGAAAAAATAAGATCTGGAGTACTTAGCAATCCTATGGCTAGCAAGCACGAGGAATATTTCAATTCTATTGCTGAATTAACAAGCCAAGTTAATACGTATCAGTTTGATTTTAATAAGGCTAATACTAGACTTAAAGCCTACGAAAGAAACCTTTCATATTTAAAAAAGAACAATGCCGAATTAACTAAAAAAGTATATGATTTAATGGCTGCTATGAACACATTGAACGCAGCATTATACGGAAGCAAGGCTAAACAACAAATTGGTGAAAAAACTGAACCAAGTATTAATAGCTTTTTATGGAAAGCAAGAGGAACATCTAATTCTTATGGACCAACTCAATTACACATGGAAAGTTTTGATATTGCTAAAACTATGTTTGGTGATATTCAACCAAAACTAGACAGCTATTTTGAGCAAATAAAAGCTTTAGGAATATTAATGGAAGAAGCTGGAGCTCCAGCAATTTTGGATTAACCTAAATACTAAGAAAGATTAGAAAGATAGAATATTAAAAAAAAGCTGTATTTTACAGTCAACAAAACAATTAAAAACGATACAATGAAAAATATAATTTTAACATTTACTGCAGCATTATTCTTATTTGCATGTGGTACTGAAGCTTCAACAGAGGCAACTTGCGATAAAGATTGCAAAAAAGAAAACTGTGAGCACGGAAAGAAAAAATGTGAACATGGTGACAAAGAGTGCACAAAAGAATGTGGAGACAAGCATGACAAAAAATGTGGAGACGACTGTAAAAAAGAATGTTGCGCTAACAAAATGATGTCAATCGGTTCAATAAATCCTTCATTAGAATCTAAGCTTATGGATATTTCTGGAACTGAAATGTTTATTGAAGAACTAGGAAAAAAGAACGGTACATTAATTATATTTTCTTGTAACACGTGTCCTTTTGTAGTTGGAAACGGAGAAAAATCTGAAGGATGGGAAAACAGATACAATGACATTGCTGCTATGGCAACTGAAAAAGAAATAGGATTTGCTCTTATCAATTCAAACGAAGCAAAAAGAGAAGGTGATGATTCATTTGATGAAATGGTTGCTCATGCAAAAGCTTCTGGTTACAATGAAATTAAGTACATGATGGATTCAGGACATGTGGTTGCTGATGCATACAATGCTAAAAAAACACCTCATGTTTATTTGTTTAATGCAAATAACGAATTGGTTTACACTGGAGCTATTGATGATAATGTAGACAGAAAAGAAGAAGTAAAAGAGCACTGGTTATCAGATGCAATGACTTCATTAGCTGCAGGAACAGAAATTGCTAAAGCTGAAACTAAAGCAATGGGATGTTCAATAAAAAGAGTAAAAAAGGAAGGCCATGCAGGACATGATCATCCTAAAGGAGAACACAAATCTCACTAAGAACTTATACAACCTAAAATTAAAAAGCTCCATTTATTGGGGCTTTTTTTGTTACACAAAGGATTTAACCTTTAATTTCGTCAAACTGATAGAGACCAAGCCAACATGAAACACAGTATTTTAATCTTTCTTTTTGTATTCATAGGAAAAGTGTGTTTTGTTCAAAATGAAATAGTCTCTATTGACATTCAAGTTAATTTCGGAAACCAAAAAATTAACTTAAACCAATGGTACGAAAGTGAGAAAGACACCTTCAGTTTCGAAACAGTTAAATTTTTCATCTCTAATCTCCAATTTGTTAATGAGGATTCATTAGTATACTCATGCAGTAATTCGTATTATTTAATTGATTTAGAAGATTCAAATTCTCTTCAAGTTTCAGCATCTATTCCAAGTAACTTGAACTATTCCTCTATTAAATTTAATTTAGGAATTGATAGTGTTACAAATACTTCTGGTGCAATGGGTGGAGTTTTGGATCCCACAAACGGAATGTATTGGACTTGGCAAAGTGGCTATATTAATTTTAAACTCGAAGGAGTTTCTAAAAAATGTACAGCCCGAAAAAATTATTTTCAATTCCACTTGGGAGGTTACTCATTTCCTAACAATGCTCTGCAATCGGTAGAACTTAATATTTCGCCTAAAGCCAATAACATAGTTTATTTAGATATTGAGTCAATTATGAATAGAATGGATTTAACAGTAAAATCTAGTATTATGAGTCCGAACGGGAATGCTGTGGAGCTTTCTAAAAAAATAGCTAATTCATTCAAGCTATGAATAAAACCTTAGTATTCATAGTAATAATAAGTTGTTTTGCATTTGGCTTCTGTTTAAAACTAGACTCAATATTTCCTGAGCATTTCCCTAGCACATCTTACAACTTTACTAATAATCCTCTTGACTCTTCGGTTATCCAGCTTGGTAGAACTTTATTTTATGACCCATTATTATCAAAAGACGGAACCATTTCATGCGCTTCATGTCACTCTGCTTACAATGGATTTGCTCATACCGATCACGATTTAAGCCATGGAATAAACGACAGTATTGGAACCCGAAATGCTCCTGCCCTATTCAATTTAGCTTGGCAATCCTCATTTATGTGGGATGGAGCAAGTAACCATTTAGATGTACAAGCTTTAGCTCCACTAAACCATGCTGGAGAAATGGGTGAAACAACACTAAATGTAATCGACAAACTGAACAATTCTGAGGTATACAAAATGTTATTTGCCAAAGCTTTCAACACCAATAAAGCAACTGCTCCACTAATGCTAAAAGCATTGGCTCAGTTTCAACTTACATTAATATCAAGTAATTCTAAATATGACAAAGTCATGACATCCGAAATGGAATTTACTGAAATGGAAAATAAAGGATACCAATTATTTAAAAAACAATGTAATTCCTGCCATACTGAACCTTTGTTCTCCTCTTATCAGTTTGCTAATAATGGCCTGCCAATGGATTCTTCATTAATGGATTATGGTAAAGGAGCGATCACTTTAATTTCTGAGGATAGTATGACTTTCAAAATCCCTAGCCTAAGAAACTTAAGCTATACTTATCCTTATATGCATGACGGGAGATTTAAAAAACTGAATGAAGTTATCAATCATTACACAAATGGAATTGAAGCAACAGAACACCTATCAGAAGAATTAAAAACACCTATCAAATTAAGCTCTAACCAGAAAGTAGAGTTAATAGCTTTTCTAAAAACATTAAATGATAACAGTTTTATATTTAATCCAGATAATAAATACCCAAAGGAAATATTAAACCAATAAGAAAGGAAATAAATAAAATAATCGTCCAACTAAAAAACAAACCAACATGAAAAAAATCATACTCTCTTTAGCAATTCTTATGATTGCTAATTTAGCAGTTTCTCAAACCAATCCTGCTATTACAGCTTGGTTACAAAACAACACTGTAATGGGAACCTATTACGTTTCTGGAAACAGTACTGCTATTACAAACAACATACTTGTTAATTGCCAAACAGTTCAATATGGACCTACGAATGTATTTGTATCTACAAAAGGGATTCCTGCTTATCCTACTGGACCATTTTTAGACAACAACCCTTCGGTAGCAAGTGATCAAAGTGCAATTTATAAATTCACTTTAAACCCTACAGAAGAAACGGGTACAAAAACATCAACAACTGGAGGTAATATTGGTGTATTCATAAATGGAGTATCATTATTTGATTACCGTGATGGAGTAGCTTGGAATAACACAACTAGTGCTTTATGTGGTGGACCAGGAAACCCGCCTTGTCCTGGAACTCAAGGTACTGTTCAGGATTGGAATAGAGATGCAATTCCAGCAGAAATGGGAGGATTTGATTGTTCTAAAGGACATCCAGCTAACGGTAATTACCACCACCACCAAAACCCAAGTGCTTTTAAATTAGACAAAGTGGTATTATCAACTATTTGTAACCTTTATGATGCTGATGGATTGTATACAATTGATTCTAATTCACATTCACCACTAATTGGTTTTGCTTATGATGGTTTCCCAATTTATGGAGCATATGCTTATGCAGATACAAATGGAACTGGTGCAATTACAAGAATGAAATCTGGATACGAACTAGGAACTGCAACAACTAGAACAAATGGACCAGCAGTTAATGCTACTTATTTTAATGGTTATTTCAGAGAAGATTACCAATTTGTTGCTCACCCAACAGATGTAAGTTATTTGGATGAACACAATGGAAGATGGTGTAAAACTCCAGAGTATCCAAACGGTACTTATGCTTATTTTGCAACTGTTGATGCTAATTACAATTCTGCTTATCCATATGCTGTTGGACCTACTTTTTATGGTGTTTATACTAGAGCTACAGTTACTACTGTACCAAGTTCCGCAACTACTTACATTTCTTCTGTAGGTATTAATGAAGAAGATTTTAAACAATTAGATGTAACTGTATTTCCTAATCCAGCAAGTGATTTAATTGCAATACAATTTAATGATTTAGTTAAAAACAACTTTAGCGTAGATCTTTACAATGTAAACGGAAAACTTGTAAAATCATCTAGCATAAACAAAGGACAAACTATCTCTTACTTTGATGTAGAAGATGTATACTCAGGATTATATTTTGTTAAAATATCTAACGGAGATAATGTAAAAACAATAAAAGTGGTGATAGAGAAATAAACTAACACTTTATATAAATTAGCTAAGCCTCGATTTTTAATCGGGGCTTTTTTGTTATATTTAATCCATTTGTAGAGTATTAACCATTTTATTAGCAATTTCATTATCCCTAGCTTTTGTCTCTTGTAAAAAACACAGAGCTAAAAGAATTTCTGGATTTTATGAATGTGAAGTTAACTCTTATAACTGGGGGTTTTATTCTGGTCGAACAGACACAACTTACACTGAAATGATGGAAATTACAAGAGATGGTGAGAATATTGAATTCAATCATAAAACAATACCTGCTAATGACCTTTGGAAAAAAAGCTACAGAAAGGATGAAGGAGGGAGATACTATTTTACCATGGAAATTATTGAAGACAGACTAATTTATCATGCAGAAGGTGGTGGACGAGGAGGAGGGTTTGAACAAGATATTGTAGGAAAAAAAATAGAAAACGTAAAATGAGAATACTAAAAATAATCCTTTACAATTCATTTCTAACACATTAGTAGTTATTAACTAATGTTCAACAATCAAAACAATTCACAAAAAAAAAGGGAAGCCGAAACTTCCCTTTTTTAAAATAGATACGATAAAGAATTAATCTTCTTTATCCCAATTCTTTGTATTTAGTTTGTGGTAAGCAAAACTAAGTTTGTTGGCGATATCGTGGTTTTTGTCACGGTCTCCGCTAGCTTCTTTTATCTTAGTTTCTTGTTCCATAAGGAAATTTCCTACATCCAAAGTCTTTTTTCCTTTTTCAAAAATCCTGATTGCCGTAGATACGTAAAAATCGTATTCTATCGGGTTATACTCGTCTGCTACTTCTACACAGTCCCAACTCGTTTGTAAGATATGCGTAAACATTTCTCTCATCAATTCGTTCTCTACGTCTGTGTGTTCTTCTTCTCTTTCGTCCATTAGTTTTCTAGGTAATCTACTGTAAGTATGTCGTCTGTTTTAGTAACTTTTACTAATCCCATTTTTCCAAGGGCTTTTATTCCCTTATCCCATTGTTTGTTACTAAGTTGGCTTACTGAGTTTTTTAATTCACTCAATTCCATTGATTTTTGTGCTTTAATCACATCAAAAATAGCTTTTTCGTTCTCTGCCAATTCTATTTTCTTTTGTTTTACCTCTGGTCTCATCTGAGGGAAAAACAATACTTCTTGTATCGAAGCATTATCTGTTAAGAACATAATCAATCTGTCCATTCCTATTCCCATTCCTGAGGTAGGTGGCATTCCGTATTCCAGTGCTCTCAAGAAATCTTGATCTATAAATTCGCTTGCTTCGTCATCTCCACGAGCAGCTAGTTTTATTTGTTCTTCAAATCTTTCTCTCTGGTCAATTGGGTCGTTTAGCTCACTGTAAGCGTTTGCTATTTCTTTCCCACATACCATTAATTCAAATCTTTCTGTCAGTTCTGGGTCTTCTCTATGTGCTTTACACAAAGGCGACATTTCCTTTGGGTAATCGGTAATAAAAGTAGGTTGGATGTAATTTCCTTCGCACTTTTCTCCAAAAATTTCGTCAATCAATTTGGCTTTCCCCATGGTTGCATCCACTTCTATTCCCATTCCTTTGGCAGCAGCTCTCAATTCGTCTTCTGATTTTCCTTTGATGTCAAATTCAGTAAAATCGATAATCGCCTGACGCATTGTTACTCTCTTATAAGGAGCTTTAAAGTTTATTTTGTGTTCGCCAAAAGTAGCTTCTGAGGTTCCGTTTACTTCCGTAGCTACATGTTCTAGTAACTTCTCGGTAAAATCCATCATCCAGTTGTAATCCTTGAAGGAAACATAAATTTCCATAGCCGTAAACTCAGGATTGTGCGTTCTATCCATTCCCTCATTACGGAAGTTTTTACTGAACTCGTAAACTCCATCAAATCCACCTACGATTAACCTTTTTAGGTACAATTCATTGGCAATTCGCATGTACAAGGGAATATCCAAACTATTGTGGTGAGTGATAAACGGGCGGGCAGCAGCCCCTCCAGCAATTGGTTGCAATACAGGAGTTTCTACTTCAAAATATCCTGCTTCGTTAAAGAAGTTACGCATTGCATTGAACATTTTTGTTCTCTTTACAAATACTTCTTTCACCTGTGGATTTACTACTAAATCTACATATCTCTGTCTGTATCTTAATTCTGGGTTGGTAAATGCATCATGCACTTTTCCTTCGCTATCCGTTTTGGGCATAGGCAAAGGCTTTAATGACTTACTTAGCATAGTCATTTTTTCTACGTTAATAGATTTTTCTCCTACTTGTGTAGTGAATAATGTTCCTTCTATTCCAATAAAATCTCCAATATCAAGCAGCTTCTTGTACACATTGTTGTACATAGCTTTATCCTCTTCAGGACATAGTATGTCTCTGTTGAAGTAAGCTTGAATTCTTCCTACAGAATCCTGAATAGAAGAAAAAGAGGCTTTTCCCATGATGTTTTTACTCATCAATCTACCTGCAATAATTACTCGTTTCCCTTCTTCGTAGTTGTCTTTTATTTCTTGCGAAAGTGTATCCACTGGGAATAAAGCTGCTGGGTAAGGATCTATCCCTGCTTCTCTTAATTTGTTTAGGGATTCTCTCCTAACGATTTCTTGTTCTGATAATTCTAAGCTCATTTTTTGGATGATTTTGCTTGTTATAAATAGGTTGCAAATATAGGGTTTTTAGTTTGAGTTATTACTTAGAATTTTGTCTTAGTTTTATTTACTCTTCTATGTCATCCTCGCGTGTGCGGGGATCTTATTTATAGGATATGATTCTCGTTTTAAGATTCCCTTTTTCAAGAGAATGACAAATGGATTATGTCAAAAATGATTCTCGTTTTCTTTTGGCTTGAACCAAAATGAAACAAAAGTTCAAGACTTCATTTTAATTCCTTCAAATATCTACAAATTAATCCCTCCACGAAACCCAAGCCCTGAATGGTTTATCAGTTTTAATTTAGTCATCAGAGGATTTAAATTTTCTGGAACTCGTTAAGCGAGTTGATTCAAGGATTTCTTTCGTAAAGCCGCCCACAATAAATTTGTGAATTTGTACAGAATTGAAATAAGGTCGGAGGTTTAATTGATTCAGATTTTATCAAGAAAAAAAGAAAGTAGAGCTAACTTTTTTCATTGTCATCCTCGCGAAGGCGGGGATCTTAAAGCGAGAATATTACCAATAAAATTTACAGCAATTTCTTCTACTTTTTCTGTAAATTTGTAAAAAATAACACGCAATGAAAGTTTCCCTAATAGTAGCCAAAGCACAAAACGAAGCAATTGGTAAAGACAATGATTTAATTTGGCATTTGAGAGATGACATGCGTTATTTTTCGAGTACTACTAAAGGACATCATGTAATAATGGGAAGAATGAATTACGATTCTATTCCTGATAAATACCGCCCGTTACCAGACAGAACAAACATTATTGTAACACGTAATCCAAACTTTGAAGCAGAGGATTGTGTGGTAGTTAATTCCATAGAAGAAGGATTGGAGATTGCTAAGAAAAATGGAGATGAAGAAGTTTTTATAATAGGAGGAGGGCAGATTTACAAAAAATCCTTGGATGAGGATATGTTGGATAAATTGTACATCACCTATGTTCATTATGAATTTGATGCGGATGTCTTCTTTCCAGAATACGACAAAGCTATTTGGAAAAAAACAAGCGAGATTTTTCATCCAAAAGACGAAAAGCACAAGTATTCCTTTTCTTATGTTACTTATGAAAAATCTTAAATGAGATTATATTTACTTCTTTTTTTCTGTGTTATTCAATTAGTTTCTTTTTCTCAAAAGGACAGAAAAGACTATGACACCACTTATCTTAAGGAGTTTTCACATAATTTTTACCCATTTACTTTTTCTAATATAAAGAACCACAATCTTTACTTTTCTCATTATACTAATGAAAATGCTTGGGTAAATTACACGCCTAATTCACCTTTATATTTGGGTTTTGGATTCGATTACAAATGGGTGACTTTTAGTTATGCATTTCCATTACAAAGCCGAGCAGAAAAGAAGGGAAGTAACTTCAATATTTTTTATGGCATGAGCCGAAGAAAGTTTAGACTTTCTTTGATGTATCAGCAATATCAAGGGTTTTTTCAAGATGATGCAACTTTATCGGATGATTGGTGGGAGCGAAATAATCAGCTTCCCTTCCGAGAAGATATATCTGATTATATTTTTCAGGGAGTGTTCTTTTATATCTTCAATAATAAAAAAGTTTCCTACCGTTCTTCTTTTCTTTATTTCGAAAAGCAATTGAAAAGCGCAGGTTCATTAACTGCTGGTTCTAACGTGTTTATTTCTGGGGTTAGTGCCGATTCATCTCTTATTCCATCTGCTTTTGATACAGCCTTTGGCGACAGAATTAAAGAGCAAAAAGTATTGGATGTAAACGTAGGCTTGAAAGTTGGATACCTTTATACTTGGGTGTTTCATAAAAATTGGCATTTGTCTGCTCATCTATCTCCAGCATTGTATCTTAACAAAGACAGGCTTTTTGAGAAACGAACTTCATCTGATAGTGTGTCTAATTTTGAGCGTTCCTTGTTTTTAGGTTTCGATTATAGAGTAGTTTTGGGTTATGACAATGACGAGTATTTTGGAGGGTTGGTATTGTTGGGAACAAATACCCAGCAAGATTTTACCAAAAGTTCAATTAGTTCGGATTACTCAGTGATTGAATTGTATTTTGGAAAAAGAATGAATCTTCATTTTAGAAAAGAAGGAAAACGAAAAAACTTTGACTAATTCTCAATTAAATATCAAAACAAAAGGATTTTTAGTCTTAGAAATTCTAGCGATTATTTTCGGTTTGCTTTACACCATTCTGTACGTAAAAGAATTGCAGATTTGCTTTGTTTTTGCAGTGTTGGGAGCAGGGATTTATACTTATTTGTGTTTCAAAAAGAAAATTTTTGCTGAGGCTTTTCTACAGTTTTTTTATATTCCAATGGCTCTTTATGGTTGGCTCAATTGGGGAGAATATGGCGTTAATTCTTATTCGCTAAATACACATTTACTGGTGTTGGGAATTACTGTTTTAGGAATGGTGATTTTAGGATTTTATTTAAAGAAGTTTACCGAATCTAAATCTCCTTTTCTGGATTCGTTTACTACTATTTTTAGTTTGTCTGCCACTTGGTTAATGGTCAATTTTATTAACGAAATGTGGCTGTATTTAATAGCTGTAAACGCAGTATCTATGTTGCTGTATTACCAAAGAGGAATGAAATTAAGTGTTTTGCTATTTGCATTCTACACTTATATTTCGTTAGCTATGTGGTTTGGGTGGGGATTGTTTTTTTAAGCTATTCTTTATTCTTCGAATCCAATGATATAGTAACGGGCCCATTATTAGATAATTGCACTTTCATGTCTGCTCCAAAAATTCCAGTTTTCACTTCTTTGTCTATAGTTTGATTCATTTTAGAGATAAATGATTCGTACAATGGGATAGCAATTTCTGGTTTGGCAGATTTAATAAAAGAAGGACGGTTTCCTTTTTTGCAATAAGCAAATAATGTGAATTGGCTTACAACTAAAATCTCTCCATTTATATCCATTAGAGATAAGTTCATTTTGCCCTCTTGATCACTAAAAATCCGCATTTGCGATATTTTCTTCACCAACCAATCAATGTCTTCTTGGTTGTCGGCTTCTTCAATTCCTAATAGTAATAATAGTCCTTGGTTAATTTCCGAATGAACAGTATTGTCAATAGTTACTGATGCATTAGAAACTCTTTGAAGGATAACTCTCATTGGATATTATTTAGGAGCGTAAAGGCTTTCTCTGAAATCGTTTGCAACATCTTCGTTATACAAATTCAAGTAATTGTTGTATCTCGATTCAGATATTGATCCGTTTTCTACAGCATCTTTAATAGCACATTTTGGTTCGTTAACGTGTACACAATTATTGAATTTACATTCGTTCATCATGTCGCGCATTTCAGGAAAATAATGGTGGATTTCTTCTTTTCCAATATCTACAATTCCTAATCCTTTTATTCCGGGAGTATCAATAATATAACCTCCAAATTTCAGTAAGTGCATTTCTGCAAAAGTAGTGGTGTGCCTTCCTTGGCTATGCGTATCCGAAATATCATTGGTTTTTATATTCAAATCATTATCAATCAGATTGATAAGAGATGATTTTCCTACTCCAGAGTTTCCTGAAAAAACAGAAGTTTTTCCTTTCATTTCTGCTTTTACTTCTTCGATATTGATGTTCTCATCTACCGAAGTTTTAATGCAATGGTATCCAATTTTGGAGTAAATAGAAATGAGTTCTTCCATTTCTTTATCGTCCTGTTCGGAGTGTAAGTCTATTTTATTAAATATTAAAGTTGTTGGAATGTTGTAAGCTTCAGCCGAAATCAAAAAACGATCAATAAAATTGGCGTAAGTTTTTGGTTCTCTGATAGTAATCATTAGAAAAGCTAAGTCTATGTTAGCTGCAATAATGTGAGTTCGCTTAGATAAATTTACCGACCTACGGATAATGTAGTTTTTCCTTTGCTCTATTTCGTTTATTATTCCGTTCCCATCATCTTCCAGTTCAATCATAACAAAATCACCTACCGTTACTGGACTAGTGGTTTTAATTCCTTTCAAACGAAACTTTCCCTTTATACGGCAGTTTACTAATTCGTTATCTTCCAGTTTAACGGAATACCAACTTCCTGTAGATTTTATGACGAGTCCTCTTTTCAATAGATTTTTTTCTTTTCCAAAGGTAGTGTAA
>Ga0257120_1001284_pt1 | contig 16762 bp, 11 predicted proteins | sample SI106_10metaG_FD_190153 | JGI IMG/M metagenome (GOLD analysis project Ga0257120, IMG submission 190153) | Marine microbial communities from Saanich Inlet, British Columbia, Canada - SI106_10 | ecosystem: Environmental > Aquatic > Marine > Inlet | place: Canada: British Columbia | collected... | reverse complement strand
CGCTACCAGCAGGTTTATAACTCGTTTGTAAATCAGTCCACTCATTGCGCACATCGCTTATCACTGTGAATCCTCTTCTTTTCAACATGTTAGGCAAATCGCACTTACAGACTTTGTAACGTTGGCTGGCAGCAGAGTTTGCTACTAAAATTTCTGGCTCACTCTCCAAGCACATCCAGTTTTTCCAGAAAATGTCAGGCAAATCCCGATTATTATTTTTAACCATTTGGTTTTTGATAGCATAGGCACGATATTCTGATGTTTTAGATATTTACGCCATATTACTCGAGGGCGCTATTATCTTAAGTGACTTTAACTTTTTTTTGGCTTAGGTAATTCCAACTCAATAGTGAGAATAGATTTAGCCTCATAAAAAATATTGGTTGTAAGACGATTATCATAGCCCTTTAAAACGCTCGTTATGTGCTGCTTTACTAACTTTTAAACAGCCCCTTAACTAATTTTCGGGAAATAATAGCCCCGCGATGTTGGATAACCTCACTAGATAGCCGATGGCCCAATGCGGCACATTTCAGCGGAAGCATCTCCCCTTGGATACGACTAGCTAGATAGCCAGCACTAAATGAATCCCCTGCTGCGGTGGTGTCTATGATTTTTTCACAAGGAATGCTAACAGCTTCGACACTATATTTTTTTTCATTGATTTCGATAAGGCAGGGTTTTTCCCCACGTTTAAGTACCACTTCTGGTATGCCATAAAGACGGCATCGAGCAAACACGTCATCGGGAGTAGAGTCACCCCATAATTGGCATTCATCATCGAAAGTTAGGAATGCAATATCAGTAATTTGTATAATTTGTCGATACCAATTCTGCGCCTCATCGGTACTCGCCCAAAGCTTATGGCGATAATTACTATCAAAGCAGATCTTACTGCCCCGCTCCTTTGCCCTGCGAAGTCCGTCCATAAGTTTTTGTCGGTCAACACTAGGTAAGATAGCGAGAGATATCCCTGAAAGATAAAGGTAATCGATATCAGTGAGAGACTCCAGATCTTTATCGTAACCATCACCCCTTAATAGATATCGTGCTGCGGATTGATCTCGCCAATATTGGAAGTAACGCTCTCCATTTGCGTCCACCTCAATGCGATATGAACCTGGTTTTTTATCGCTAAATCGCCGAATTTTTCCACATTCAATCCCTTCGTCAAGAAAATATTGAATCATCGAGACACTTAAAGGGTCAACACCCAGTGCTGTAATATAATGAATGAGGTATTCGCCAGCCGGCAGGAGTCTGGATAAATAAACCGCCGTATTTAAAGTATCGCCCGCAAATGCCTGATCATTTACATCATCTCTTATTTCGACCATACACTCACCAATAAGGGCGATGCTGGGTCGGGTTTTATCTGACATATTTATGGCCTCAGACACTCTTACCAAAGAAGCTTTGAGAACATCGCTATTATAGCCTTACTTCAGTAAAAACAGTATGGTATCCCGTGGCCTGCCCATCGTTGACGTTGAGACGTAACCTATAAGTTCCGGGCTTTTCAAATGTTGCATCTGTTGCCAGAGCGGTTGGATTTGAAAAGCGCACAGTGCTGGCATCGCCAAATGGGTAATTGACATTTTTTCCATTAGCATCTTCGCCCATGGAGACGGCTTCCGCATTAGCAGGCACAGCCTCCCACTGGAACGTCATTGGGTCATTTTCTGCGTCTATTACATCGCCTGAAAACGTTAGGCTATTGCCATGGGATAGACTCAGTATATTCTCCTCTCCGGCATACACATCAGGGGGGGTATTTGTTGATTGCGGAATAATGGTAGAGTCCTGTCCGCCATCAACAAATGCCTCCAATGGAGAATTGTCGACAGTCACGTTGCGAAAATGCATCGTAGCTAAATCCACAAAATTAAATGTATTGGGTTTTTCTCCAGCACTCAAATGTACGTTATCGAAAACAAAATCTTTTAACGGTATTTTATCAGTTCCGTCTAAAGTCAATGGATTGATAGAGGTACCGCCAATGAAGTTCTCAAGCCGGATATCTTTAAATTCCGGATCGCGATTATATTCTACGCCGGTGCTATCGTAATTTGTGGTTACTTCAATCATTGTTAATTTACGGCGATTTTCAGGAACATCTGCAAGATCACCATAAGTCAGATTGCGCATCCTAATATGTTCAAAATGACTACCTCTATTTTTGTTCGCCTTGAAATAGAATCCCTTACGTAAATACGTCCCTTCTGAGTTTTCGATAAAAATATTTCGAACCCCACCAGATGCCTCACTTCCTAAGGCAATGGTATCGTCAGCCAAAAAACGTACATTTTGTACAACAATATTTTTGCTCGGAATCATCTTCTGGAGACCTTCTAAATCCCGCCCCGACTTAATTGATATACAGTCGTCACCCGTCGCAAAATCAACATTATGGATATACACATCTTGACTGGATTCAATATCGATACCGTCGTTATTTTTGTTTAGTGAAGTCATCGTCATATTTCGTATAGTTATATTTTTAGACATATAAAAATGATTTACCCAAAACGGAGAATCAATGATATTGACCCCTTCTAAAAGGATGTTTTCACTGTCATAAAAAAGTATGAACGCAGTCCGAAGATTACCCGAACGGTCAAACCTACGTTTAAATAAGGGTACATTGTCGTTATTCATATTTCGAACAACTTTCTCCCACTCACCTTTAACCGAACCAGGCACGCGCCTAAGGTCCTCTTGTGATGCTTTATCTACCCAAGTTGACCAAGTGTTTTCCGCCTGACCGTTAAGTGTGCCTTTGCCAGTAATGGCAATATTTTTCTTTTGGTACGCGTAGATAAGAGGCGAGAAGTTATAAACATCGGTTCCCTCATAGCGAGTAAGGACCTGAGGTAGGTAGCTATCATAATTACTACTGAAGAGTAATTCTGATCCTTCTTGCAAATGTAAATTGACATTGTTTTCCAACGTCAGAGGTCCATCAACATAATACTTACCCCTAGGGATGCTAACTGTTCCTCCACCAAAACGAGACACATCAATAATAGCGTTTTGAATGGCCTGTCGCGCATCAGTTGAGCCGTCGGCTATCGCACTGTAGGGCGTATCGGTAATAATCAATGTCCGATTTGGAAAGCTGGGAGCCTTGATACGCGATAAAATAATCGGGACTTGGGCCCATGAGCCCCGATAGTTGGGGTCCTTATCATCTGTGATCGTCTGTTTGTTGTTAGTTGACGAATCTGTACACCCAGCGACAATTAATGAGACAACAACAAGCGCAAGTGTATATTGAAGTGCATTTACCATAGTGTACCCTTTTTGGTTGCTAGGCTTTTAATTTGGAAAACGTAAAATTGAGTGCACAGGCATCAAGACGCCTTTAGTTACGTCTTAACGAGTTACATTTCATCGCCAATTCGATAGGCATTTTTAGGTAGGTTGTAGGTTAAATCTTTCGCGGTCTGCACGGCATCGTGCTCTGACAACCGATGCTCGCACACTAGGCGTGCCAAATAAGCGCAATCGACGCGGCGAGACATATCATGCCTGGCAGGAATACTCAGTAATGCTCGCGTATCGTCATTAAAACCGACAGTATTATAAAATCCTATAGTTCCCGTTGTCTGTTCGCGGAATCTCATAATGCCTTCGGGGCTATCATTAAACCACCATGGAGGGCCCAGTCGGAGGCAGGGATAGTGCCCGGCGAGTGGAGCTAGTTCTCGCGAATAATTAGTTTCATCAAGGGTAAACAGTATGAGACTGAGATCAGGATTATTTCCAAAGCAGTCCAGCAAGGGTTTTAGAGCCGTCGTGTACTCCACTCGCATAGGTATATCCGCGCCTTTGTCGCTGCCATAATGTTGAAATACCCATTCATTATGGTTGCGATAAGAGCCAGCATGAATTTGCATAACTAATCTATCATCAAGGCTCATCCGCGCCATCTCAGTTAGCATCTGTGCTCTAAACAATTCGGCGTCTTCTTGATTGCCTTTACCCGCAATGATGCGGTTAAATAGCCTTTCACAGTTAGCCGTTGAAAGATTGGCAGTTCTCGGCGTGGGGTGCCCGTGGTCGCTGCTGGTGGCGCCCATGGCAATGAAGTCAGCGCGCCTGTTTCTGTGTGACTGCAAATAACCGCGCCATGAATGCGTATCCTGACCTGTCATTTCCCCAAGCAGCCCTAGTGACTTAATGAAATCTGGGTGCTCTGGATCAATGACAGAGTCTGGTCGGTACGTTGTAACGACCCTCCCATTCCAATCACTGTCTTTGAGTATCTGATGATACTTTAAGTCATCGACAGCGGATTCAGTGGTTGATAAAAACTCGATATTGAATCGATCGAAAATTTGGCGGGGACGAGATTCTTCTTTTTGGAGTTGCTCTGAAATACTATCAAAATAGTCATCCGCCGTAGTCTCATCGAGCTCTTTGGACTGCTTAAAAAAATCGGCAAATGTCTGATTTAGCCATAATGCGGACGGCGTCCCACGAAAAAGATAGTAGTTCTTGGCGAATAATCTCCAAGCACTACGTGGATCGTTGGTCTTTTCCTCATTTTTGTCATTATTTTTTAACCTAATCCCTAATTCAGAGAGACGAATACCTTGGCTATATAGCATCCGTAATAGATAGTGATCCGGAGCTATTAACAACTTAGTGGGATCACTAAAGCTGTTATTTTCTGCAAACCACGATGGATCAGTATGCCCATGAGGGCTGATAATAGGCAGATCTTTAACTTCAAAATAAAGCCGTCGAGCTACTGAGCGAGCATTAAGGTCGCCAGGTAATAGCCTATCGGGGTGATTGTTGATGGGGTCTGCCATTATAGGGTCTCTCTCTCTCTAGTGCAGAGACGTCGAATTAACTAACTTCAAAGAATGATACCGGTGTCAATTTGTTTTGTCAATAAGTTAAAAGTAAGCGTTGCTATCCGCGGGGTATTGGCGGTGGCGCCGTTGTCTGTCGTCGCACTAACGTGGGAACAAGCTCAGATTTAATCGTCTTGGCAAGTCCAATATTATTACTGCATAACGCAAGTAATTTCTGTGTGGCAAGCTTACCCATTTCTTTTACCTGCAGATTAACAGTGGTTAAGGCAGGCCAAACTTTTGAAGCCTGTGGCGTATCATCAAATCCAATAATTGTTAACTCGTTGGGTATGTCAATCCCCATTTTCTGGGCGGTAACCATAACACCAATGGCCATCTCATCATTACTGGCAAAAATAGCTGTAGGAGGATTGTCTGACCCCAGTAGTTGCACGGCACAGTCAACACCTGATTGAAAGGTATTGGCTCCAAAAGCAATGTTATTATCACCGAGTTGAACACCCTTTCGCTGAAGCGCATCACAAAAGGCATCATGACGCTCGGCAGCAGATTCAGAGTTGTCGGGTCCTTTGATGAAACCAATCTCTGTATGACCTAGTGCCATTAAATGCTCTGCGATATCTTTAACGGCTTCACGGTCGTTAAAGTGAACCATATGCGCGACATCATCAGAAATGATCGACACTAGCCGGACATAATTGCAGTCAACAGCTTTCAGCTTATTTATCAGCTCATTAGATTCAGAGAGTGGTGGCAGCAAGATAACCCCATCAATTTTTGTGCGCCTGATGAAGTTAATAATGTCATCATGCAGGTTGGCTTGGGTTGCATCACAGGGGTGAACAACCAGTTCGTAGCCATTAGGGCGACACTGACTCAGTGCGCCATACATTGCGTCCGTAATAAACGATGCATTGGGGTTGTCATAGACCATTGCCAATAAGAAGGATCGACTAAAGGCTAATCCTCTGGCCTGGGGGTTAGGAGAATAATCCAGATCTTGAATAACTTTTTTGACTTTTTTTAATGTTTTAGCGCCAACATTGGGTTCACTATTTATGACCCGAGAGACAGTTTTTTTAGATACTCCAGCAAGCCGCGCCACATCGCTGATCGTGGCCTTTTTATCAACGATCGATCCCTCGATAATTTTATCTTTCATTGAATCCATGTTCAGTTAGCCCCAACGATACTCGATTAAAATTTAACTTACCTATTTTCAACGTAAGGCGGCAGATAAAGCGCTCCAAATTTGATCCTGAACTGAGAGGAAAATCAGTCTAGGTGGCCAACGACTGTAACCGATTTTAGTATTGAAAAATACCGGTCTTTGGCGATATCTGTCCCATTAGATGTTTGTTTTTCGACATGAGAACATATACCCTACACCTATTCTGACAGCGGTGTCATATTATCGTCAAACTTAAATCGGCGATTAATACGATTTACAGGAGGATATTGTGACTAAAAATAGACCCCAGCGCCTACTTTATTCTTTGTACCTTATTGTCATGCTATCAGCATGTACTGAGGACCAAAACTCTGACCGTAAGAATTCTAATTCGGGATGGAAAAACCTGTTTGATGGTTCCTCTCTAGATGATTGGTACCAGCTTGGAAATGATGCGCAGTATCATGTCAAAAATGGTGCGATTGTCGTAACCGCAAAAACTGGATATGCCAATAGCTTCCTGACTACGCACAAAACATACGGCGATTTCATCCTAGAGCTTGATGTCAACGTTGATCCGGGGTTGAATTCTAGTGTGCAGTTTCGGCGTCAAAGTCGAGACGGTGATAAGCACATGTATGGTTATCACCTTGAGATTGATAGTAGTGCTCGTCGCTGGAGCGGAGGAATCTATGACGAAAGACGCAGTGGCTGGCTTTATAACCTGTCGCGTAATCCTCAGGCTCGCTCGGCCTTCAGTCCGTCAACATGGAACCACATAAGAATTGAGGTCATTGGAACGTCGATACGATCGTGGGTCAATGGCATTCCAGCAGCAAACTTGATCGATGACATGACTTTAGGCGGCTTCATCAGACTTAAAGCACCATTCATTGGTAATGATTTAAGTAAAGAAGGATTACAAGTTCGTTGGAAAAATATTCGTATTAAAACAGATGGCCTAGATAGTTATAAAACGCCTGAAAATAATGAGATCGATCAATTTAGTTATTTAAACAATGAACTCACACCGCGTGAAATTAAAGAAGGCTGGGAGCTTCTTTGGGATGGTCAGACTACAGTGGGCTGGAAGAGCGCAAAGAATGATGGATTTCCTGAGAAAGGTTGGAATATAACGGATGGGGTACTGAGTGTTTTGTCGTCGGGAGGCGCAGAAGCACGCAATGGCGGTGACATTATCACTATTAGAGAATTCAGTAACTTCGAGCTAGAGTTGGATTTCAGATTTACGCCAGGCGCCAACAGTGGAATCAAATACTTCGTGGATCCAGATCTATTAAAAGGGAAAGGCTCCGCAATTGGGTTAGAGTTTCAAATTCTCGATGATGATCTGCATCCAGATGCAAAAAGAGGGGTTGCTGGGAATCGAACTATTGGATCACTTTACGACTTAATCACTGCGGTTAATCAAAGTGAGTCGCAAAACTCTCTTAAACGAGTCAATCCACCCGGACAATGGAATCGGGCGCGCATAGTTGTTCAGGGGGACTTTATTGAGCATTGGTTAAATAATATTCTTGTCGTGAAATATGACCGCGGAACGCAAATGTTCAGAGCGCTTGTTGCTTATAGTAAATATGCTAAATGGCCAAATTTCGGGGAGTGGGAAAAAGGGCCAATACTACTTCAGGATCATGGTGATTTAGTATCATTCCGTTCGATCAAAATTAGAGATTTACCGTTGAATAAGGACCCTCTCGATGTCAATGAAACGTAGAAAATTTATTGGCCTCTCCGCTGGCGCAGTAGGTGCACTTGGCTTTTCTGCCAGTAGCTATGCTCGTATTTTAGGTGCAAATGATCGAATCAATGTTGGTTTCATGGGAACGAAAAGTCGTGGAATGGGTTTACTAGGCTCATTTACAAAAATGCAGGGGGTAAATCTCACTCATAACTGTGATGTTGACAGTCGCGTCCTTGAGAAAACGCACAATGCCATTATCAAAGCGGGCTTTGAGCCCCCAAAATCTGATAAAGACATACGCAGAATCTTGGAGGACTCTACCCTTGATGCTCTGGTAATAGCAGCTCCCGACCACTGGCATGCGACTGCAGGTGTTATGGCATTAGAGGCGGGCAAGCATGTCTATGTTGAAAAACCGTTAAGCCATAATCCACATGAGGGTGAAATCTTCGTTTCCGCGCAAAACAAATACAAAAAAATCGTCCAGATGGGTAATCAACAACGCTCATCTGCAGAAAGTATTGAACTTATGATACTGATTGAAGAAGGTTTGTTGGGAAATATTTATAGAGCCGAGACTTGGTACGGAAACGACCGTGGTTCAATCGGAAATGGTAATTTGGCATCAGCCCCCAATTGGTTAGATTGGAATCTTTGGCAAGGGCCGGCACCCCGGCGTCCTTATAAAGACATTTATGTCCATTATAATTGGCATTGGTTTTGGCATTGGGGCACTGGCGAAATATGTAACAATGCCGCTCATGAACTTGACATTGCACGCTGGGCTATGGGGTTAGGTTTTCCAGAAAAAGTCTCTGTAACCGCAGGTCGAAACTTTCATACAACCGATGATTGGGAAATGTATGACACCATGGAAGTACGTTATGATTTTCCGGGTGATAAAACCGTAGAATGGGTTGGCAATAGCTGTAACAAAGTAAATCGTTTTGGTCGTGGGAGAGGCACCCTACTGCTCGGCACCAACGGACATGCTATTGTTGATCGCGCTGGCTATGAAATTTACAGTACTGATGGAACCTTATTGCGCGAAAGAAAGGTGCAGAATCGTGCTGTGAATACCAACGATCTTGTTGGTGCAGGTGCTTTAACAGAGGTGCATGTTAATAATTTTCTCGACTCGATTAGGGGTGTCGCAAAACAGCAACACTCGCCTATAGCCGATGGACATTCAAGCACACTACTGTGTCACTTAGGTAATATCGCTTATCGCGTTGGTGAAGATATTTATTGTGATTCGAGTAATGGTAGAGTTAAAGGAGCAGAGGCGAACCGACTTTGGCAACGTGAGTTTCAAGATGGGTGGAATTTGTCCATGTAGTCACACCCCGCTGAGTGGTTAATTAATTTGATACCGGTATGAGGCCAGGAATGCGAAACACATCAGGCAGATCAACAATTAGTTGGTTAACCGAGCGTATCTTATGACCGTGCGTCTTGGGATTATTGGCGTTGGTAATATTGGCTTACAACACGCCAATAATATCTTATCCGGCGTTATTCAAGGGGGCATTATTACAGCGGTAAGCGCGCGTGGCTCGTGCTCCTTGGTTGAACAATTCAATATCCCACAGTATTCAAACTATAAAGAATTAATCGACAAACAAGTATGCGATGCGGTTATCGTAGCTACGCCCACATGTTCTCATCTTGAAATTGGCTGCTATGCACTTAGCCGAGGCTTACATGTACTGATGGAAAAGCCGATAGGTCTATCTGTTGCTGAGGGTGAGACAATGCTGGCGTTAGTTCAGCCTAAGCAAGTCTTCGGTCTAATGTTAAATCAACGAGCAGATCCCGTTTTTGTCGCGATGAAAAAAAAGATGGATGAGAATCTTCTTGGTACTTTACAGAGAATAAACTGGACTATGACCAATTGGTTCAGACCAGAAATCTACTTTCAGACCAGCAATTGGCGCGCGACTTGGGCGGGTGAAGGTGGAGGTTTGCTGGTTAATCAGTGCATTCATAACTTTGATATATTGCAATGGATTTGTGGGATGCCGACGTCAATTCAAGGATTTTGTGGATTTGGCAAGTACCATAATATCGAGGTCGAGGACGAGGCTACTGCTTTTTTTGAGTATGAAAATGGCGCTACTGGATCTTTTATCGGCTCCACTGGAGAAGCCCCGGGGGTTAACCGGTTTGACATTATTGGTGATCGAGGAATGCTTAGCTATGACGGAGAGAAACTGCTGCATTTTGAGAATCGCCCCTCAACCTCGCAGTTTAGTGAGACTACCTCAGAGATGTTTGGACAGCCAGACGTTTACATTACAGATTTATCGGTGAGCTCTTCTGTTAATCAGCACGCCATCATTGTTCAGAATTTTATTAACGCTATATCTTCAAATGAAGGCTTGATAGCGCCCGCAGAGGAAGGTCTAAAAGCCTTGGCTATAGCAAATGCTATCCTCCTGTCAGCATGGGATGGTGAGCAGATTCAAATGCCGCTGGACAGTGCACGATTTCATAAGGCCCTAAATGAGCACCGTGATAAAAGTCGATTGAGAACGGCTTCCGAAGCAGACGTTAATATTGATATGGGAGCATCATTTCGATGAATGAGTCATATTTACTTAAAACTGCAGCAACAAGACCTTTATTATTGCGCATTCCAATTTATCTTCGGCTAAGTGGACCTGGATGGTTACAGGGCGCGATGACTCTAGGAGGCGGCAGTTTAGTAACTTCCTTAATGATTGGAGCTGTTTATGGCTATGAGCTACTGTGGTTGCAGCCGTTAGCTATGCTTATAGGCTGCATTATGTTGTTCGCATTGTCTCATCAAACCTTAAGTACAGGAGAAGATCCGTATCAGGCCATGCGTAAGCATGTGCACCCCGGATTAGCTTGGGCGTGGGCGTGGGCAGCTTTGTTATCGAGTGTTATTTGGGGGTTTTCTCATTATCCTCTAGGAGCAGGAATGCTTGAGGAAATCATTGCGGTAAGTACAAACTTTAGTCTAAGGCAGAAAGGTGGTGCATTACGGGATTTGTATCTACTACTATTAGGTATTTTAATTTGGATGTCTTGTGCCTACATGGCTTGGAATTATGGCAGGGGCGGGCGGTATGTGGCACTTTTTGAAAATCTCATAAAAATTCTCAGCGGCATGATTATTATTAGCTTTTTATGGGTTGTACTTTCTGCTGCGACAAATGGTCAGATCGAATGGTCTTCAGTAGCAGCAGGCTATATTCCAAGATCTGTACCCTCTGATGCTGGGGGCCTAACTATTATCATGGCAGCTTTGGGTACTGCTGTAGGCATAAATATGACCTTTGTCTATGGTTATACATTACTTGACCGACAGTGGGGGCGGGAGCATCGCCAATTAGCGCAGTTCGACATTGTGCTTGGCTTGGTGCTTCCCTATATCGTTATTACTGGTTTGATTTCTATCGCGGCCGCCAGTGCACTTCATGACACCGGTTTGGATGTTGTGGGTAAACTTGAGCCAATAAAAGTAGGAGAAATGTTTGTCAATGCTGGGCTTGGTGAAATTACCGGTAAACTAATATTCTTTTGTGGTGTACTTGGCATGGTCATCGGCTCACTAGTGATGCATATGCTTTGTTGCGGTGCCGCTGCTGCTGCTATCTTTGGGTGGAGCCATGATTCACGTAACTATCGATTAGCTCTATTGATACCAACGCCGGCTGTTCTTGGCGTATTTGTCTGGTCAACCATAGGCGCATATGTAGTAATACCTGTTGCCGCAATATGCGGTGCCTTATTGCCAATAGCCTATGTGGGCTGGTTGATTCTTAATAATCGTAGTGACTATTTGCAGGCGGATCGACCGATAGGTGGCAAAGCGCTTTTTTACAATGTCTGCATGGGACTTTGTATTTTAGTGGTAATGGTGAGCTTAACTTACTCAACTGCTGTGACATTAGGATTGGTATAGAGTAAAAATGGGATCTATTAAAGATGGCGAAAACTACGCACCTAGCGCAAAAGTTGAGCCGGTCATAGGCCGCGGTCAATTCCAGTATGCGGCGGCATTTCTTGATCATGGCCATATTATTGGTCAATGCAACGGGCTAAGCGATGCAGGCGCTACTTTAAAGTGGGTCTATGATCCTGATCCCGAGCGCGTCGCAAAGTTTTGTTTGAAATTCCCATCAGTTCGGATAGCGAAAAATTTCGATGAGATTCTGTATGACCCATCAGTCCAGTTAGTTACCTCTGCTGCTATTCCTAATCAGCGAGCTGCTATAGGTTGTCAGGTAATGAAGTCAGGTAAACATTACTTCACTGACAAATCTCCATTTATATCTTTAATGCAATTAGAAGAAGTAAGACAGGTAATTTTATCGACGGGCCAAAAGTATATGGTCTATTATGCCGAGCGACTCCATAATGATGCTGCCTGGATTGCTGGGGATTTGATTGGCGAGGGAGCTATTGGTAACGTGCTCCAAGTAGTGAATCTTGCGCCCCATCGCTTAGCTTCAGAGACGCGCCCAAGCTGGTTTATGGACAAGTCTTGCTATGGGGGTATTTTGACTGATATCGGTTCACATCAAGTGGAGCAGTTTCTTTCCTATGCGAACTGCTCTGATGCAACTATAAATTTTGCCCGAGCAGAGAACTTATATCATCAAGATATCCCTGGCCTGCAGGATTTTGGTGAATTATCAATGACAGGCTCTAATGGCGCCTCATTTTATACTCGCGTTGACTGGTTTTCTCCTGAGGGTCTACGGACATGGGGTGATGGTCGTACCTTTGTCCTCGGTACGGATGGCACCATTGAGATACGTAAATATATTGATATCGCGCGCGCGGCACCAGCCTCAAAATTATTTATAGTAACCGCCAATGGTGAGCAGGAAATAGACTGCCTAGGCCACAGCGGATTCCCATTTTTCGGACAATTGATTCTTGATTGCGTCAATGGAACCGAATTCGCTATGACACAGGCTCATGCACTTAAAGCAGCAGAGCTAAGCATACGGGCCCAAGATTTGGCTGACGATCAACCGAGATAGAGTCGCTATTCACTGAATACTCACTCACTGGTCGCCGATAAGATTGCTGACGTACCCTGTATGTAAAGGTGTACTCAACTGTGTCACTGCATCGACATAATTAGCGTTATCAAGAACGTTGATGTTTTCATCGCCATAGCCCACCAGATTCTCCTAGCCTCCATCACTTTTTATGGGTAGATCAGTCCACCAATCTTTGTACATCGAATCTAGCTGTTCAACGATATGGGGCATTTCATCAGCCAAATTTTGGATCTCTGTTTTATCAACCGACATGTCATAGAGCTCCCAGTCACCGTTGCCACCGGTCTCATCAGAATTTGACGAGACGATTTTCCAGTTACCGCGCCGAGCCGCCCTACCTGTTCGCCATTCCCAAAAGAGGGGAGCTGCGCGGGCCGAATCATGCCCCCGGAATACCGGCAACAAGCTTTGCCCTTCATAATAAGGAATCGCTCGGCCATTGTATGACTTCGGATAAGTCGCAGATGAGATGTCAACAATCGTCGCCATGACATCAATAAAGTGTCCGACGAAGCCCGTGATACGCCCACCCTCGCTAATTACAGCGGGCCAATGCACTATTAGTGGCGTATTGATGCCCCCTTGATAGCTATGGCCCTTGAAATACCTGAAGGGGACATTACTAACATTGGCCCAATTCCGTCCAAGTGATGCCCAGCGACTCATACCGCCTATTTCACCATCCCCTAACTCAACAACTGCTGCAGAGCTTCCATTGTCGGACGCAAATAAAATCAGCGTGTTGTCCAGCTCTCCTGACTCCGATAGCTGGTCAATTAAACGCCCAATATTTTGATCCATTCGATCGATCATTGCCGCGTACACAGACATTTTTTGGTCTTCTATATCCTTTTCATCGGGGGATAAATGGTCCCAGTTATCATGAATGGGCTCAGGTAATTTATATGAGTCATCAATTAATCCCATTATTTTTTGCTTGTTATACCTTTTTTCAGCGACGGCTCTGTACCCCGCTTCACTATATTGACCTCTATACTTGGCTATGTCTTTGGGCCATGCTTGCAAGGGATCATGCGGCGCTTGATAGGACACATAAAGGAAAAAAGGCTTACCTTCATCCTTGTACTCAACCAAATACTCAAGTGCTTTATCTGTGTATGTGTCGGTACTGTAAAAGTTTGCAGTCGATGGTGTGTAAGGTTGCATGCATTCACTGTCGATACACCAATGTCGTCGACCCGGCTTTTTTTGGGCAGGCGCAACCTCTCCTAATCTCTGATGGCCCGGATTAAAGTGGTTTGTTGCACCATCACGTAAGCCAAAATATCGATCAAAGCCACGGTCATAAGGGTTATCCAATCCATGGTACTTACCGACCATCAGAGTTCTATAACCCGCGGATTTCAGCACCTCGGCGAGAGTAACCGAATTTTCGAGATATGCTTCTGTTGTGGTGCTCATTCCGACCTGTTGCGCGTAGAGTCCAGTCAGTAATGAGGCCCTAGACGGGCCACACTTACTTGTATTATGAAACTGCGTGAATCTAAGACCTTGCATAGCAAGAAGATGTAAGTTGGGCGTTTGTACCTCGCCGCCATAAGGGGCGATATCAGACCATCCCAAGTCATCGGCTAGGATCAGAACAATATTTGGTTGTTCTATTCTCGTATTCTCTGCATTAAAAACGAAGGAACTATCAGACGCCCTCATCGCAAGACCAGATAGCGATATGACTACCACCAACCATAATAATCTAGATCTGACGTAAGATCGGGTTAGCGCTTTGCTTTCTTTTACTTCTTTCATATGGCTATTGACCCCACCATTTCCGAAGCTGGTTTAATACTAGTTGGTGACTGCCGACATTACCTATAACCAAACGATGACGCTAAATTTTCCCGACAAAAATACGTGCCGTTTTAAGTTATCCTGTGCCCATGTTTACGCCCGCATACTTAACCCCGCCGTTTTGAGTGCATGTGTCTGAGTCATCGCCAATTCAGTTTTAGAGACTAATTCGTAAAATGTCGAATCAGTGCTCATCGGGCAATCTCTTTCGCAAGCACTTTTAAGAACAGACTCTACTACCTGCTATTTTCGAGTGAATATCTTTTTATTCTGAATTTTACCTCGCTCTCCAAAGTGCTCAAACGAAATGCTCTTATCAACCTTATATTTTACCGCTAAGAAACCACCTGATGGGCCATTGTAGGGCTGCTTGATGATGCCCTTTTCAGGTTTGGGTAAATGCTGAACCTTAAATTGACTTGTAGGACCACTACAAAACTCATGCACCTTATCCTTATAGATGGAATGATATTGCCAATGCCGATCTCCACACACAAAAAAAGTATTATCGACAATATTCTTGTCGATCAACCAGTCCATAAACGTTCTCCCCTCAACCATAAATCCATTTTTGTTGGCGTGGTTATCTGTTTTGTGGAGTTTATCTGGGCCAATTAAAGGCGAGGGACTTATAATAATACGAAAATCTGCATCGCTAGCTAAAAGCGTTTCTTTCAACCATGCTTTTTGTTTTTCTCCCCAGATCGTCTTATTAGGACCATCTGGTATTTGGTTTTTGGATCGATAATCACGGCCCTCTAACAACCAAATCTGTAGCCCTTTACCCCAACGAAACGTTCGATAAGGCAAGTCGCTATTTGGAAAGGCCTGTTTAAAAACATCAATCCCCTCCTCGTGAGTCAGCCATGTATTATCTGACCTATTGGGATCGCTGTCGATACCATTTGGTCCCTCGATACGTATTGTATTAACAGCTCTATTCGATTGGGGGTCAGCATCATTGTAGCGATAATCGTGATCATCTTTCATAAAATACGATGAAGTTTGGGCGAAGTAATTTATGGTATAGGGTGTGCCATAATCTTTTTGATACAACCAGTAGGCTTCTTCTTTTGATCGCACATCGAATTTGTCGTAATACACAGTGTCCCCAGCAGATACCAGAAAATCTGGATTCTGTCTTCGCATGACGTCATACGTTGGCAGACCCTGCGAGGACTGACAAGTAGTTACTTGAAAATGTATATCTTTTCGCTCGTCAAAATGAGGGGCGGTTTTAAATGAAAAAACCTCAGACAAGCGAGTTTTTTTAGTTACGCTGTCGACTAGTTCGGCTCGATAGTAGTATCGGCTGTTAGGTTCAAGACCTGTTAGTTGATACTGTAGATAGTAGTCATTTGCTAAATCTGAAGAGCGCCATTCGCTCAGTGAGCTTGGCGTTATTTGCTCCGACAAACTGTACTGAATTCGCGCCTTTCCTAATTTTCCGGGTATTCCGTGGTTACGTTGCTGCCCAACCGATTCAGTCAGGCGGATATGAATGGTCGCAGTATTTGCGCTGACCTCTCCCGATTTTGCTCCCATACCGAGATAAGGTGCGTCAGCAGCCACTAGATTTGCTGTAACCGATAAAAAAATGGCAATAAAAAGCTGGAAGATTATCTTATTTAGATATGATTTCATTGTAATTCTCCCAGAGATTTTTAAATATTGTACTGACGCGGTCAATTTTTTTGTATTCTGTAGAAATAATATGGTTTTACGGTTTGCTCTGTTAAAGACACACTTGAAATTCTGGTATTAATCTATCGGCTGTAGTTTTGAACCCACGCTGGCAATACGCCTAATTCTACTTCAAAAATTGCCATCCCTAAAACGTAACACATAATAGTCAAAGCAAATATCGCCATTATATTTAGCAGCAAACCAGTCTTTGCCATTTGCGGGATCGATAGTAAACCACTACCAAAAACAATCGCATTAGGGGGCGTCGCTATCGGTAACATAAAGGCACAACTAGCTGCAAATGCAGCGGGTAATGCGAGTAAAAGTGGATTTTCACCAAAGCCTAGAGCAACCGCTACAATAATAGGCAAAAAAGCTGTCAAAGTAGCGACGTTACTCATTAATTCTGAAAGGAAAATAATGAGCATGACTGTTAACAACACTAGCAGCCAGGCAGGGATATTATCGAACTGGGTAATTTTAGAACCAATCCAGTCTGCCACGCCAAAGCTGTTCATGG
>Ga0257120_1001279_pt1 | contig 16801 bp, 22 predicted proteins | sample SI106_10metaG_FD_190153 | JGI IMG/M metagenome (GOLD analysis project Ga0257120, IMG submission 190153) | Marine microbial communities from Saanich Inlet, British Columbia, Canada - SI106_10 | ecosystem: Environmental > Aquatic > Marine > Inlet | place: Canada: British Columbia | collected... | reverse complement strand
GCAGCAGAAGAGCGGTTCAAACATCTGCGTGCTGTTCTAGGCGAGGGCGTCGTGGGGATGGTACATGGGCAGATGCCACCTGCGGACAAAGACGCTGCGATGGCAAAGTTTCAGGCGGGCGAAACGAAAGTATTGGTTGCGACCACAGTGATTGAGGTGGGTGTGAACGTGCCCAACGCCACCATTATGGTTATTGAACGGGCAGAGACCTTTGGCCTTGCACAGCTTCACCAGTTGCGGGGACGCGTGGGACGAGGTGATGCGGCTTCCACCTGTTTACTGATGTATCAGGCACCAATGTCCCAAACAGGTCAGCGGCGGTTAGAAGTGTTACGCGAGACAGAAGATGGGTTTCGTATTGCAGAAACAGATTTGCAGATGCGCGGCGCAGGTGATGTGATCGGTGTGGCGCAGTCTGGCGTTCCACGATTCCGCGTGGCGGATATGGAAAAACATGAGGCCTTGATGGCGATTGCTCAATCGGATGCGCGGGCATTGTTGTTAAATGACCCTGAATTGTCGGGACCACGCGGACAGGCCGCTCGTGTTCTATTATGGTTAATGCGTCAGGACGAGGCAATTCGTTTAATCTCAATAGGTTAGCATTTAATGTTCCGATTTGTTCGCTTTTGTTCTTATTTAGTTCTTTACTTTTCGTTTCACAAATGAGAACAAAGGTGCAACAAAAGATATGAGGCACTGACATGAAAACACTTAATCAAATCAAAACAATCGCAGTTCGCTCGCAACAAACCTTGTTGCACGACGCCGTAGGCGCGGCTGCTTTGATGATTATGCTGGTTGTTGGTCTGCACCTTCCATCCTTTGTCTGATTTTCTGCCTGCGATCTTATGCTGACCATTTTCTGCACCCGTCCCAAGTTGGTGTGATAACAGACACTGCCTGTCCCTCGTTATTTGAATGCTCAGAGTCCCCTTAAGACACGCTTCACTTGCGCCGCCATCCTTTTGGATATGCGGCGTTTTTTTATCTTTTGTGGGGATAGGATCAGACAGTTTCTGATTGGATGGCTTGTTCTATTGCTTCAGCCGTGGCCTCAATGGCCAAAAGGATCGATGCATGGCGATTTTTGTACTCGCGCGCAGGTTCTAGTACCTCGAAGCCATCAAAGGGTGCCGTTGGGATAGGGCCGTTGCTCTTTAACATGTCTCGCAAAGCATCGCGGCCCATTTCGACTTCATTCAAGGTCAAACCTATAATTGCGCCACCTGTAACAGCGGCCGCTGCTTGTCCAAGAGCGCAGGCTCTTACGTCTTGGCCAAACTTAGTGACAATGCCATTTGTAACCTCGATATCGACCGAAACGGTTGAACCACAAAGTGGGGACCTTTTTTTGACGCTTGCGTGCGGTGCTTCAAGCCGTTGAAGATACGGGATGTCTGTGGTCAGGGCCAGAATACGGGCCGAATATAGTTTGATCAGATCGGTATCGTTGGCCATCGTCGCATTCCTTGGTGTCTGGTCATTCGCCCTTGTGTCATACATAAGCTTCAACCGACCAGATGCAAAAAGGTTTTCATAAAATGACGTTTGACCCCACCACTTTGAAATACAATGATGCCGGTTTGATCCCCACGATAGCACAGGATGCCACAACAGGCGAAGTGCTGATGATGGCGTGGATGAACGTCGATGCAGTGAAAAAAACTTTGGAAACACGGCGGGTTACGTATTGGAGCCGTTCGCGGCAATCCTTTTGGATTAAGGGCGAAACGTCAGGGCACACCCAAGAATTGGTAGATCTGCGCTTAGATTGTGATCGGGATTGTTTGTTGGCTGTGGTCAACCAAGTCGGCGCAGCATGTCACACTGGGCGCCGTAATTGCTTTTATACGTCTGTATTGGACGGTACCGAAGTCGAGCTTATGAAACCGTTAGGCTAACGAGGCAAACCGACCAATTTTCGAATGTCATCCGCCGTATAGCCCTCATCCCGAAATTTCGCGATGGCTCTGGCGTCATCGCGTTTTGCCAACCGTTTTCCTTGATCGTCGCGGATTAAGTCGTGGTGATGGTAATTGGGTGTCGGAAGACCAAGAAGATCTTGAAGCAAAACGTGGATTTTGGTCGCTTCAAACAAGTCATGGCCCCGTACAACATCGGTTATGTCTTGGGCCGCATCATCTAAGACTACGGACAAGTGGTATGAAGTGCCCATATCTTTGCGCGACAGAACGATATCCCCGGCCTCTGTGATTATCTGAGCGCAGGTTGAAGTTATATTACCGGTTTCGCCGTCAGGCCCTGCACCAACTTCGTTGAAGCTGTAGTTTTGGTTCGAGCCGTCACAAAGATTGAGCCGTAAAGCGGCGTCTTGCGGCCTAGGGTTTGCAAAGTCATTGACCAAACTACGGCAGGTCCCCGGATAGATTACCCCGTTCGGTCCAATCAGTGGCGAACCTTCTTGCGGTGCAGAGGCAGCGGTTAAGATATCTTTTCGATTACAGTGGCATACATACAGAAAACCACGTTTCCAAAGGTCGTCGAGGGCCTTCTGATAGACGCCATGTCGGGTTGATTGCACCATCACGGGCTCAGACCATTCCAGGCCAAGCCATTCTAGATCATCATAAATCATTTGTGTCCAAGCGTCGCGTGCGCGTGATTGATCAATGTCTTCAATCCGCAACAGGAATTCACCACCCAAGCGATTGGCCATGTCATAGGCAAGTATAGCCGAATAGGCATGACCCAGATGCAAAGGGCCGGTTGGTGATGGAGCAAATCGCGTTTTAAACATCATAGGCCTCGCTAACGTCTGCCTTTACGCTTCGTCCAGCGCTGATGCTTCCAACCATGCAGACCAATCCAGTTTGGCGCGGTCTGTGTAGGCTTTGTAGCGATCCTTTCGACCACGACGTCCACCTTTCAAGCCCTCAACCAACGGGAACAATCCAAAGTTCACGTTCATCGGTTGAAACGTTTTCGCATCGGCACCACCAGTGATGTGCGTGATCAATGCGCCCATAGCGGTAGTGTTTGGGGGGGCAGAGATCGAACCACCCAAGATTTCTGTCGCAGCCATGCGACCAGAAAGTAGTCCCATCGCAGAGCTTTCAACGTAGCCTTCAACGCCTGTGATCTGTCCGGCAAAGCGCAGGTTTGGCTGCGAGCGCAGGCGCATTTGATCGTCTAGCATCGTCGGTGAGTTCAGGAACGTATTGCGGTGGATGCCACCCAAACGTGCAAAGTTTGCATTTTCGAGTCCGGGAATGGATTTAAAAACAGCAGTTTGGGCACCGTACTTCATCTTAGTTTGGAAGCCAACTATATTGTAAAGTGTCCCCAGTTTATTGTCGCGGCGCAACTGAACAATCGCGTGTGCCTTTATGTCTGGCTGATGTGGGTTGGTCAGACCAACGGGTTTCATCGGCCCCCAACGCAAGGATTCACGGCCGCGTTCTGCGATCACTTCGATTGGTAAACAGCCGTCGAAATAACCGGCTGTTTCGCCCTCATGGAACTCTGCTTTGTCGGCTTCCATCAACGCATCGATGAAGCCCTCGTACTGTTCTTTGTCCATCGGACAGTTGAGGTAAGCGGTGCGCTCTTCCTCGGTTTCGCCCTTGTCATAACGCGATTGCATCCACGCTTTGGACATGTCGATGCTGTCGAAATAGACGATTGGGGCGATGGCATCGAAAAACGCCAAAGCATCCGCGCCGGTGTGTGCTGCGATGGATTTGCCCAGATCACCAGAGGTGAGGGGGCCAGTTGCGATAATCCAATGGCCGTCGGACGGCAGCTCTTTTATCTCGCCGTACTCAACCGAAATGTTTGGGTGTGCATTTATCGCGTCAGTCACTGCTTGGGCAAAGTGATCGCGATCCACAGCCAATGCGCCACCGGCAGGAAGGCGATGATTGTCTGCAGTTTGCATAATCAAACCATTGGCTTGGCGCATTTCCCAATGGAGCAGACCAACCGCGTTTTGCTCATCATCGTCAGAGCGGAAAGAGTTGGAACAAACCATTTCCCCCATCAATCCCGTCTGATGCGCAAAGGTTTCAACTTCGGGCCGCATTTCGTGGATGACCACTTTAACGCCCATGTTTGCGGCTTGCCATGCAGCCTCTGAGCCGGCCATGCCGCCGCCCACGATGTGAAGAATATCTGTCATGATTGTGATCTAGGGCAGCAATGCGATACAAACAACACCCAATTTTGGGTCTGTCATCTTATATGTAGGGGGTTTTGGGGGACGCCGGAGCGGTCGATCAGTGAGAGCTGATCTGGGGGGACCTTCCGCCATCGGCGACCCAAAAGGTGTCGGGACAAATTCGTATCCCGTGCCTCACTTGTGCCTATTCACGCCCAATTTGCTAGAAACAAATAGAAACTGTGCATTTTAGTCTAGGAAACAGTAAGCCTCTGTCAGTTTAATTCATATTTTACCGTATGTTGAGTTCATGTGTCATTGTTCCCATGTCGGGTCACGCTTCTCCAAGAATGCCGCAATTCCCTCAGATGTGTCACGATCCAGCATGTTTTCGACCATGACATCGCCCGTAAATACATATGCATCCGCCGCATTCATCTCGATTTGATTGTAAAACGCCTCTTTTCCAATCTTCACGGCGGTGCCCAATTTGGATGCGACCGTATCGGCAAGTGCCATTGTCTCATTCGCTAAGGTCTCTTGGGCAACCACGCGATTAATCAAACCCAACGTTTCGGCCCGCTCTGCCTCTATAAATGCACCGGTTGTGAGCATTTCAAACGCTTGCTTGCGGCCAATGTTACGTGACAATGCCACCATCGGTGTTGAGCAGAACAACCCTATGTTGACGCCATTCACCCCAAATTTCGTGTCCTGTGCTGCGATTGCCATGTCACAAGTGGCAACCAATTGGCATCCGGCGGCTGTGGCGATGCCGTGTACTTGGGCGATGACCGGTTGTGGCATTGTTTGAACGCGGGCCATCATGGCTGCGCATCGATCGAACAGATCCTTGAAATATGCCCTGCCGCCATCTTCTGCCTGACGGCCTGCGGTCATCTGTTTCAGATCATGACCTGCGCAAAACGCTTTGCCGTTTCCGGATATGATAACCGCACGAACAGATCGATCGTTGGCGATTTCATCTAATGATGCATGCAACGCCGCCAGCATTTCATCTGAAAGTGCATTTAGTCGTTCCGGTGCGTTCATCACCAATCGTGTGACGGCACCTGCGTCGTGACGTTCTAAAATTGCCATCTTGCTCTCCGATCAATTCCAGGAAAACAATACGACAATGGGTAGGGGAGTAAAGCCATGACGCAGAAAACGCCAAGTCTTCAGATGAATGAGGCGCAGTTGATGACATTCATGCGTGAGGTGTTTCATCAAGTTGCGGATGAATTTGAAGTGGAGCACGTGGCTGACAACGAAATCACAGTGCGATTGTTGGTTACTGAAAAGCATCTGCGCCCGGGTGGAACAGTATCTGGTCCGTCAATGTTCGCGTTGGTCGATGTCTGTGCATATCTTGGGACATTGGCGATGATTGGCCCCAAGGCCTTGGCTGTAACAACGAATTGCGCGATCGATTTCATGCGTAAACCTGCTGCGAATACCGATTTGATTGCAAAAGGCCGCTTGTTGAAGTTGGGCAAGCAGTTGGCAGTGTCTGACGTGCTGGTCTATTCTGATGGTTTAGACAAGCCCGTAGCGCGTGCCGGTCTGACCTATGCTATTCCGCCGAAGTAACGCCAGAATACAAAAAAAAGCTGGCCAGAGCAAGTCCGGCGGGAAGGAAGAGGTCTGGCAAACCTTGCATACACACGGGGAGAGGTCGGCAAGGTGACGGAAGAGTCAGATTTGCCAGAACAACCGTGCAGCCTCACGACGAGCCTGCAGGGGTGTAAGTCCCACATCGCGCAACGGCGTCTCCGTCAAGTGGCCCAGAACCTTTCGGGTGCGGTGGTGAAGGGTCCATTAAGACACAGTGACAGCAAATTGAACAGCCATGACCGATACAATCGCTAGGGCATTGTTTTCACGTAGGTAAATTAACGCGTCGATGTTCTGATATGCTGTCCGTGTCATGGTGATTTCCTAAATTGTATTGACACAATTTAATGGTATTTTCATGAGTGTTGATACATATAGTGATACAAAGAATCTCTGGAAATATTATAATGGATACAATCTGGCAGCCAACCCTCACGGATGGGGCAGGGCCTAAGTACAAAGCAGTTGCGCAGACCATCCGCGACGGAGTGGCGCGCGGCGAATTGGCGGAGCGGGCAAAACTGCCACCTGTCCGTGATTTGGCGTGGAAGTTGGGTATAACGCCGGGAACCGTTGCCCGTGCTTATACTATCCTGACTGATGAGGGGATGTTGACAGCCGAAGTTGGTCGCGGAACATTTGTGGCGTCCAAACGCAGCTTTGCACCGCTACATATGCCGATTGAGGTCGATTCAGCGATCCACGATAAAAAGCAGCAAACCTATCAGGTGAACCTGTTTTCTCCACACTTGCCAAACGTGGGGCAGGCCAGCTTGATCCGTCAATTGCTGTCAGACATTGCCCACGATCCACCGTCAGGCATGATGCATTACCCTAGTCGTCAAAATTCACTGTCTGCGCGCCAAGCGGCTGTAAGCTGGTTAAAGAACGCACCGCTGGGTGGGTTTCGTGAAGGGGATCTTACCTTAACTAACGGTGGGCAAAACGCGATTTTAATTGTGATGCAGGCGGTCCTAAAGGGGCGCCGCCCGACTGTATTTGTTGAAGAGCTCGCTTACCCCGGCTTCCGCCGTGCCGCTGAATTGCTACGCGTAAATGTTGTGCCAATTGCAATGGATAAGGACGGGATCATTCCCGAAGCGCTGGCTGCCGCATGTGATGCTTACGAGGCGCAAATTCTGTGCACGTCGCCTGAAGTTCATAATCCCACCTGTGGCTTCACACCTGAAAGCCGTCGAGAAGAGATTGTTGAGATCGCGCGCAAACACGATCTGCAAATATTGGAAGATGATTGTTATCGCATGGGCGCTGCCGAGGCACCTACTTATCGAATGCTTGCGCCTGAGCGTGGTTGGTATGTGTCTTCGATTTCAAAAACGGTCACACCCTCCTTGCGCATTGGTATCGCTGTCGCTCCTGAAGGTAAGGGCCCAAAACTGCGCCGAGCTGCAGAGCATTCATTCTTTGGGCTGGCGACACCTATCACTGATCTTTGTGCCCGTCTTCTTGTTCATCCACAGCTGGATTCACTGACGACAAAGGCGCGGATGGGGACCAATGCATTTGTTGAAATCGCTGTAAATATCCTTGGCGGCTATGACCTGCATTGGCGAAAGGATGTACCGTTCCTTTGGCTGAAGTTGCCGGAGGGTTGGCGCGCAGGTGCGTTTTGTCAGGCTGCTGAAGCAGTTGGTGTGCAAATTCGCCCAGCTGAAGAATTTGCCTGTCGCGATGCACGTGTGCCCCATGCGGTGCGATTTGCTATTAATGCTGGAGTGAGTTTAGAGAGCTTTGAGGCAGCTATTGGCCGTCTTCGTGATCTACTGGACAATCCGCAAGAACAGATTGGGGTCTGATCGTTAAAGCAGACCACCAGCGCCCCAAGCGAGCCCAATAATAATCGCAATAGCTGAAAGCAGCCCAGCGTAGGAAGTGATCTTAGGAATGGAAAACGGGCGCTCCCCATAGGTGTGTCCGTCGATGCTTGACACAACAACCTTCATTGGCTTGCCTTTAAATTCATAGTGCAAAATCCATATGGGCAAGAGGATACGGCGATAATGAATGCCTGATGTGTGAGTGTGGTACCCAAGGTGATTCACGCCTGATTTGTTGATATGTTGTTTGACCCGGTTGCGGATCAACAAACGCTTGTCAGCCTCATTCGGGTCCAACCCGTCGCCGACCCTTTGGTGGTGGCGCTCTGCTGCAAATCGCGCCAGATAACCTTCGCGGTATGGGCGCAGGGCGCATGGTTCAAAGTCGTGCAAAATCCCATCGCGGATAAATGGGGGCACGTCGGGTGATGGGGGCATTAAGAGGTCACTAAGAGGTCATCAAAACTGATCCTCATTTTGCCCTTGGTCGTCTTTGTTCGACGGTTGCTGCTGCTGCCAAAGGTGTATTGGGCGCAATACTCGACGGCTCCTTCGCTATCAAAGGTCCAGAACGGCGCATACAGTCCTGCAACCCGTGCCTTTGCGACGATGTCCTCTAAATCATTAGGGGCGGCAATGCGTCGTTTCAACCAGTCTTGGGTCTGGTGTTGGGCATACATCGCGTCGATCTCAAACGGGGGTCAAAGCCATCGTTTCATAACCGGTGTCTTGCGTACCTAAAACTACGGGTCCATCGCAATAAGGGCAGCTTTCCGACAGAGCAGGGCCGGTGAATAAACCATCCCCACCACATGTGTTACAGTAATGCGTACGGGTTTTGCTAAGGTCTGGCAGATTCTCCCCAGTCAAGTTTGGATTATAGCCTAGTTCTTCCGCTGCCTTATAATCATCATCTGTTTTTAGATCATGGACATTGCCACAGCTTGCACATTCTAGCCCGCGATAAGTTGGGGAATAGCTGCACTGGCCACCACAAGCTGGGCATTGAAGGTCAGACTGTGTGGCGTTGGTGGTGTCCATCAATCGGAGTCCGCGATTTCAGCCGCAATTTCAATTATGATGCGAAGGCGAAGCGAAGAGCGGTCCACGGCACCCTGTAAATCACCAGATACGCCCCAATCACCAATGATGGTTGCTACAAACCACGTGGTCATCAACCAAAAAACAATTATTGACCAACCAGTTATTGTGCGGATCCCTGTTTTAGCTCATGATGGCACCTCATACACCCTGATCAGCTTTACTACAGGCAGCATCCCCACAAAAGTTGCGGCTATCATTAAGACGAGTGCGGCAAGGAGTGGTGAGGTCCGGGCCGTCATAAAATGTAAAACTCACTTTAAACGTCAAATTAATGCTTATAAAATATTTGCAAGCCAATGGGATTGATTACAAGAGGCGTTATCGGGTTTAGACAGGTCCAATTTTATGGGGTATTTTGATACCTTATTTTTAACATATTGTTTTTACTTGTTTAAAACATGATTGTTGTGCTTGATCACGCTCACACTTGCTATATAAGCCGCTCATCACATACCAGAGTTGGTCATTCGACCTGCTCACTCACCTAAAACAGGACTATCCTGCCATGAAAACCTTTTCTGCAACACCAGCAGATATCGAAAAAAAATGGATCATCATTGATGCTGAAGGCATCGTGTTGGGTCGTTTGGCTTCGATTATTGCTATGCGCCTTCGCGGCAAGCACAAAGCAACGTTCACACCGCACATGGATTGCGGCGACAACGTTATCGTCATCAATGCTGAAAAAGTTCAGTTGACTGGTAACAAACGTCAAGAGCACCACTACTGGCACACTGGCCACCCAGGTGGCATCAAGTCACGTACAAAAGAAGAAATCCTCGAGGGTAAATACCCAGAGCGCGTTCTGACTTTGGCTGTGAAACGTATGTTGCCAGGCAACCGCCTGAGCCGTCAAATCATGACAAACATGCGTGTATATGCTGGTGCTGAGCATCCACATGAAGCGCAAAACCCAGAAGTTTTGGATGTTGCATCCATGAACTCTAAAAACACACGGAGCGCATGAGCATGTCTGACGAAATCAACACACTCGAAGACTTGCAAGCTGTTGTCGGCGAAGCCACAGCACCTGCAATCGAATTGACTCCACGTGAGCCAGTGATCGACTCATTGGGCCGTTCATACGCAACAGGCAAACGTAAAGACGCGGTTGCACGCGTGTGGATCAAACCTGGTACAGGTAAAGTTATTGTAAACGGCAAACCGCAAAACGAATACTTTGCGCGCCCTGTTTTGCAAATGATCCTAGCACAACCTTTCACCATTGCTGGTGTTGAAGGCGAATTTGACGTGGTTGCCACTGTCAAAGGCGGCGGTCTTTCTGGTCAAGCTGGTGCAGTTAAGCACGGTGTTTCTAAAGCATTGCAACTTTTCAACCCATCCCTTCGTGGTGCGTTGAAAGCTGCTGGATTCTTGACACGCGATAGCCGCGTTGTTGAGCGTAAGAAATACGGTAAAGCAAAAGCGCGTAAGAGCTTCCAGTTCTCAAAGCGTTAATCGTCATTCACGATTTTGGAATGGGGCGTGCCGATTGGCGCGCCCTTTTTCGTTTGCTTAGGGCATGCCACTGGTGATTGCCCTTAGGTGTGCCTAGATTGAGTACAACAATAGGAACTTACTTATGAATTTCTCAGTCCTTGATCTTGCCCCCGTTCCCGAAGGTTCAGACGCGGCCCAAGCAATGTTGAATATGGTTGATCTTGCTCAACGGGCTGAGAACCTAGGCTATCACCGCTACTGGATGGCCGAACACCACAACATGGCAGGTATTGCGAGTGCCGCGACCTCGGTGTTGATCGGTCATGTCGCCAGCCAAACCAATACAATTCGTGTGGGCGCGGGCGGTATCATGCTGCCAAATCATGCGCCTTTGTTAATTGCCGAACAATTCGGGACACTTGCCACGCTTCACGGCGATCGTATTGACTTGGGACTTGGTCGTGCACCTGGCGGGGACCAAGCCGTTTACCATGCATTGCGCCGCACTGGCAGCGACGACTTCCCTGCTGATGTCCATGAATTAATGACCCTATTGGGTGATCCCCAGCCACAGGCCGCTGTTCGTGCATTGCCGGGTGAGGGAACGCATGTGCCATTATGGATTTTGGGGTCGTCACTGTACGGTGCACAATTAGCTGCACATTTTGGCCTGCCATACGCCTTCGCCTCACATTTCGCGCCCGCTGCTTTGGAGGAAGCGGCATATATTTATCGCCGTGACTTCAAACCATCCGCTACGTTGGCAGAACCATATTTTATGTTGGCGGCCAATGTTTTTGCTGCGGAAAGTGATGAAGAGGGGGCTTACTTACGGACCTCGATGCAACAAGCCTTTGCGCGTATGCAAACGGGCACCCGAGGCAAGCTGCCACGACCTGTGAAAGACATTGATGTTGCGATTGGTGAGAGAATGCGGCGGAGTGTCGAACCAATGTTGCGGGTTTCAGCAACAGGTTCGCCTGAGACGGTGCGCAAACACTTGGAAAATTTGATCGAAATTTACGAACCCGACGAGATGATCCTAACAGGTCAAATCCATGATCATGCAGCGCGGGTTAAATCGTTCGAGATCGCAGCGGATGCAATGGATCAATTACTGACCGCTTAATCGTCCGCGTCAATCAACCCTAATCCGCGCAGATAAATGCGAGTCCCAGTTTCTAGCAAGTCTTCTGGCGAAAATGGGGATGCGCGTCCCGGCGAATTACGGGCAAACAGTTCGACAACGCGTGGCTCAAAGCCCAAATATGTGAGCTGAACAAGGATGTGGGTGGACGTTTTTCAACATGGATATGCTCGCTTAGATTTGCAACGGCTTTTCCTAAAACGTCATTGGCACGCTTTGAGGCTGCAGCCAATCCAGGTGTTCGGTTGACCGAAATGCTACTTTCAAACATTGCGATGTAGTGCTCGGGGTATTTCTGCAAGAATGCTAAATAGGCACGCCCAGTGGCCGTAAACGCAGCCATGGCTGAGGGGTGGCCTGATTGATAGGCATACTCCATCAGGTCAGCGAACATATCATACCCTTGTGGCGCAGCTTCTGCGATCAGATCTTCGTGTCCGTCAAAGTGGCGGTATACTGCAGCAGGGGTCACGCCCGCCGTTTTTGATGCTTCGGACAACTTGAAACCTGTTGGGCCTTTAGTCTCGATCAGGGTTAACGCCGCGTCGATCAAGGCCTGTTTTAGGTTGCCGTGATGATAGCCGCGCTTAGACATTCCAGATGTCCGGCCCACCACAGATGGCTGTATCAATGCCGCCAATCGCTTTGGGGTCTTTGTTTGTGTAATCCAGAGCGTGCAAAACTGTACGAATTGCATTCAGGCGCGCGCGGCGTTTGTCATCAGAGCGAATGATCGCCCAAGGGGCGACATCGCTGTGAGATCGCTCAAGCGTTTCTGCAATTGCGGTAGAATACTCATCCCACTTTTCAAGCCTTCGACGTCAATCCAGCTTAGTTTCCATTTTTTCAGCGGATCACTTTCCCGGCCCAAAAACGGCGCAGCTGCTCTTCACGCCCAACGTTCAGCAAGAATTTGAACAGATGTATACCGTCACTGATGATCATTTTTTCAACGTCTTTGACTTGGTTGAAAAACACTTCGCGCTGTTCTGGTTTGCTAAAGCCAAACACATGTTCCACGACACCACGGTTATACCAGCTGCGGTCTAAAAAGATCATACCGCCCGCGGTCGGTAGGTGTTTGATATAACGTTGGAAATACCATTCACCCATTTCTTTTTCAGTTGGTTTAGACACGGCAATAACACGTGCGCAGTGTGGGTTCAGGTTCTCGCAAAACCGTTTGATTGTCCCACCTTTGCCCGCCGCATCACGACCTTCAAAACCAATAGCAACAAGTGAACAGCTTTCTGTGGCCCAAGCCTGCACTTTGACCAGTTCGATCTGTAACTTCGCCAACTGCCCTTGATAGACCTTACCTGCCAACCGTTCTTGATGTGGGTAGCTGCTGCTGATGATGTCGTTTTAGTCAGAGCGCTTAATCGTGATACGCACACTATCTGGTGCCAGGTCATTGAAAAACGCACTGATCCAGCCGTCAAAAGGTAGGGGCATTGTCCGGATCCTTAGTGTAACTGTTCTTTACATCTATATGGGGCAGTGGGCCGCTTAACGCAAACCCGCACGTGACGCCGCGCGATGAATTGCTGCAATTACGGCATCATGTGAGAGATGCTGCGGCATATGGCCAATCCCCTCAAGTGTGACCAGATTTGCACCTTCCACGTCTTCAACCAAGCGCTTTGAGTGAACATGAAGCGGCACAATGGTATCTGTATCGCCGTGCACGATCTCAAGTGGGAGGGTGAGAGCGGCGTATCGATCCGATATCGCGCGCAGATCTTCCTTTAGGGTTTTACGTTGACGCGCATTTGCCATCAGCGAAGAGGGGCGCAAGATTAGTGGTATGCCAATGTGGTCAGCATATCCTGAAACAGGTTCTTGTGGTTGGAACGTCTCATTCAAGCTTTTGGCGACGTATTCGTCGCTGACCCATGCTGAGGCAAGCCGTGATAAGATAGGACCGCTGAGTGGATGCGCCAGTGCACTAGTCAGCGCGTCTAACTCGCCTTTCCACGGGTACGCAACGCCAGAGATAGATACCGCAGCAGCGATGTCATCAGGGCGCGCAACAGCCCACGCAAGGGCTATAGCACCGCCAAGGCTTTGGCCTGCAACGATAGGTTTGTCCGCACCAATAGCTTGTGCCGCGAAGGCCAATAACTCTGCTTGGTCGGTAACTGAAACACCAAACGGTGCCAATTCAGGGGTATTTCCCAAGCCGGGACGGTCAAAAATGATGACGCGGTAGGATTGTGCCAGTTTTTCGGCCAAACCAAATGTGAAGTCTCGGGTATTGCCCGATGATCCATGGATAAGAACCAAGGCTGGGCCATTTCCCATCTCGATGTAATGGACAGGATGTCCAGCGACTTCGACAAAATTTCCCTGCGCTGGAAACTGCGCGGTGGCGCGTTTGGCGTTTTGTCCTACGCGCCACAGGGTGGTGGCGACGGCCAAAACCATCGCCACTAAGATCAACATAAAGACGCCCTTAAGCACCAATCTCATCCATCTCAAACGGGGTCGTTTGATAGATGCTGTTCAGCCAGTTGCCGTAGAACAAGTGGGCATGGCTGCGCCAACGGTTTGTAGGTTCTTGGGATGGATCATTACCTGGATAGTAGTTTGTCGGAATGTTGATTGGCGTTCCTGCCTCCACATCACGATCATATTCTTGTTTCAATGTACCACTGTCATATTCAAAATGGCTAAAGATATAGACCCCACGATGTTTGGTGTCTTGGACGACACAAGGGCCGACCTCGTCGCTTCCGAGCAGTGTTTTTAGATCCTCACTGGCATCAATCTCAGATTGATGCATCTCAGTCCAACGGCTGGTTGGAATAACGCAATCATCTGAAAAACCTTGTAAATATGGCGATGTAGGATCCAAATTTTTGTGGCGAAAACACCCGAAAGCCTTGTCATCTAGCATATGCTTTTTGACGCCGTGAAAATGATTGATCATGGCCATACCACCCCAGCAGACACCCATTGTTGAGTGCACATTGGTCTGTGTCCAGTTCATGACCTCGGTCAGTTCCTCCCAGTAACCAACGTCTTCGAACTCAAGGTGTTCAATTGGGGCACCAGTGATGATCAATCCATCAAACTTCTCGCCTTTCACATCAGAGAATGGGCGATAGAAGCTTTCCATATGTTCAGCAGCCGTATTGCGTGTCTTGTGGTCAGACATCCGGATCAGGTTCAAATCAATCTGAAGAGGCGTCGCACCGATAAGGCGTGCAAACTGGTTTTCTGTCTGAATCTTCTTGGGCATCAGGTTTAGCAGCGCAATGCGTAAAGGGCGTATATCTTGGCGTGCGGCCGCGTCTTCGTCCATCACTGATACACCCTCGCGTGAAAGCACGTCAAAGGCTGGCAGTGTTGCTGGAATTTTGATCGGCATAATTTTAGTCCTGATTTTGTGTTCGTAGTGCAGAGATAGCGGTGAGGGGCGTCTGTTTTCAGTATCGGGCAATCACAAGTTGCTGAAACAGATGACAGTCTTGCCTCACATTCGATCGATAGCGTGACTGATCAATGCATCAAAATCTGCAGCTGACTTTAAAGATGCAACTTCATCCGCAGTCACCGTAACGCCCCAACGTGCCATAGCCTCATAACGGGGCTGGCGGTGTTCAAGAGCGCGCGCATAGGTCCAGCGAACGAATGCATCAGGATTAACTTCGTCGCCTAATATGCTGTTTTCATTCAGATATTTGACCCAAGATCTAGCAAGAAATTCAGGTTGATAAGCCATCGGTTTAGGAGCCTTATCAAAACGATGTACTAGTTCTGCGGTATGGGCGTCATCGCCTTTAATCCAAAGTGGCAAACAATTGGCACTCAATTCAGACATCAATGCATCACTGTCGTCTGTCGCTTCAACCCACTCGCAAATGGAGCCACCTGTGTCACAGATAAAATGTGGATAGCCATAAAGGTTGGTTCCGCGATCCGCGAAATACGCAGTGTCATTCAGCGCTGCTATCTCTGCTGAGCGGAACTGTTCTTGACGCTCTTTATATTCTTCAATGCTAAGTCCCCCAAGGGACAGATCGCCGGGCTTGCCCAAATATGTTGATACAGCGCCCAGGTCATGGGTATGTACATTGGGTGCCAAATAGATTGCATCCTGACGGAGCATTTCGCGTAAGTATGGGTGATCCATCGCTGCTTTGATGCACGAATTGACAATGTATTCGCCCATGTAACGCGTGCCGATGCGGTAATCGATGCTGTAGTGGAACCAATCGCCGGTGTCGCGCAGGATAGTGGACATGTGCGTTTTGCCCAAACCAGACATGCCAAAAACCATAACCCGTTTGTTCTGGGAGGCGGTCCATGCGTCTTTGGTTGGGTAAAGCATTGTGAAATCCTGCGAAAATACTGTTGCTCTGTCCTAAACCGCTGATGGTTTTGGGTCAATCACTTGGCAATCGTGTTACCGACGCAGTGCTTTCCAACCCCGCCCATCCAAGATGATCAAACCGACGGCCAAAATGACAAATCCAACAAAAGCATTTGCCGACAGTTTTTCACCTAAAACAACAGCACCAAGCGTGATGGCAATTGGGGCGACCAACAGCGTGACCAACATCAGGTTACCGCTGCCAGCCATGGCTAAAACGCGGTAATACAACAAGTAAGCCGCAGCTGTTGCAATCACCGCGTAATACCCAATTGCGACCAGTGTTCGGGGTTTCAGATCGAAGGTTGGCAGGCCCTCAACAAAATAAACCAAAGGCAGCATTATGACAGTGGCGCCGGTCAACATACCTGCGGCTGCCAATTGCGGGGGCATTCCTACCAGATTTTTGCGCGCCCAAACACCTGCAACAGCATAAGCGACTGTGCCACCGATTACGGCAAGCTGGGCTAAACTGCGCAAATCGAAATTTTTGAAGTTCTCAAGGCCAATCGCGACTGCAACCCCAAAGAAGCCTAACACCACACCAATTATCTTGCGTGGGGTCAAACGTTCGTCTGAAAAGAAAAGTGCCGCCATGACGACACCAACAACGGCGGTAAAGGCGTTCAGGATTGAGGTTAGGCCCGATTCAATATATAGCTGTCCCCAAGCCATTAAAACAAACGGAATGACGTTGTTCAGCAATCCCATCATAAGAAATGCAAACCATATTCTGGGATTTCGGGGCAGGGGAATGCGCATCATCGCAACTACGAACCATAAAACCAACATGGCCAATGTTACGCGATGTGCCACGGACATCAGGGGCGATATTTCATCAAGGGCTATGCGAATGGATAAGAACGATCCACCCCATATCAGTGCAAGCACCAGCATTTCAGCCCATGCGCGGCCAGAGAGGGATTTTTGATCAGTCATGGCGCGACACTAGTGACTGTGCCGCGCCATGGGTACCCGTTTTTTGCGGGTTCTTTATTAGAACGTGTAGGCTACAGATACGCCGACTGAAACCGCGGAGTTGTCAGAAAAGCTTGCAACTGGAGTTTGGGCCGCGCCAACAGTTGCAGTTGTATCGCTAAGCTTAGTGTCGCGAACGCCTGTTGTTACTTTATACGCGGCGTTTGTTTAGACTGCAG
>Ga0257120_1001274_pt1 | contig 16832 bp, 11 predicted proteins | sample SI106_10metaG_FD_190153 | JGI IMG/M metagenome (GOLD analysis project Ga0257120, IMG submission 190153) | Marine microbial communities from Saanich Inlet, British Columbia, Canada - SI106_10 | ecosystem: Environmental > Aquatic > Marine > Inlet | place: Canada: British Columbia | collected... | reverse complement strand
TGCTGTAGCTAACATAATAACAAGTGGACCAGATTCACTCTTTAGCTTCCCTGTTGTAGAAGGTAAGCAGCAATTCGATGCCGCCCTGCCACTTTTGGTGGTGCACGTTCTTCCGGCAGGTTTGAAAGGATTGGTCGTGGCTGGTCTCTTGGCTGCCTTAATGAGCTCATTAAGCTCTGTATTTAATTCGTGTTCAACACCCGTCACCATTGATATTTATAAAAAGTTTCGACCTCAATCGAGCGAATCTAGATTGGTAATCGCTGGACAGCTTGCGACGGTCGTTTTGGTTATCTTGGGATTGGCTTGGATTCCGATGCTGAATTTAATAGAAGGTGGATTGTTTCAGAAATTACAAAGTATTCAAGCTTATATCGCTCCGTCAATCGCAGCCGTTTTTCTGCTAGGATTATTCATGAAGCGACTCAATTATTTTGGTGCAATGGCAACTTTGATATTTGGGGCTGTTCTGGGGGTTTTTCGTTTGATTTTGGAACTAAATAAGACGCACTTGAGCGGTTTTCTTTACTATTTTTCGGACATTAACTTTTTACATTTTGCTCTTTTACTCTTTGTCCTTTGTAGCATCGTTCTCATCGCCGTTAGCTACTTTAGGCCGATGATGGAGTCGCGTGATTTTAAATTGGTCACCTATTCAAAATCAAAGACGGCTTTCAACTCATTTAATGTTGGTTTGTCAATTGGACTTGTAATCTTAGTTCTGTGCCTATGGATATTTTTTGCGTAAAGAAGATGATTGAGCGAAATAGAGAAAAAGTCTTAATAGTGATTTTGTCAATTACTTTGAGCGTGCCTTTAATTGCCCAAAAGATGAGTTTGAGTTCAAACAATAAATTGGATTCTATTCTAAGCTCAATGAGCATTGAGGATAAGGTTGGTCAGATGACCCAACTAAATGTCAAATTAGTTCTAAAACCTGAAAAAAATCCAATTCAAGTTGATTCTCAAGCTCTAGATTTTATTTTAAAAAACCAAAGGGTTGGTTCTTTTATGAATACGATTGGTCGCGCGCTGACACTTATGGAGTGGAATTATTTACAAAAAACAATCCGCTATTTCGCGGAAAAAAATGATTTGGTTCCGCTGCTGTATGGTATTGATGCCGTGCATGGAGCAAATTATACAATGGGTTCGGTTATATTTCCTCACCAATTAGGCCAGGCAGCTTCATGGAATGAAGATTTAGTTTTTAAAGCATCAGAAATAACGGCGTTGGAATGCAGAGCTTCAGGTATACCGTGGGTGTTCGCACCTGTTGTTGACTTGGGACGGCAACCGTTGTGGGGACAGTTTTTTGAAACATATGGCGAGGATGTTTTCCTTGCTGAACGTATGGCAGTAGCATCCGTTTCTGGATTACAAAACAAAGACCAAGGCCTGAATGTTGGTGGATGTGCTAAACACTATGTTGGGTATGGATTGCCCCAGAATGGAAAGGACCGCACAACCGTTCACATCTCGGATAATATTCTTAGGGAATTACATATCCCGCCGTTTAAAGCTGCAATAGATGCGGGTGTAATGTCTGTGATGATTGGCTCGCATGATTTAAATGGACTACCGATGAATGTGAATAGTTATTTACTGACGAATGTATTGCGAGATGAATTGGGTTTTGAAGGGGTATTGGTTACAGATTGGGCGGACATTAAGAATTTACATATTACACATCGTGTTACAACTGACTATAGAGGGTCAATTTTAGCAGCGATCTCAGCTGGGGTCGACATGGCCATGGTGCCAGAAGATTTTATTTTTTATGAAACCTTACTCGATTTGGTTCTCGCAGGTGAGATTTCCGAGGAGCGGATAACTCAGTCCACACGGCGAATCGTTGATATGAAGGTGAAGCTTGGTTTGTTTGATGAACAGGACTATCTACTCAATAAAAAGATTGGAGAAGAGAGTCATCAGAGGGTTGCTTATGATTTGGCATCAGAGAGTATCACGGTTCTTAAGAACGTAAATCATACGCTTCCTTTAAATAAAAAGTTGAAGGTTTTTGTAACTGGTCCAGCCGCCAACGATATTCGATTCCAAATCGGCGCTTGGGGAAGAACATGGCAGGGAATGGACACGATCGTTACGTCTGAGTCGATTATGTCTATTTACGCAAGAATGAAGGAGCTTGGTGAGATTGCTTTATTGCCCGGAATTGCAGTTGACTCGATATTGGATGTTGATTCGGCTTTGAATATGGCGTCGAAAGCAGAGGTGATTGTGCTTTGCTTGGGCGAAAATCCCTCGACCGAAAAGCCAGCGGATATCAACTCCTTGACCATTTCAAACACGCAGCTTGAATATTTCAATAGATTACACAACTTGGAGATTCCAATTGTGGTGGTATTGTCACAAAATAGACCTCGACTACTCGGCGATATTGCGGAAAATGCCAGTGCGGTTATACTTGCCTACCAACCAGGAGCAATGGGTGGTAAGGCAATTGCGGATGTTATTTATGGAGAAGTGAATCCATCGGGGAAGCTTCCCTTTACTTACCCGAGATATGAGCATGGAATTAGCACCTATGACCATGCATATGCAGATGAGGTTGACCCAATGTATGGGACCAATGGATTCAATCCGGAATGGGAATTTGGTCATGGTTTAAGTTACAGCGAATTCACCTATTCTAATTTGTCCTTAGGAAGAGATTCTGTGTTCAAAGATGACACATTGATTGTTTTGGTAGAATTAGAAAACAAGGGGTCAAGGACAGGGAAAGAGGTTGTTCAAGTCTACGTTAGCGACGAAGTTGCGAGTCTTGTTCCATCGGTGAAGCGATTGCGAGATTTCGAGAAAATAGAATTGGATGAGAATCAAAGCAAATCGGTAACGTTTCATATTGATGTTCATGATCTTGGATTTGTCCATCCCGGCGAAGCATCCAAATCTGTTGAGTCGGGATGGTTCACATTAAGTGTCGGAGACCTTTCGGCACGATTCTTTGTGAAACATTAAGGTCTTATCAGTTTCGGATAAGTTTTAGAGAAGACTACACTTTTAGTGCTATATACTATAAGTAGTGTATATTTGGCTCAATCAATCAATAATGACAAAAGAAGAAAAACAAGTATTCCAAGACTTTGATCTTGTAATATTTGGTGGAGATGGCGATCTCTCTTTCAGAAAGATATTTCCGGCTCTCTATCATAGACTTAATGAATATCAAATTTCTGAACGGAGTAGAATTATTGCCGTCTCTCGCAAAGAAAAAGGTCAAGACGAATTTTTGGTTCAATTAGAATCAAATCTTCGAACTTTTATAGAAAATATAGATGAGACAGTGCTTAATAAACTTCTTGCAATGGTTTCCTTTGGCATGATTAATACGGGTACAAATCAGCAAAACGAAGCAGTCGATGCTTGGTTTAGTAAGTCACAGGCCGAGGTGCGGGTTTTTTACTTAGCAACGCCAGCGGTGGCTTTTGGGCCCATTGCTTCATATCTGAATCAAAAGGGATACATATCCAAACAATCACGGGTTGTACTAGAAAAACCATTAGGAACTGATCTCGAGTCATCGGAGCGGATCAACGATCTTGTTGCAGAACATTTTGACGAGGAGCAGGTCTACCGAATTGATCATTATTTGGGAAAAGAAACGGTTCAGAACCTTATGGTCCTGCGCTTTGCAAATAACATATTTGAAAGTTCTTGGAACGCACGAGACATAGAGGACATACAAATTACCGTTGCTGAATCCATTGGTGTCGGAACCCGAGGAGCATTTTACGATCAATACGGCGCTCTAAGGGATATGGTGCAGAACCATTTACTTCAGCTATTGTGTTTGATTGCTATGGAGCCACCAGCGGTTTTAGATGCGGATGAAGTTCGAGATGAAAAGCTCAAAGTATTAAAGTCGCTTAGACCATACGACGCCAAAACTATTAAGTCGCATACGATTCGAGGTCAATACACTAGAGGCAAAACGGGAGAAGGATCTCTTCCTTCGTACTTAGAGGATATTGAAAAGTATGATTCGGAATCCGAAACTTTTGTCGCCATTAAAACATACATTGACAACTGGAGATGGGGAGGAGTGCCAATCTATTTGCGTTCTGGAAAAAGGATGGCTCAAAAGTATTCCGAGATTGTAATAAATTTTAAGGATGTGCCACACAATATTTTTCCAGAGAAAAAAGATATTGATAACAATCGACTGACAATTAGATTACAACCTGAAGAGCGTATAGAACTCAAACAAATGGTTAAAATCCCAGGTCCCGGAGGTTACAGGTACAAACCCTTTGCTTTGGAATTGGATTACGCTGATCATTTTGATGATAGGTTTCCTGAGGCTTATGAGCGCTTGTTGATGGACGTAGTTAGGGGCAATCAAACGCTTTTCATGCGAAGAGACGAAGTGAGGGCCTCTTGGGAGTGGGTCGAGTCAATCCTCAGGAATTGGGAATCAGAGGAAATTACAAATGTGCTGTATGAAGCAGGCTCGTGGGGTCCTGGAGATTCAATAATGACCGATGGGGCACACTGGGTATCTCCCCCAAAACAAACACGAATGCAGTAGCCATGGAAACGAGAGCACAACTAGAGACAAGATTGGCAGAGAGAATTGGCCAAATCCTTCGTGATGAAATCGAGAGGAATGGAAAGGCTTCGCTCCTCGTATCAGGTGGAAGTACACCAAAGCGTTTATTCGAAAAGCTATCTAAGCTTTCACTTAAATGGGAAAATGTCACTGTCTCCCTTGTAGACGATCGCTTTGTGGCAGATAATCATCCTGATCAGAACGGAACCATGCTAAAGGATTTGCTGCTTCAGCAAGCCGCCTCGAAGGCTTCTTTTATTCCACTTATCAGCAGAAACGATTTAGACTCAAGTTTAAAAGAAGCGAGTGCCGCTATTAAGAATATTGCCTTACCTTATACAATTATCATTTTGGGTGTTGGTGAGGATGGTCATACAGCCTCAATTTTTCCAGATTCAGAAGAAATGGAACATGCTGTTTCTGTTGACACGACTGAAACTCTGATGATCACTAATTCAAGGTCATTACCTTATTCGAGAATCACATTTACCTTGAATGCGCTCCTGAATTCTAAGTATATTTTTGTGCACTGCTATGGAATGAAAAAAGCACGAATCATTGATGGTGCTCGTAAGCAAATAGGAGCTATGCCGTATCCGATTGCGGCTTTTTTAAATCAAACAAAAACACCAATAGAAGTTTATTGGACGGAATAGAAGATATGGATCACGAAATTAAAGCGGTAACACAGCGAATCAAAGAACGATCTCAAAAGCTTAGATCTGAATACATTGGTCTAATGACCAACGAATCTCATTCAAGCGTGACTCGAAATGGATTAGCATGCGGGAATTTGGCGCATGCATTTGCGGCTTGTTCTGATGATGAAAAATTATCATTGAGTGGTGAGTCAAAACCAAATTTTGGAATAATAACTTCCTATAACGACATGCTAAGCGCTCATAAAACGTACGAGGATTATCCAAAGCTGCTCCGTGAAGCAGCTCATAAATATGGTGCAGTAGCGCAGGTTGCTTCAGGCGTCCCAGCTATGTGTGACGGGGTTACGCAAGGGCAAGCGGGGATGGAGCTTTCGCTATTGAGCCGAGACGTTATTGCGCTTTCAACTGCCATTGGTATGTCGCACAAAATGTTTGACGGAGGACTCTGCTTGGGTATTTGTGATAAGATCGTTCCTGGAATGCTCATCGGTTCGCTTCGCTTCGGACATCTGCCGTTTATTTTTATTCCTGGCGGCCCGATGGAATCGGGTATTACAAACGAAGAAAAAGCGAAGCATCGAAGAGATTACGCCGAAGGTAAAATTGGCAGAAAGGAACTCTTAAAAGCTGAATCTGCCTCATATCATTCAGCTGGCACCTGTACGTTTTATGGAACCGCCAACAGCAATCAAATGCTTATGGAAATGCTTGGTGTACATCTTCCGGGTTCCTCTTTTGTCACTCCCAATGGCATATTAAGACAGGCGCTAAACGAGTTTGCAGTGCAACGTTTGACCGAAATAATTAATCAAAAAGAGGATTATACACCGCTTTATGAAGTGATTACGGTTGAGTCAATTGTAAACGCATTGGTCGGTTTAGTTGCAACGGGAGGTTCGACAAACCACACCCTTCATCTTATCGCGATTGCCAGAGCGGCAGGGATTATACTTGACTGGCAAGACTTCAATGACGTGTCTGAGGCGGTTCCTTCTATAGTCCGCATTTACCCCAACGGTTCAGCGGATATCAATCATTTTCAAGCATGCGGAGGCATGGGCTTTTTAATCAAAACGCTTCGCAATGGCGGATACTTGAATGAAAATGTGAAGACCATTATGGGATCAGGATTAGAACATTACACCAAGGAACCGCAACTTCAAGGCACTGAAGTGGTTTGGAAAGAGTCTCCTAAAGAATCACTTGATAAAAATGTATTAAGAAGTGTTGATGAGGCCTTTAGTCCAACCGGTGGGTTGAAAATTTTGAATGGAAACCTCGGTAGATCCGTGGTGAAGATTTCTGCTGTGAAAGAAGAACATTATGTTATTCGAGCTAGAGCTCAAGTGTTTTCCGATCAAAATAAAGTCGTCGAAGCTTTCAAACGAAAAGAATTAAACAAAGACGTAATTGTTGTTGTAAAAAATCAAGGCCCTCAAGCAAACGGGATGCCCGAGCTGCACAAGCTGACTCCTTCATTGAGCATTCTACAAAATCAAGGCTTTAAGGTGGCGCTAGTCACTGATGGGCGCATGTCTGGCGCATCGGGTAAAATTCCTGCGGCTATTCATTTAACGCCGGAAAGCATGAATGGCGGTCCTATAGCCAAGATTCAATCTGGAGATTTATTGGAGCTTAATGCCAATACTGGTCAGCTCAATTGCCTTGAAAATGGATTTACTGATAGGACCATTGAGCAACACAATATAATCGGACAGCAAGGGGTTGGAAGAGAGCTATTTGCCCAAATCAGACCCCTAATTAGTCAAAGTGAGCTTGGCGCTTCGTTTATTATTTAATGGTATATATGACAGATATAGAACAGGTGCTCAAGTACCAAAAGTATGTTCCGGTAGTGACCTTCGAAGAGACTGATGATGTTGGGCGTTTTGCAGATTTCTTGTTGGATCAGGGGGTAAGCTGCATTGAGGTTACATTGAGAACTTCCTTTGCAATGCAGGCAATTCGGGATTTAAAAAATGCTTATAAAGATCGCTTGGTAATTGGGGCAGGCACGGTAACCCGTGTGCATCAAATCGTGGAACTGAAGAAAATCGGGGTTGACTTTATTGTGTGTCCTGGTTTGATTAAGGAATTATTTGAAGCTGCCTCAAAAGCCTCAATTCCTTTTCTTCCAGGAGTCGCTACCCCAACTGAAATAATGAACGCACGCGCTTGGGGTATCAAATGGTTGAAATTCTTTCCTGCAAACGTGAATGGTGGGGCTATCGCCCTTAAGGCATATGCTAGTGTATTTCCAGATGTCAGGTTTTGTCCAACGGGCGGGATATCGAAAGATTCGAGTTCTGATTATTTGGATTTATCCAATGTATTCGCCGTCGGAGGTTCCTGGTTTCAAAAGGAATTTCCTAACAAGTAAAACCTGTAATGGAGTTTAATTATGTGTTTATTAGGTTTTTAAATCGTAAAATTAGATAAGAAACATAGGACGGTTACCGACTAATTGTAATTATCACCATAAGATAGACTATCATTGTACCTCATCGAATTGAAATGGTTATTCCCAGTAAAGTAGTTGCGAAAACTCAGTACCTAATTGTGGGTATTTTATCTAGAATCAGCCTACATACCCACTATGAGGTATTGCCGCTTGATGGATGGGCCAATATGTTCGTATCATGTTCTAGACAGAAAAAGAGTTTATCTGTTAAAAATTATAGGCATAAATTAAACAGGGCGATAAGCAGATGTCATGTTCTTTCTATTAACGTATCGATGGATTTACAAGAATTCAAAATTCTATGATTGCAATAGCTGAAAGTGGGTCAACGAAGTGTGATTGGGTGTTTCTCAATAATGAAGGAGCGGAGCAAGTCCGATTTAAGACTATTGGCTTCAATCCATATTTTCATTCGAGTGTTTTTGTTGCTGATTCTCTTTCCGAATCGAAAGACTTAATAGATATAGCGAATGACGTTTCTCACGTCTTTTTTTACGGTGCAGGGTGTTCAAGCGAGGAATTACAAGCGCAGATAGCTAGTGGCTTAGAACAGGTTTTTGCAAATGCTCAAATTATTGTTGACCATGATCTAATGGCGGCAGCTTATTCCTTGTACGATGGCGAGCCATTGATTAGCTGTATTATTGGAACTGGTTCAAATTCATGCTTTTATGATGGCGAAAAAATCCATGAAACCCTGCCTGCCTTGGGATTTATTTTAGGCGACGAGGCGAGTGGCTGTCACATAGGGAAACAGTTTATAACTGATTACTTATACAAAAGACTCCCAAATGATATCCACGAAGATTTTGAAAGTCGTTACAATCTTTCGTGGTCTGATGTCCGCAAAGAAGTCTACAATGCTGTCCACGCCAATGTCTATTTAGCCTCCTACATGCCCTTCATTTATGAATGGCGAGAATCCGGTTATGTGCGTCATCTGGTCGCAGAATCCATTCGCTCATTTATCTCTATTCATATTGCTTCTTATCCTAATCACAGGGATGTGCCAATTGCTTTTGTAGGATCTGTAGCATTTTTATTTCAAGATATAGTCAAACAAGAACTAGAGATACATGGTTGTCGTATCGGTCGAATTATCCGTGGTCCGATAGATAGCCTTGTCGGCTATCACAAATCCAAAAATCGTCCATTGAGTGCAGTTTCATGAGCACTCAGAAACGTCTTGATTCAGAAAATTGAATCATAACCAATATCCCCAAAACCTATGAAGTCTAAGAGATATGTCATCATGACGATTGCCTTAATTGTGGCATTAGGTGGGCTCCTAATGGGTTTCGATGCCTCTGTAATTTCGGGAGTAAATGTTTTTGTTGGACCTGAATTCAATATGTCTGACTTAGAGCTTGGGTGGTCTACTTCTTGTCTTACGCTGAGTGCTGCTCTAGCAATGCTTTTTGCCGGACCACTTAGTGACCGCTTAGGACGAAGGACAGTGTTAAAGTACGCAGCCATTTTTTATGCCATTTCTGCTTTGACTTCGGCCATGGCCCCCAATTACACATTCTTTTGGATTGCTAGGATGCTTGGCGGTTTCGGTGTAGGCGCCTCCTTGATATTGGCTCCATTATACATTGCTGAAATGGCGCCACCTCATCTCCGAGGTCGACTTGTTTCTTTCAACCAGTTGAATATCGTTATTGGATTGTCGCTAGCTTTTTTTACTAATTATCTTATTCTTCAAATGGGAAAGGGCAATGGAGACCTTGCACAATACTTAGATTTAAATGCTAACAATTGGAGATGGATGCTTGGTCTGGAAGCTGTGCCTGCCGTCTTATATTTTATGGGCCTTCACTTTGTCCCCAGAAGCCCTAGATGGCTTATTCTAAATGGTGAGCTTGGGGAGGCCAAGAAGGTTTTAATTAAGTTGTCCTCAGAAAATGAGGCCAATAAAGCCATTGAAGAAATTCAAAAAAGCGAGGAATCTAAGAATAAAGAAAAGAAAAGCACCTTCAAAGATCTTTGGAATCCCACCCTGAAATTTGTGCTAATCATTGGAATTGCTATCGGGATCCTCCAGCAAATTACAGGAATAAATTCCGTGTTTTTCTACGCCACAATGATTTTTGAACAAGCGGGTTTTGGAACGGATGCCTCCTTTGTACAAGCCATATTTATCGGTCTGATCAACTTGTTTTTCACCATCCTTGCTATTTTGGTGATTGATAAGCTAGGGCGAAAACCACTTTTGGCCTTTGGCGTTTCAGGAATAGCAATTTTTATGTTCCTGCTGGCTTATTCCTTCAATCAGGCCACCTATAAATTTTCAGACGAAGCTTTAGCTTACGCGGCTGCAGAAATGAGTGATGTGAATTTTCAATCCATTATTGATGTCGAATACTCTAGCGAAATTGAATTTAATGCTGCCTTGAACTCTGTTTTAAACGGCCTTCAATTGCAATCCCACAAATCAGCAATTATCATGAGCAGCATCACCATGAATACCACCATGGTGCTCATCGCCCTCCTCGGATTTGTAGCCTCCTTTGCTATTTCCTTGGGTCCGGTTATGTGGGTTCTTTTTTCTGAGCTTTTCCCCAATCATATTCGAGGGATTGCTATTTCATTCGTGGGGTTGGTTAATTCTGCGGTGAGTTTTTTGGTGCAACTTGTGTTTCCATGGGAACTCGGAGTTCTGGGAAGTGATATTACCTATCTCATTTACGGCCTTTTTGCATTGGCTGGATTGATATTTATAATCAAAGTCGTTCCTGAAACAAAAGGGAAGTCTTTGGAAGAGCTGGAAGCACAACTTGTGCGATAAATACTGGAATATGATAAGAACTTTGCGTTATTACCTCATCGTCATAGAGCTGTTAATGGTTGGCTGTGGAGAACAATCCATAAAGGCTTCAGTTACAGAAACGACTCTTAGTCGTGATTCTAGGGTTGTGGTGCGTTTCGAGCGAGGAGAGAATGCCAGAACACTTGAGGATAGTGAATTTTCAGAATTCACTATCAGCATTCTGCAATCCGGGCGGTATCGGATTAGCTTTTTCGGTCAAACGAAAACTGAATGCGCTGTCTGGTTAGAAGATTATGCAAGTAATGCTGACGGACGCACCTACAACATAACGGGTATGGTTACCCTCAACGCTGGAGGCAAAGGCTTCAAAGAGGGCTCTCCGTTGGGCAAAGGAGAACATCAAATAAAGGTGCATGCCGCGGGAACGGTTCAACCAGACAGTATTGTTTTTGAATTAATGGTGCCTGAACAAAAGACACCAAAATCCATTACCCAAAAAATGCATGGAAACAAATGGATCTTGGCGTGGTCAGATGAATTTGAGGGAGAAGGTTTGCCTGATTCCAGCAAATGGTCTTACAATACTGGAAATTGGGGTTGGGGCAATAATGAACCTCAATACTATACAGCAGATAGAGTAGAAAACGCTCGACAGGAAAACGGATATTTAGTCATTGAGGCACACAAAAATGACTTAGGGCATGATTGGACTTCAGCCAGGTTGACCACACATGGAAAAATTGCTTTCACCTATGGTAAAATAGAATTTAGGGCGAAGGTTCCTACTGGCCGTGGTACGTGGGCCGCCGGTTGGTTACTTGGCGATGCTTATGAGGATGAAATATCATGGCCTTATTGCGGCGAAATTGACGTATTGGAATCTGTGGGTTTTGAAATTGATGATGAAACAGGGCGCGGAAAGAACCATGCCACCTGCCATACTCGCGCCTATTATTTCAAACAAGGCAATCAGATTGGAAGTGAGATTGAATTAGATTCTATGAATACCAACTTTCACACCTATGCTGTAGAATGGTATCCGAATGTAATTTACGGATTGATTGATGGAGAAAGATACTATACGTATGATAAAAATGCCAACGAATTGGAGTGGCCATTTAATGCACCTCAAAACATTATTTTAAACTTGGCTATTGGCGGCGGATGGGGTGGTGCAGAAGGAATTGATGAAAGTTATAAGAACCATCAATTTATTTTGGATTATGTTCGAGTTTATGGATTGAAATGAGAGGTTCTATTAAATTAATTTATATCCTATTTGGGTTGCTGATTCAGAGTTGTCAAGATTCAGATCGGATACAGATTCAAGTTGTTCAAAGTTCTGCGAGTGGTGATCAGCTAAAATTAGTTGAGCACCTCTCCGAAGGGAATCCGACATATACATTCAAACTCGACACGTTAAATTCTAAGCAGAGGATCTCTGGATTTGGAGGTGCATTTACTGAGTCCAGTGCTCAACTTCTATTTAACCTTTCCCCTGAAAAGAGGCTCGATATAGTCAAAAAGTACTTTGGTGAATCAGGAGCCAACTATTCATTGTGTCGCACCCATATGAATAGTTGTGACTTTTCGTTGAATCACTACTCCTATGCGCCATTAGTGGGTGATACGTTCTTGGAAAGTTTTTCAATCCAGCCAGATTTAGACGACCTCATACCTATGATTCAAATGGCACAGCAGGAGTCAAAAAATGGGTTTAGAATCATCGCATCTCCTTGGACGGCGCCGCCATGGATGAAGGATAACGCAGATTGGTTTGGGGGACAGCTATTGCCCGAGTTTTCGAGTACATGGGCCGATTATTTTGTTCGATATGATAAAGCCTACGATAGCCTGGGGATTGATATTTGGGCGTATACCGTTGAAAATGAGCCACTCGGTAATGATTTGAATTGGGAGAGTATGCACTATACGCATGAGCGTATGGCATCGTTCATAAAGAATCACATGGGGCCAGCATTTAAAGAGAATGATATTGATGCCCATATTTTAGTCTATGATCAAAATAGAGGAGAGGAGCTCGTGGAGTGGTCGAAGGCCCTGTTGTTAGATCAAGAACTGCTGCCATTTATTTATGGTACAGCTGTGCACTGGTATACAAGTACAATTGATTGGATGGGCGAGTCCCTCGCCAAAACCCATGAATTTGCACCAGAAAAGCATATCTTACACACTGAGGGTTGCATTGATAATGAAGTTCCACACTGGAAAGACGATGCCTGGTATTGGTCAAAAAACGCAACAGACTGGGGATTCGACTGGGCTCCGGATGAAGATAAAGAGGATCATCCCAAATATGTTCCAACTTACCGCTATGCTCGAGATATGATCGGATGCTTGAATAACTGGGTCGAAGGTTGGGTGGATTGGAACATGTTGCTAGATCGCACAGGAGGTCCTAATTTGGCTGATAACTGGTGTGTCGCCCCAGTAATTGTAGACACTGTGAGCAACGAAGTTTATTACACGCCGCTATACTTTATTATGAGTCATTTTAGCAAGTATATTCGACCTGGAGCCAAAGTTTTGTCCTTGGATCAACAAGGCGAATTGTTGGTGGCGGCCGTGAAAAATGCGAATGGTTCTATAGCCTGCGTGGTATTGAACCAGCCTGGTAGAAAGCAAGAATTTGCGATAAATATTAATGGTGAAGTATCTTATTATAGCATTGATGGTCAGGCCATACAGACTATAGTTATTGATTGGATTAACAGAGACTCAGAATAGGTGGATAAGCAAATTTTTATTGGTAATACGCCAATTCATAAAGAAGAGAAGGAAGTCAAAGGTGAATTCGTGGAATTGGGAGGCGAGAAGTTCTATCGAATTTCTAATTACGACACCATGGTTCCGTTTTTTATGACGGTCATCTCCGCAAATGACCATTGGCTTTTCATTTCAAGTAATGGTGGTTTATCAGCAGGGCGCAAAAATCCCGACAATGCTATTTTTCCTTATTACACAGATGATAAGATTGTTGATAATGCGCAAAATACAGGAAGCCGAACAGCTGTTAAACTAATTGAAAAGGAAAAAATATTTCTTTGGGAACCCTTCCGAGAATCAATGAAGGCGATGTATCTTATAGAACGCAGTCTTTTTAAAAATGACGTGGGTAATCGAATCATTTTCCAAGAAATTAATCACTCCTTAAAACTATTATTTTCATATGAGTGGAGCACATCTGAACAATTCGGGTTTGTGCGCTCTTCTAGCTTGACTAATTTGAATGGGTCCGCGGTTAGGCTTGAAATATTAGACGGAATTCAAAATATTTTACCATTTGGTGTCGAACGCAATCTCCAGGACAATAGATCTACGCTTGTTGACGCTTACAAAAAAAACGAATTGCTTGAAGATACAGGAATAGGATTATTCTCTTTGAGTTCCATGATTGTTGATAAGGCAGAACCTAGCGAGTCGTTAAAGGCCACTGCTGCTTGGAGTTGTGGATTTGAAAACGCAAAATATTTGCTATCATCTCTTCAAGTCGAACAGTTTTGTGCAGGCGATGAAATTTCAACGGAAACTGAAATTAAGGCAGAAAAGGGTGCCTATTTTATAAATGCATCGTTTTCACTTGACACAGATCAGTCTCAACAATGGCGCATTGTATGCGATGTTAATCAGACTCCTTCAGCGGTCATAAGTCTTCAGCACGCACTGGAAGAAAACTCGAATATGTTCAGCTTACTTGCTAAAGAGGTTGAAGCGAGTACAGATTCAATTCGTAAAAGAGTAGGTCAATGTGACGGAATCCAACTCTCGGGTGACGAGCCGACCATAGGAAGACATTTCTCAAACGTTCTGTTCAATATTATGAGAGGAGGAACCTTTGAGGATCAGTATGAGATTGACCGAGACGATTGGACTCAATACTTAAGAGGCAAAAACAAATACGTTCATGAACGCTCTCGGAGGTTTTTTGATGGCTTGCCGACATCCATTCTTCTTGGAGACTTGAGGCAGCGTGTTAAGACAAATAATGACGTTGATTTAAGGCGTTTGTTTATGGAGTATTTGCCACTTTCTTTTAGTCGACGACATGGTGACCCGAGTCGTCCATGGAATCAATTTAATATTGAGACTATCGACGAAAACGGTGATCCTGTTCGCAATTATGAAGGAAATTGGCGGGATATTTTTCAGAATTGGGAAGCATTGGCATGCTCATTTCCGGAATTTATTGAGGGAATGATTGCGAGGTTTGTTAACGCCTCTACCATCGATGGGTACAATCCTTATCGAATCACGAGAGATGGCGTTGATTGGGAAAGAATTGAAGAAAATGACCCATGGTCATTCATAGGATATTGGGGTGATCATCAAATCATTTATTTATTGAGACTTTTGGAACTTTCAAAAAAGTTTCATCCCTCAAAGTTGAATGAATTTCTAAAATCAGACTTATTCGTTTATTCAAACGTGCCCTATAAAATCAGGGGATTTGATGCCATTTTGATGGATCCGAAAGATACCATAGACTTTGATTATTCGCTCGATAAAAAGATAGGAGATCGTGTGGCTGACATAGGAGCTGATGGTAAAATGGCCTGGAATGCACAAAGCGAATTAGTGCGCTGCAATCTCACAGAAAAAATCCTTGTCACTAGTTTGACGAAGCTTTATAACTTCATACCAGATGCGGGTATTTGGCTTAATACCCAACGTCCAGAATGGAACGATGCGAATAATGCGCTTGTTGGCAATGGCACTAGTTTAGTGACTCTTTACTACCTCCGAAGGTTCTGTCAGTTCACGAAAGATTTGTTCGCAGATCAAGTCGAGAAAACATTCGAGGTTAACAAGCCAGTGGCTGATTTATTTGAGGCCTTATGGCGAGGTTTTAATGTTAGAAAGCCATTGTTGGAAATAGGTTTTTCGCCTGAAGAACGCCGTAATTTGATGGATCGATTCGGGATTGCTGGTGAGCATTACAGAACTTCAGCATATTCTGGATTTCTGGGACACAAGAAGACGCTTCAATCAAAGGAAATTGTTGAATTTTTTGAGTTGGCTCAATCCTTTTTGGAGAATTCAATTTCATCCAATAAAAAGCCCAATGGTTTATATCAAGCCTATAGTCTTGTTAAGCTCTCTCAGTCTGAGGCATTTATTGAGCCATTATATGACATGCTAGAGGGGCAGGTTGCAATTCTCAGTTCTGGATTCTTGACTAAAATTGAGGCGCTTAATGTGCTTGATGCACTAAAAAAGAGTGAGATGTATCGCGAAGACCAATACAGTTATATGCTGTATCCAAATCGTGATCTAAAATCATTTTTGGAGAAAAGTGCTATTAATCCAGATTCCATTTCTGATTCTAACTTGGTGAAAAAGCTCATGACGGATGATAATCCATTACTGATTGTGAAGGATAGAGAAGATACATATCGCTTCAATGGGAATATTAAGAATCAAGCGGATCTTGAGTTGGTTCTAAAACAGTTGGAAGTATCTGGATATGCAAAGGAGGTGGAAAATGAACGAGAATTAATAAATGAAATCTATGAGCATACATTTAACCATCGGGCATTTACCGGGCGTTCCGGCACCTTTTTCGGTTATGAAGGATTGGGATGTATTTATTGGCACATGGTTTCTAAGCTCCTTTTAGCTGTTCAAGAAGTGATAATTAATGCCGATAATTTGGAGGATGAACCGAATGTCATTGGCAGACTCATCGAACATTATTACGAGATTCGAGCTGGTATTGGAGTGAACAAAAGCCCCGAGCTTTACGGGGCATTCCCAACAGATGCATATTCCCACACTCCATTCAATAGAGGAGTTCAACAGCCAGGAATGACGGGACAAGTGAAAGAAGATATTATAAATCGCTGGGCGGAGCTGGGTCTCGTTATTCAGGAAGGTGGCTTGATGTTCAAGCCAATTCTGCTGAGAAGTTCTGAGTTCATTACAACATCGCAGACATTCAATTTCATAAACCTAAGCGGCGCTCAAGATTCGATGAACCTGCCAAAGAACAGCATCGCATTTACGTTTTGTCAAACTCCGATAATCTACTCAATTGGTGAGGAAAAACTCAAGTTTGCAATAAATGGTAAAATTATTGGCGCTGAACACAAGAATAAATTAGGTCTAAAGGAGTCGGAGTTCATATTTAAACGAAAAGGAGTTATTGACTTCATTCACTATCAGTTTGAACCTTTGGTGTAAATATCTTTTTAGCTGTTCAAATCACATGTTCTAAGGATGTTTCAGAGCGAATAAATTTATTATCCGAAAATTGCGGCTCGTAATGTTTTAGTTAAGAATACAATAAGTATCTTCAACTAAAACTATAATCATGAATTACACCCTTTCTTTGGTCGCACTTGTATT
>Ga0257120_1001271_pt1 | contig 16866 bp, 15 predicted proteins | sample SI106_10metaG_FD_190153 | JGI IMG/M metagenome (GOLD analysis project Ga0257120, IMG submission 190153) | Marine microbial communities from Saanich Inlet, British Columbia, Canada - SI106_10 | ecosystem: Environmental > Aquatic > Marine > Inlet | place: Canada: British Columbia | collected... | reverse complement strand
GGGTTTCCCCAGCCACCATAATAAGGGTTTCCCCAGCCATATCCATAATAAGGATTTCCCCAGCCACCATAATAAGGGTTTCCCCAGCCATATCCATAATAAGGATTTCCCCAGCCACCATAATAAGGGTTTCCCCAGCCATATCCATAATAAGGATTTCCCCATCCACCATAAAAAGGTGCATAAGCCATACCTCCATATACATTTATGGAAACTTGAGTAGAATTAGAACCCCAAGCTCCATTTCCTTCATTATATTCTGAGCCATATTCTTGCTCTTCAGTAATAACATAACCCTCCTCGTCAAGAGTTTCTGAAGTATAGTAAGCTTCTACATCTGTTAAAATAGCATTATCTTCAGGAACGTCTTTATAAGCTGACTGTTTTGTTTTAAAGTATTGTTTGTAGTAATTGTTTTTATCTTCTTGGCCAGTAATTTCTTCAGCTACTTTATTATTTTGAGTGGAAGAATATATTCCATCTACTTCATCATATTCCTTTTTATGGGTTCCACAAGCAGTAAATAATAAGAATACAAATCCAATTAATAGCAATAAATTTAGGTTTTTAAAAGAAAGAATAAAGGTTTTCATAACAATAGCAATTTAATTGTTGGACATTATAAATTTAGTTAGTTTTGTCGAGAACTAAAACATTTTTAACAATAAATACAATATTTGTGCCAAACACACTGCTATGGCTAAAAATCTAACAAAAAGAAGCGAAGATTACTCTAAATGGTATAACGAATTGGTTATTAATGCTGATCTAGCAGAAAACTCTGGTGTTAGAGGCTGTATGGTTATTAAACCTTATGGTTTTTCTATATGGGAGAAGATGCAAGCTGAATTAGACAGAATGTTCAAGGAAACTGGACATCAAAACGCTTATTTTCCTCTTTTTATACCAAAATCTTATTTTAGTAAAGAAGCAAGTCATGTAGATGGTTTTGCAAAAGAATGTGCTATCGTTACTCATTATAGGCTAAGAGAAGATGGAAAAGGAGGCGTTGAAGTTGATCCAGATGCTAAATTAGAGGAAGAATTAATTGTTCGCCCAACATCGGAAACTATTATTTGGGATACCTATAGAAAATGGATTCAATCGTATAGAGATTTACCTTTATTGATAAACCAATGGGCAAATGTTGTTCGTTGGGAAATGAGAACTAGATTGTTTTTGCGTACAGCTGAATTTTTATGGCAAGAAGGGCATACCGCTCATGCGACTAAACAAGAAGCAATTGAAGAAACAGAACAAATGGTTAATATCTATGCAGAATTTGTAGAAGATTATATGGCAGTTCCTGTTATTAAAGGTTTAAAGACGGAAAGCGAACGATTTGCTGGAGCTGAAGAAACGTATTGTATAGAAGCTTTAATGCAAGATGGAAAAGCGCTACAAGCTGGAACTTCTCATTTTTTAGGTCAGAATTTCGCAAAAGCATTTGATGTGAAATTTACTGCTAAGGACGGCAAACAAGATTATGTTTGGGCAACTTCTTGGGGTGTATCTACCCGCTTAATGGGAGCGCTCATCATGACCCACAGTGATGACAAAGGACTCGTATTACCTCCAAAACTTGCTCCAGACCAAGTAGTTATTGTCCCTATTTACAGGAACGATGAACAATTTGAACTGGTAAGTGAACTGGCTAAGGAAGTGATGAAAGAACTTCGTACAAAAGGTATTCGTGTTAAATTTGACAACAGAGACACTTATAAGCCTGGTTGGAAGTTTAATGAGTACGAGTTAAAAGGAGTACCAGTAAGACTTGCTATTGGCCCTAGAGATGTTGAAAACGGAACATTAGAACTTGCCAGAAGAGATACCTTAACTAAGGAATCTATTTCGAAAGATGATGTGGTTTCTATTGTGGTCGATTTAATGGATGAAATCCAAAAAAATCTTTATAATAAAGCGGACAGTTTTAGAACAGAAAAAACTACTGATGTAATTACTTACGATGAGTTTAAAGAAGTATTAAATACCAAAGGCGGATTTATATTAGCTCATTGGGACGGAACTGCCGAAACAGAAGAATTAATAAAAAACGAAACAAAAGCAACGATTAGGTGTATTCCTTTGGATGCTAAACAAGAGAAGGGAACTTGCATGGTTAGCGGCAAACCTTCGAATCAAAAAGTGCTTTTTGCAAAGGCATATTAAATATATTAAAAAATGTTTACTTAAGCTTGTTGCATTCAAAAATATTTGTATTTTTGCATCCGCATTTAAAAATTAATGGTCCGTTCGTCTAGGGGTTAGGACGCCAGGTTTTCATCCTGGTAACAGGGGTTCGATTCCCCTACGGACTACAAAAAATAAGAATTAAAAATAAAAAAATGGCGAATCATAAGTCAGCATTAAAGAGAATTAGAAATAGCGAAGTTAAACGTTTACGAAATCGTTACCAACACAAAACAACTCGTAACGCAATGAAGAAATTCGTTGAAACTTCAGATAAGAAAGAAGCTGATAAATTGTTTTCAGGTGTAATTTCTATGATCGACAAATTAGCTAAGAAAAATATTATTCATAATAACAAGGCAGCTAATTTAAAATCAAATATGACTAAACATATTGCTTCTCTATAGTTGTAATTTGTTTTAAAAATTTATAAAAACAAACTCCTTTAGGTTTTCCTGATGGGGTTTTTTTGTGTTTTAAAATTAAATGTATATTTGAATTATCAAATTAGTTACTAACAACAATAATCTTCCATTATGGTTAAAATGAATCAATTTTTATTTAAACCAATAAACCCATCTATTGTAAGTATTTATAGAATAATTTTCGGATGCTTTATGTGTTACCAAATGATAGTTTACTATAATTTGGATTATACCTATCAATTTATGGCGGGACCAGAAATTTTATTCTCTTACAGGGGCCTAGAATTTATGCAACCGCTTCCAATTTTATCTCTTAAGATTATTCACTTTTTATTATTAGTTTCGTCTCTACTCGTCATTTTAGGCATTTGGTATCGGTATGCAATTGTCTTCTTTTTTATAGGTTTTACCTATTTTTCGTTTATAGATATTACACTCTATAACAATCATATTTATTTATTTTCATTAATATCTTTTGTGATGGTATTTTTAGATGCTGATATCCTATATAGTCTGCGAAGAAAAAAAACTAAAAAAAAATTAAATAATCACATCCCTGCCTGGAATCAATACCTTTTAATTTTCTTAATTTCTTTACCTTATTTTTTTGGAGGAATCGCTAAGCTTTCTTCTAATTGGCTACATACCGATTTAACCAAAATATTATACAATCAATCAAATAATAGCCTGCTTTACGATATCATTCCTGAAAATATTTTTATTTTTTTAATTAAATACGGTGGTTTAACTTACGATTTTATAATTGTTTTTTTATTATTTAATAAAAAAACAAGAAAAATCGGAATTGCACTAGTCATACTATTTAATATAACTAATAACAGTTTATTATTTAACGATATTGGTGCTTTCCCACTATTTATGATATGTTCTACCATATTATTCTTTGATTCTTCAAAAGTTAGTGATTTCATCAACACCTTATTTCCAAATAAAGCCAATAAAATACTTAGTAAAAAGGAAATAAAATTAGCTAAAAGAAGAGTCAAGAAGGAAGTAGTTCATTTTACAAATCCTATAAATGGTCAAATTGAGTGGAAAAAGAAAGCTACAGCTTTAATTATAGGGATATTTATCTTATTTCAAATAACGCTTCCTTTTAGACACTTTTTACTGTCTAATAATCCAGAATGGACTGGATTAGGCTCTCGTTTTGCTTGGAGAATGAAAATGCAGACTAAAGAAATAACAGAATTTAAAATGTCTTTAATTGACAGAAGTAATAATGCTAGTGGGAATATTGAAGCTGAAACTTACTTAACAACTAATCAATTAAAACATATAGCAGAAGATCCGAATAATTTTATTACACTAGCTAAATATCTTTATTTCTTAGCAGAAAAAGATTACAACATGAATGATCCTAAAATAACTGTTGATCTAAAAGTGAAATTTAATGGTTTAGAAACTCAAAATATGATAGCCCCAAATGCTGATTTGGTAAACTTAGACACCAATCCTTTTGCAGAAAAAAATTGGATTCTACCACTTAAAAAAAATTAAAGCAATACACTTTTAGGCACTAATGCCCTACAATTTCCTCCATTACGAATGATATCTCGAACAATAGAAGAAGAAATGTTTGATACATTAGGAGTACAAACTAAGAATACACTTTCAATGTTTGCAAGTGTTGAATTTGTTTGTGCAATGGATTGTTCATAATTAAAATCAGTACTGTTTCTTAATCCTCTAAGAATATAATCTGCTTTTACAGTTTTACAGTAATCAACAGTTAAACCTTTATAAGTAGAAACTTTAATTCGCGGTTCATTTTTAAAAGTATTTTCGATATGTAGTTTTCTTTCTTCTAAAGAAAACATATGTTTTTTATCAGCATTTAATCCAATTGCAATGATCACTTCATCGAAAAGACTCAACCCTCTATTTATGATATCTAAATGCCCTAATGTAATTGGATCGAACGAACCTGGAAATACAGCTTTTTTCATAATTCAAATGTAAATTATTTTATTTTAATACATTTTGTATCAGAATATCAAAAAACGATGTTAGTGTTGATCCGAATTCTTTTACTTGTTTTGGAATAATGCTTTCTTTGGACATTCCAGGATTGGTGTTGATTTCTAAAAAATAAACAATCCCGTCCTGAATAATAAAATCACTTCTAGTCACTCCTGTCATATTAAGCAATTTATAAATTCTTACAGCTTCAGATCTTATCTTTTCTGATTCAGATACCGAAATTCGAGCAGGTGTAATTTCATTAGACTTTCCTAAATATTTTGCCTCGTAATCAAAAAAACCTGTTTCAGAAACAATTTCTGTAATAGGTAATACAATAATTTTCTCTTGATTATTATAAACACCAACAGATACTTCAACTCCTTCTATGGCTTTCTCTATAATAATTTCAGAATCTTGTTCAAATGCTTTTTCAATGGCACTATCCAATTTTTCTTTTTCAAAAACTTTACTAATTCCAAAACTAGAACCTGCCCTATTGGGTTTTACAAAACAAGGAAGTCCTACCTTTTTTAATATTTCAGTTCTAGAATAATTTTCTCCTTTATTAATATAAAAAGAAGTAGCACATAAAACATTAAATTTACTTAATACCGACAGGCAATCTCTTTTGTTAAAACTAAGAGCTGATTGATACGATTCGCTACTCGTTTGAGGAATACCAATTAAAGACAAATAAGCTTGCAGATAACCATCTTCTCCTGGAGTTCCATGTATAGTATTAAATACTACATCTGGAATTATAGTATTAGTACCATTAAAAAAACTAAAATCAGCTTTATTAATAGGATATTTTTCACCCAAAGAATCTATAAAATTCCAACCTTCTTTTAATATATGAACGGGATAGATAAAGTATTTATTAGGATCCAAAAGCTCACAAACAACAGATCCACTTTCTAATGAAATTTCAAATTCGCTAGAATAACCTCCCATTACAACAGCTACATGCTTTTTACTCATAACAATTTATTAAAAGGTGCGTTTTACAAAAATATCATTATTCATTTATAAAGATACTAACTTTAGGTTTTATATTTTTGTAAAATAACTATGCGCGATGACATTTATTAAATTTTTATTTACCAAAGTATTTTTAAAACAATTATCAATAGCGATTATTGCATTGTTAGGCTTAGTTTTTATTGTTCTTTTTTGGTTAAAATTCACCACTAATCATAATCAAAAAATAGAAGTCCCAAATCTAGCAAAAATGAGTTTAGATACTGCAGAAAATAAATTGATTGAACTTGACTTGAGGCTTGAGGTGATAGATTCCTCTAATTACAATCCTGATTTTCCAAAATATTCTGTAATAGAGCAAATTCCAAAAGCAGGGGAATTTGTAAAAGAAAATCGTAAAATTTATCTTACTTTAAACAGATCTGGTTATGTGTATTTAAAAATTCCAGAAGTGGTTGGAAAAACAAGAAGACAAGCTGAACCTACTTTAATATCTATGGGTTTCGAAATAGGAACAATAACTTATAAATCATACATTGCTCTGGATGAAGTTTTGGAATTGAGTTACAAAGGTAAAAAACTAAAATCTGGTGAAAAAATTCAAAAAACTTCAGTGATAGATTTAGTTTTAGGCGATGGCGAAGGAGGGCTTAAAACACAATTAGAAAATTCAGAAAAATAAATATAAAACGAAGATGGATGAAAATAAAATTGAAGGCCCAGAAAATGACGATTTATATGAACATTTTCGGTTTATAGCTCAAAAGGGGCAACAACCTCTTAGAGTTGATAAGTATTTAATGAACTATATTGAAAATGCTACTCGCAGCAAAATACAGCAAGCTGCGAAAGATGGAAATATTTATGTAAATGACATTGCGGTTAAATCTAACTATAAAGTAAAACCAGCTGATATTGTTACGGTATTATTTAAGCATCCTCCCTATGAATTTTTATTGGTTCCAGAGGACATTCCATTGGATATTGTTTATGAAGATGATGATTTATTGGTAGTAAATAAACCTGCTGGAATGGTGGTTCATCCTGGCCATGGAAATTATAGCGGAACGTTAATAAATGCATTAATATTTTATTTTGATAATCTTCCAAACAATAGTAGTAATCGTCCAGGATTAGTGCATCGAATTGACAAAGACACAAGCGGACTTTTAGTCGTTGCAAAAACGGAAGAAGCAATGACACATCTTGCTAAACAGTTTTTTAATAAGACATCTGAAAGAGAATATATAGCTTTGGTCTGGGGAGATGTTAAAGAGGAAGAAGGAACTATTAAAGGTAATATAGGACGCCATCCAAAAAATAGATTACAAAATACTGTATTTGAAGATGATACCGAAAATAAAGGAAAGCCAGCTGTTACTCATTATAAAGTTATAAAACGCTTAGGCTATGTAAGTCTATTATCTTGCAAATTAGAAACTGGCAGAACCCATCAAATAAGAGTTCATTTAAAGTACATAGGACATACCTTATTTAATGACGAACGCTATGGAGGCGACAAGATCTTAAAGGGAACCACTTTTAGTAAGTACAAACAATTCGTAGATAATTGTTTTAAAGTTTTACCCCGACAAGCGTTACATGCAAGAACCCTAGGTTTTAAGCATCCAACTACAGAAAAAATGATGCGATTTGATTCTCCTATTCCGGAAGACATTGAAAAATGTATTGAAAAATGGCAAAAATATTCTATCAATTCAACTAATCAATAATACCTATTTTTAATGAAAATTGTTATTTCTCCAGCAAAAAGCCTTGATCTTAAAAGTGAAATCCCTACTAATGATTTTACAATTCCTGTTTTTATAGATAAAACAGAAATACTTAATGCAAAAATTGCTACTAAATCTAAAAAAGCTATCAAGGAACTGATGAACATCAGCGATAATTTAGCAGAATTAAATCACCAACGTTATCAAGATTTTTCAGTACCATTTAACAATAAAAACGCTCGCCAAGCTATTTATTCTTTTTCTGGAGATGTATATGGTGGCTTAGATGCGTATTCCTTAAAAGAAGAAAAAATAGTATCGATGCAAAAGCAGCTAAGAATTTTATCGGGTTTGTATGGAATCTTAAAACCTTTAGATTTAATGCAAGCCTACCGGCTAGAAATGGGCACTCCATTGAAAATAAATAGGAATAAAAATCTTTATGAATTTTGGGGTCGAACTATCACTGATTATTTAAATGAAGAACTTGAAGATGATGAATTATTTGTGAATCTAGCAAGTCAAGAGTATTTTAAAGCAGTTCAACCTAAACAATTAAAAGTAGCTGTTATTTCTCCAATCTTTAAAGATTTTAAAAATGGAAAACTAAAAATAATTTCTTTTTTTGCTAAAAAAGCTAGAGGATCTATGGTACGTTTTATTTTAGATCATGACGTATCTTCATTAGAACAATTAAAAAACTTTAATACTGATGGTTACGGCTTCAGTAATGAGCATACTCTAAATGAAAATGAACCTGTTTTTATTAGATAGTTTTTAATTAAATTTTTCTGTTTTTGTATTATTTTTTTACCGCTTAACCAAACAGTATTTTAAAGTAAATCCGATTAAATGAAAAATCTTATTAAAAAAAAGAAGGTTTTGGAGAGTGTTAGCTGTTAAATTATTGTTGGAAGATTTTTTTTCTTCAGCAATGCATTCATCCCATTAATTCCTTGTAGACCTCCTGTGTGAACCGCTAGTATAGTACTGTTCTCTTTAAAATATCCTTTATTTATTAAATCAAAAATTCCAAAAATCATTTTTCCAGTATATATTGGATCTAATGAAACAGTGGTTTTGTTTTTAAAATCATTTATAAATTCGATCAGTTCAATGTTTATTTTTGCATAACCACCAAAACAATAATCATCAAGGATTCTATAATTTTTTTTTCTAGTAAACTTATTGATATATGAAGTTTGAAAAGTTCCCTTAAGGGCTGAAAAACCTATAACAGTTTGCAAGGAATTAGAAGACATAATTAAGCCTGCAAGAGTACCTCCAGTTCCAACTGACGAACATACATAATCAAAAGAAGTATCTTTATTAGTTAGTATTTCAGCACATCCTTTTACAGCAAAGTCGTTAGTTCCACCTTCTGGCAGTAAGTAGAAATCTCCATAAATTGATTTTAAATTTTCTAAAAAAAATAATTCATTTTTTTTACGATATTCCGCTCTTGAAATAAAATAAAAAAACATGCCACAACTTTTAGCAAATGATAAAGTAGCATTAATCGATACTTTATTAACTAACTCCTCTCCTCTTATAATTCCAATAGTTTTAAACCCATATTCTTTCCCCAATGCAGCAACAGCAGCAATATGATTGGAATAAGCACCTCCAAAAGTCAATAAGGTCGTTTTATTTAACCTTTTTGCCTCTAAAATATTATATTTTAATTTCCTTAATTTATTTCCAGAAATATCAGGGTGAAGTTGATCTTCTCTTTTAATGACCAAATTAAAGTTTGATATAGAAAATGCTTCTAATGGAATTATTTGATTTCTAACTTGATTGGTTTCTATAAACAAACTGATATTTTTAATAATTTAAGCTACAAAATTATAAATAAATAAACATACAAGATTTATTAATAAACTATTATGTTAGCAAAGTTGAAAATACTAAATTTAATAATTATGGAACAAATAATGATCATTCTTGTCTTATTTTAATGAATAGGTATAATGGATTAATTATAACAGACCAAAATCAAAATAATTTTCCAAACAAGATAAGAAAATGTTATTTTTGTAAAGTGTCCAATTTTAAAAAATACGTTCCTTTAGAGGAAGGCGATTACTACCTAAGTCCAGAAGGTTATAAGTGCTTTACAGAGAAATACCATTTAAAACGTGGATATTGCTGTGAAAATAGCTGTAAACATTGCCCTTATGGGTTTGATAAGAAAACGAATTAATAGCTTTCTTTCGGCTGTTAAAAACACTAAACAAAACTATGACCTTTAAAAAAGAAATACAACAAGGAATACCAAATAATCTACCTGTATCCGTCGATTATGAATCTTCCATTAATCATGCACCTAAGCGGAAAGACATACTTTCTTTAGCTGAAAAAAAACTAGCTCTTCAAAATGCACTTCGCTATTTTGATGCCAAACACCACGCAATACTTCTACCAGAGTTTAAAAATGAATTGGAAACTTATGGTCGCATTTACATGTATCGTTTTCGCCCAAAATATAAGATGTATGCACGTCCTATAAATGAATATCCTGGGAAATGTGAACAAGCAAAGGCAATTATGTTAATGATCCAAAATAATTTAGATCATGCTGTTGCTCAGCATCCTCATGAGTTAATTACCTATGGTGGTAATGGTGCAGTTTTTCAAAACTGGGCTCAGTATTTATTAACCATGCAGTATCTTTCTGAAATGACAGAAGAACAAACTTTAGTGATGTATTCGGGACACCCCCAAGGTTTATTTCCTTCTCATAATGATGCACCAAGAGTTGTTGTTACTAACGGCATGGTGATTCCTAATTACTCCAAACAAGACGATCTAGAAAAATTTAATGCCTTAGGAGTCAGTCAATATGGACAAATGACTGCAGGAAGCTATATGTATATCGGTCCTCAGGGAATTGTTCACGGAACTACCATAACGGTATTAAATGGGTTCCGAAAAATCAATAAAAGCCCTTTTGGAGGATTATTTGTTACTTCAGGTTTGGGAGGAATGAGTGGTGCACAACCCAAAGCTGGTAATATTGCAGGTTGTGTTACCGTATGTGCAGAAATTAATAAAAAAGCAACCGAAACAAGGCATTCTCAAGATTGGGTCGATGAAGTATATTCAGATATTATAAAATTAACTAATCGTGTGAAAACTGCAGTAAAAAGCAAAGAAACTGTTTCCATTGCTTATGATGGAAATATTGTTGACGTATGGGAAACTTTTGATAAAGAAGATTTACACATTGACCTAGGAAGTGATCAAACCTCCTTACACAATCCTTGGGCAGGAGGTTATTATCCGGTTGGATTATCCTACGAAGAATCCAACGAAATGATGGCAAATAAACCGGAAGCTTTTAAGGAAGAAGTTAAGAAAACATTGCGGCGCCATGCAGATGCTATTAACAGGCATACGGCAAAAGGAACTTACTTTTTTGATTATGGCAATGCCTTTTTACTCGAAGCATCGCGTGCTGGAGCAGACGTATTAGACACAGTAAACCCTTTAAAAGAATTTAGATACTCTAGTTATGTTCAGGACATAATGGGGCCTATGTGTTTTGATTATGGTTTTGGTCCTTTCCGATGGGTCTGTGCTTCAGGAAAACCAGAAGATTTATTAAAAACCGATCAAATTGCCTGTGAAGTTTTAGAAGAAATAATAAAAACATCACCTCCTGAAATTCAACAACAAATGCATGATAATATCCAATGGATAAAGGGAGCCCAAGAAAATAATTTGGTGGTTGGATCACAAGCGAGAATTTTATATGCTGATGCTGAAGGAAGAATGAAAATAGCAGCTGCATTTAATAAAGCCATCGCCGACGGTAACATTGGATATGTAATTTTAGGAAGAGATCATCATGATGTATCGGGAACCGATTCTCCTTATCGCGAAACCTCCAATATCTATGACGGCAGCCAGTTTACAGCAGATATGGCCATACAAAATGTAATTGGTGATAGTTTTAGAGGAGCCACTTGGGTAAGTATCCATAATGGTGGTGGCGTTGGATGGGGAGAAGTAATAAACGGGGGCTTTGGTATGGTTCTTGATGGTAGTAGTAATGCACAAAGACGACTAGAATCAATGCTCTATTGGGATGTAAACAATGGAATTTCTAGAAGAAGCTGGGCAAGAAATAATGAAGCCATATTTGCTATAAAAAGAGCGATGGATAAAAATCCAAATCTAAAAGTTACGCTTCCCAATTTCGTTGACGATTCTTTATTTAATAAATAATAAACTCATGAAAAATTTAAAATTTATTTCCCTGTTGTTAATTTTTATTTTCAGCTCTTGCTCTTCAGTTCGAGTTGTTTCAGATTATGATTCCCTAACAGATTTTAGCAAGTACCAAACATTTGCTTTTTATAAACCGGGGATCGATAAAGCAAAAATTTCCGATTTAGATAAAAAACGAATTATGCGTCAAATTGAAGCTAACCTAAAAGCTAAAGGCATGACTATTTCTAATGATCCTGATTTGTTAGTAAGCTTATTCACCAAAGAAAGAGAGCGCATTGATGTGTATAATAATAATTTTTATGGATTTGGATATGGATATGGCGCTTGGTATGGTGGTGGAAGTTCCATTACTTCTACTCCAGAAGGCACCTTATATATCGATTTAATTGATCATAGTAAAAACGAATTAGTGTGGCAAGGAATTGGAAAAGGTGATTTAGTAATGAGTAATGTCGAAAAGAAAGAGGCAAGAATTAAAGAAATAGTCTATAAAATACTTGTTCAATACCCACCTATTGTTAAAACCAATAAATGAGCACACATAAAATAAACCTCTTATTAAAATGAAACTATTTTATACCTTAGTTGCGTTCAGCATTTATACTTTTAATAGTACTGTTGCTCAAAATTATCATTCAGGAACCATTACTACTAATAACGGACTAACTGTTGAAGGAAGAGTTTATATAGATAATGATTCAAAAAAAGTGTTATTTAAAAAAAGTGGAGGTTCAGCTATTTATAATTTTACAACTATTAAAAGTGCAACTATTGGAACTGCTAGTTATTCTAAAATCAACTTTGATAATGAAGAGTATTTAGCTACAACTTTAGTATCTGGAAAGGCTTCTTTATTCGAACTTGGAGAGGAATATTTTATAGTAGTTAATGAAAATAAAAATCAGGAACTCAATTTAGAAATTGATAAACAACAAATTCCAGGAATCCTATCGTTGCTTTTTAATGATTGTAATACCGTTAGAGATGATATTAACAAAATAGAAGGACTTTCAGGAAATACATTAATAAATTTAATTAATACATATAACAATTGTGAATACAGCACTTATTTACCTACTGAAACTGAAATAAAAAAAGCAAATACCTATAATACTGATACATTTAGATTTTACACTGCTTTAATGGGGAGTTTTAATAATACTAATATAAATAGCAATGTCGCCAATAACTCAAGTAGTTTAGGCTTAGGTTTGGGACTTGCTGCTTCACCAAGTTTTATGAACAAGCTGCAAGAAAATATATATATAAATTTTGATTTTTCTATGATTTTCTCGGGAGATACTAATTTTAAAAATGGAGGTGTACCATTAAATTATAAAGTAAATAGCTACCGATTCTCATTAGGATTAGAGTATGTATTTAATAAAAAAGGTATGTTATCTCCATTTTTAGGGATTGGATATGGGTATACTTCAGATTATTATAATGGTTCTTTAGAAACAATTGATTTTAAAGGTCATGATCAAAACTATTTCTTTTTACCAAAAGCAGGAATACTCTATCAGCTTAATAAAGGTAACTATTTAGGACTAACCCTTAGTTATATCTCAGAATACGAGAACGATTTAAGTTTTATATATGGAAACATTGCTACATATTACCCATTAACCGTAAAAAACAGCTCAATTAATTTAGGCCTGAATTATTATTTCTAAACGTAACCAAGAAACAGTTATAATCAAAGAGCTCTTAGCTCTTCCGAAAATTCAAGATACTGTTTTATTATTTCTTCTTCAGAGAGATCGCGATTAGTAATTAGCGCATTTTTAATAGCTATTTGAGAATCATCTAAAACAGATTCATCTATACTGCGTATTGAAAACAAATACATTTCAATTATAATAGGTAATGCTGAAATACCTTTATCTAAGGCAATATAACGAGTACTTTTTTTTGTCCCTAAAGGAGTTAATTTTCCAATAAAACCTTCTTCCAATAGGATATTTAATTTTTTTGTAAGAACATTAGTGGCAATCTTTTCTTTTGAAGACATAAAATCTTTAAACCTAGATTTTTTATTCAAAATAATGTCTCTTAAGATAAGGAGATTCCATTTATCGCCTAAAATAGAAGCAGAACGCGCTATTGCACAGGTATATTTTTTTGGGGGATTCATCCATAGTATTTTTAAAAATTATATTAATTATCGTTGATTTATTTTAATTATAAAATAATATACCAAACTTAATATAGTATAAACCAATCATCCCTGTAAGCTACAAAAGTAATATATTCTGATGTATTATCAAAAAATAAAAATTAATTTTATTTGTATATTTAATATTTAATCATTTAATATTCAGAAATATACAAAAAAATGACATGATCGAAGCCAGTGTATTAATTTTTAACAATCTGTTTTAAAAATACATCTATATAAGAATTAACCTTCATTAAATATATTCCTGAATTCCAAATTTCAGTATTTATAGACACTTCATTTGAAAAATTATTTTTCAATTCAAAAATGGTTTGCCCCAACACATTATATATTGAAATAGCGGAAATAGTATTTTTACTTTTTACTTCCATGATAGTCGTAACTGGATTTGTAAAAGATAAATTGCTTTCAAATTCATTATCAATGATTGCTAATGACTCCTCAGTGAAATTTTGAGCATAAATTTTAGAACCAGTCCCTTTATCTTCAATAAAAACAGTTACATTTTGATTATTTACTGGTTTTGTAAATTGTATTCTTCTTTTATTTGCTGAATAAGTAGCTAACGGCCTTGTTTCTTCTGGCCAAGCAAAATCACCATTTTCATCTAACATTAAAGCATTTAATGACGTTGGTGAAACACCATTATCTAAACCATCTTTAATTAATAATAATGGAAAATTATTTATTAAATACATAGATCCAACATGTACTTTTTCACTACCAATTGGAAAGATTAATTTCGCATTATCACTTAACATTCTTGCTCCAGTTACTTTGTCAAACTTTTGTATATACTCTCCTTTTTCACTTTGATTGGGATTGGTATAATTGCAACTTGACCAAATATAATCTGATTCCTCATCAAACGCTATTTTTGTATCCATTTCATAATTTGTTTGGCTGGTAGCGAAATCTGATCCATTTATACCCCATGGTAATATTCCGTCTGGATCAATACGTTGTAAAAAAGAATCGAATCTGCTTGATGGAGAAGCTGTATATCCCATATAAATAATATCTCCATCTTGTAAACCATCATAAGTTCTATTAAAAACAGTTCCGTAATTTGATAATTGCGTTGGATTGGCCCATTGTAAAACTCCAGAAGAATTATATCGTTGCGCAAATAAATTAGAATTAATCCCAAAAGTTAGGCTATGAAAAACCATTATATAATCTCCATTAGATAACTCAAATATATTTGCAGGCACTGTATCGTTTCCTCCTTCAATTATAGCTTGTGTTGCTCCCCATATATTGTTTCCTGAAGCATCGTATTTCTGCATTACACTTTCTCCTTCTGGGAACCAAGAAACTATAGCTTCACCAGTTGATAATGGTAAAACTGTTACAGAATATCCAGAACCCACATTAACACCATTGGCCCCCCATAAATGATTTCCTTCTGCATCTAGTTTAAAAACAAAAGCAGGCTCTCCACTTCCTGTGCCTGTAATACCTATATAAAGATTATCCTCATTATCTTTAACAATACTCCAAATAACAGTATAGGTGCTCATCGGGATTGCATCACTAACCAACATACCATCATTTCCTAATAGTTGGGAGCCATCTACATTCAAAATTTGCAATCTCAATTCATAATTCACAGGTGGAGCAACAGATTTCCAAAATACAACATAGGTTTTTCCTTCGGAAGTACCAATAGCTTGCATATCTCCTCCTTCAGAATCCGCTACTAAAGTATTTAAAACGGTATCAGTGGTCCATTGGGCATAACAATTCATGGATACAATAAATATTACTAGAAATGAAAATATAATTTTATTAGCTTTCATAATTTTTAGCTTTATGTATTATTCTTTTTTCTTGGTTTTTTGAATAGGCTATAAATATAAGTCAATATGGTTAGTAGTCTATTGATATAAACTTTTTTTAAACAAAAAATAAAAATTTATTTCAATTTTAAATTATGTAGATAGTAATGTTTTCTAAAGACCCCTTAATTGCACTAGTTTTACAATTCTATATAGGCTTTGACAGCAACCAATTAGGGGTATTGAAGCTAAAGCTAAAATGATTTCTAATATTTTTGATGTCCCAATTGCTTAAGTTTTGATTAAAAGTAATAGCGTCATAAAACATAAAAGAAATGTTATTTACATTACTTAAATCCCAATTACCAATAGGTTGATTAAAAGATGTAGCCCCATAAAACATAGCCTTCATAGAAGTAACGCTGCTCACATTCCAAGTACTGATGTCTTGATTAAAAGAAGTTGCACTACAAAACATTTCCTCCATTGTTGTCACCTTACGTACATCCCAATTACCAATAGGTTGATTAAAAGTAGAACCAATATCCATTCCGTCATTTCTAAACATATAGCTCATATCAGTCACATTACTCACATCCCAATCACCAATAGGCTGATTAAATAAAGGAACTTTAAAAAAAAGTTTCTTCATAGTTGTTACTTTAGAAGTATTCCAATTAGAAATATGTCCGTATTTGGCCTCTGCTTTTTCAGGGTTTTGCATCCAATCATTGACAGCAATTTTTATATTTCTATTATTGATATTAACAATGGAATTATTAATGGATAATCTATTTATCAAATTCTTTAAAAAAACTATCATTCTTGTTTTAAATTCTATTTAGAGTACTAAATTTTTTATTTTATTTGTTTGTAAAATAAAAATATCATCAAGTATATTTTATGACGATAATCAGTTTCTTATAATTAAATACAAATACTTAGTTGAGTTTTCTTCAACAAGGGGTATCTAAGTTTTCATTTTAACTTAAAATCAATTAATTCCTTAAGTACTTGTTTTCTTTTTTCACCCTTTGGTAATTTATCAATAAGCTGCTGCATCTTTTGTATTGTTAATTTTTTCATATTAAAAGTCTAAGGCAATATCTAAGTCCTGTTTTTTTAAAATTATATCTGTGGCGAATTCTGAATAATATTTATATACTGAAGGGTACTCAGAGACTAAAGCTAATTCTTCAAAAACCTCCATATAATATTGTGATTGTTCGCAATTAATATGGGATAATTCTAAAGGTATTTTTAGGCTAATTATGGATCCTTGACTTTTACTTGAAACAATGGAACCTTCTAATAAAGGAGTTAAAAAACCTTGTGCAGTTGCAGGCTGA
>Ga0257120_1001269_pt1 | contig 16876 bp, 13 predicted proteins | sample SI106_10metaG_FD_190153 | JGI IMG/M metagenome (GOLD analysis project Ga0257120, IMG submission 190153) | Marine microbial communities from Saanich Inlet, British Columbia, Canada - SI106_10 | ecosystem: Environmental > Aquatic > Marine > Inlet | place: Canada: British Columbia | collected... | reverse complement strand
GAAGGAGAAACTATCAGTTATGCTTGTAAGTTTGCCTTTGCAGGAGGTTTAGCAGTAACTAAATATTTCTCTTACGAAGTTGGAAGTGATTGTAGTTCATTAGGGACCATAGACATTACATTAGCCAAAAACCTAACGTTATTTCCTAATCCTAGTTCAACTATGTTTTCTATTAATAATTCCTCACAAATTGAATTAAATAAAGTTGAAATATATTCACTTTTAGGAAAAAAGTTGAAAGAATACAATTCTAATACTACCATATACAATATTGAAGACTTGTCTAGCGGATTGTATTTGATTAAAATATATTCTAAAAAAGGAATGTCTACACTAAAAAAATTAATAAAAGAATAAAAGCTTCTAACAAAAGTGGGCTTTTTAATAAAAAAAGCTTGATTCTAAATTTTATTTAAGCCCTTTCATATTCTAAGTGAAAGGGCTTTTCTATTTGGCTCTATTTTACTACTTTTGCCGAGCAAATTATTAAAATAAAAAATAATATGGAATCAATGATGATTTACATGCCAATAGCTTTGGCGCTTTTAGGACTAGTCTACATGATAGTTAAGCAAAAATGGGTAATGAAACAAGACGCTGGTGATGGAAAGATGAAAGAAATTTCAGATCACATTTATGAAGGAGCCTTGGCATTTTTAAATGCAGAATATAAACTTTTAGCAATCTTTGTAATTATTGTTAGTGTTTTACTAACTGTAGTATCTTTTGTTGTACCAACTACACATTGGTTAATAGTTGTTGCTTTTATTTTTGGAGCCATCTTTTCTGCGTTTGCTGGAAATATTGGAATGAAAATCGCAACTAAAACTAACGTAAGAACAACACAAGCAGCTCGTACTAGCTTACCAAATGCGCTTAAAATTTCTTTTGGTGGTGGAACTGTTATGGGTCTTGGAGTTGCTGGTTTGGCTGTTTTAGGATTAACATCATTCTTTATATTTTTCTTTTGGTTCTTTATGGGAAGCGAATGGACAAATACAATGGACATGACCATTGTTTTAGAAACACTAGCAGGATTCTCTTTAGGAGCTGAATCTATTGCATTGTTTGCACGTGTTGGTGGAGGAATCTATACAAAAGCTGCAGACGTAGGTGCTGACTTAGTTGGTAAAGTTGAAGCAGGAATTCCTGAAGATGATCCAAGAAACCCTGCTACAATTGCAGATAATGTAGGAGATAACGTTGGAGATGTTGCTGGTATGGGAGCTGATTTATTTGGTTCTTATGTGGCTACGGTATTAGCTGCAATGGTATTAGGTAACTATGTAATTAAAGACATGGGAGGTAGTATTTCAGATGCCTTTGGAGGAATAGGACCTATCTTATTACCAATGGCAATTGCTGGCGCAGGTATCATCATTTCTATTATAGGTACAATGCTTGTAAAAATTAATGACAACGACGCAAAAGAAGCTCAAGTTATGGGCGCTTTAAATATTGGAAACTGGACTTCAATAGTACTAGTAGCTATTTCATGTTATGTGTTGTGTATGTTTATGCTTCCTGAAACTATGAATATGGAATTTTTTGGAGAAGGTTTAAAAGAAGTTTCTAGAACAAGTGTGTTCTTTGCTACTTTAGTTGGTTTAGTGGTTGGTGCTGTCATTTCTTCAGTAACAGAATATTACACAGGATTAGGTAAATCTCCAATCTTAAAAATAGTACAACAATCTAGCACTGGAGCTGGTACAAACATCATTGCTGGTTTAGCTACTGGTATGATTTCTACCTTTCCTTCAGTAATCTTATTTGCAGGTGCCATTTGGGCATCTTACTTCTTTGCAGGATTTTATGGGGTAGCTCTTGCTGCTTCTGCAATGATGGCCACTACAGCAATGCAATTAGCAATTGATGCTTTTGGTCCTATTTCTGATAATGCAGGTGGTATTGCAGAAATGAGTGAACAAGAACCAATTGTTAGAGAGCGTACAGATATATTAGATTCAGTAGGTAATACAACAGCTGCAACTGGTAAAGGATTTGCCATTGCTTCTGCTGCATTAACATCGTTGGCTTTATTCGCTGCTTATGTAACATTTACAGGAATTGATGGAATTAATATTTTTAAAGCACCTGTATTAGCCATGTTATTTGTGGGTGGTATGGTACCAGTAGTATTCTCTGCATTAGCAATGAATGCTGTAGGTAAAGCTGCTATGGAAATGGTACAAGAAGTACGTCGTCAGTTTAAGGATATTCCTGGAATTATGGAAGGAACTGGAAAACCAGAATACGATAAGTGTGTTGCTATATCCACACAAGCTTCACTAAAAGAAATGATGTTACCTGGATTGTTAACTATCGGTTTCCCACTAGTTATTGCTTTTGTTCCAATGCTATTTGGTATGGATAATTTAGCGATTGCTGAAATGTTAGGAGGATATATGGCCGGTGTAACAGTTAGTGGTGTATTATGGGCTATCTTCCAAAATAATGCAGGAGGTGCTTGGGACAATGCTAAAAAATCTTTTGAAGCAGGTGTTGAGATTAATGGAGAAATGACTTACAAAGGTTCTGAGGCTCACAAAGCAGCGGTAACTGGAGATACAGTTGGAGACCCGTTTAAAGATACTTCTGGACCATCTATGAACATTCTAATTAAACTAACTTGTTTAATTGGATTAGTAATTGCTCCTATCTTAGGAGGTCATAGTTCAGATAATAAACTACATTCAGAAACTATAGAAGTTACTGTAAATTCAACAGTAAATCAAGACACTGAAATTAATAAAGATGTAAAAGTTAAGATGACTAAAAATGACAACGGATCTTTTAAAGCTGCAGTTTCATACTCAATAACTGAAGATGGAAAAACTGTTACAAAAGAAAAACGTTTTGAAGGAACTAAAGAAGAAGTAGATTCAGCTATAGATGTGTTTGTTAATGAAAATGTTGATGTCCCACCTCCACCAAAAACACCAAAAACACCATCGACTCAAGAAAATTCTTAATACGTTGATAAATCATAAAAAAAACATCTCAAAAGAGATGTTTTTTTTGTTTAACATCTTAACAAAGTTTTTGATTCTTATCAGAATTAAAAACTTTGTTATCTTTATTATATTTGATGAATATAATTTTTTTTATCAATTGATACAGTAAATTCTAACATATGAAAAAAATAATTTTTTCTTTTTTATTATCATTTATAATAACAACCTCTTTTGCACAAACTATAGATTCTATTTTTAATTCTGTCAAGTATAGAAATATTGGTCCTTTTAGAGGTGGAAGGTCTGTTGCAGCGTCAGGTGTAATAGGTGACCCAATGACGTATTACATGGGTAATACTGGTGGAGGATTATGGAAAACAGAAGATGGAGGTCAGCTTTGGAAAAATATTTCTGACGGTTATTTTAAAACTAGTTCTATTGGTGCAGTAGCAGTCTCAGAAAGTGATCCAAACATCATTTATGTAGGAATGGGAGAACATGCTCCAAGAGCGGTGATGACATCATACGGAGATGGTGTATACAAATCTACTGATGCCGGTAAAACATGGAAAAATATAGGTTTAAAAAACACCCAACATATATCTAGAATAGTAATTCATCCTAAAAATCCAAATATTATTTTTGTGGCTGCACAAGGTGCATTATATGGTCCAAACAAAGAAAGAGGAATTTTTAAATCAGTTGATGGTGGTGTAACATGGAATAAAATACTCTATGTAAATAATTTAACTGGTTGTTCAGAATTATCAATGGATTATAACAACCCCTTGGTGATGTATGCAGCCATGTGGGAACACCAAAGATTGCCCTGGAAAGTAATTAGCGGAGGTCCAGGAAGCAGTTTATACAAAACTACTGACGGAGGAGTAACATGGAATCAAATACACAATGGTTTACCAAAAGAGAAGGGTAAAATGGCTGTAGCAGTTAGCCGTTCAAATTCTGAAAAAGTGTATGCTTTAGTTGAAAGTGATTCTAATAAAGAATTAGGCGGGTTGTTTGTCTCTGACAATGCGGGGAGAAATTGGTCAAAAATTTCATCTGATCATAGTTTAATTCAAAGAGCATGGTATTATATTGAATTGTTTATAGATCCTACAGACGAGGAAAAAGTATATGTACTTAACGCAAGTGCGCAACGCTCTATTGATGGTGGTAAAACTTGGTCTAGAATTACAGGTACTCATGGAGATTACCATGATCTTTGGATTAATCCAACCAATAATAAAAATATGATTATTGCTAATGATGGTGGCGCAGCTGTATCTTATGATTATGGAAAATCATGGTCTCCTCAGAATCGCATGGCTACTGCTCAATTTTACAGGATAAATACAGATAATCTATTTCCATACAATATTTATGGTGGTCAACAAGATAATTCTTCTGTAAAGATTAGCAGTTTAGCATTAGGTAGTGGTGGTATAAATGAACAAAATTGGTCTGCTTCTGCAGGAGGTGAAAGTGCCTTTTTAGCTTTTAATCCAGATAATCCAAGATATGTATTGGGTGGAAGTTATTTAGGAACAATTGAAATTTTAGACACAAAAGCCAAAGCTAGCACTCAGATTATGGCAGCCCCCATTCAATATTTAGGGAGAGACTCCAAGGATATGAAATACAGATACAACTGGAATGCTCCAATTATTTGGTCTCAACACGAAAAAAATACTTTTTATCATGGAGCACAATTATTACTGAAGACTACTGATAATGGTAAAAATTGGTCTGAAGTATCTCCTGATTTATCTAATAATGAAAAAGAGAAACAAGGTAAAGGTGGAGGCCCTTATACCAATGAAGCTGTTGGAGCAGAAAATTATGGTACTTTATCTTATGTAACTGAATCTCCTCATGAACAGGGAGTTATTTGGACTGCAACAGATGATGGAGTATTGCAATTAACAAAAAATGGTGGAAAAACTTGGGAACTTGTAACTCCTAAAAATCTTCCTGAAACCTTAATTAATTCAATTGAAGTATCTCCTCACGATAAGGCTACTGCTTATATTGCAACCACTAGATATAAATTTAACGATTACAGACCAGCTATATACAAAACCACTAACTATGGAAAATCTTGGGTTAAAATCAGTTCTGGAATTCCTTATGGTGCCTATACAAGAGTGATAAGAGAAGATACCCAACGAAAAAACTTACTTTTTGCTGGAACAGAGTTAGGGATGTATATCTCTTGGAATGGAGGAAAAATTTGGAAACCTTTTCAATTAAACTTACCAATAACTCCAATCTCAGATTTAAAAATTAGCCATAACGATTTAACTATATCCACTATGGGGAGATCTTTTTGGGTATTAGATGATTTAGGTTTACTAAGGCAGTTTGAAGGGAGCAAAACAACTTTTAAACTACTAACCCCAGAGGATGCAATTATAGGGAACTGGAGTAGTCAATTAAACTACTCATCTGATAGCTTTTCAGGAGCTGACGATTCTGAAGGTGTAAATCCTGCTAATGGAGTTGTATTCTATTACTATTTACCAAGAAATTCAAAGAATAAAGAATTGTCTTTAGAAATAAAAGATGAAGATGGAGATGTGGTTAGAACTATTAGTTCTATATCCGACCCTAATTACCAAAGATATCCAGGTGGACCATCCCCTGAACCAATTTTATCAACTAAAGCTGGGCTTAATCGATTTGTTTGGGATATGAGATATCAAAGTCTACCAGGCATCCCCACCGCATACATAGAGGGGTCTTACAGAGGTCATAAAGCTATGCCTAATTTATATTCAGCATCACTAAAACAAGAAGATAAATTATCTGAAGTATCATTTACTATATTGCCAAATCCGTTATACAATATTACAAAAGAAGAATATCTAGAAACTCATAAATTTAAGACTATAACTGAGGCAAATCTTACAGATATGCACACCAGAGTGAATAAATTGAAAGAGGTTCAAAATCAATTAATAGAGATTATGAAGGAATTACCTGAAGAACAAAAATATATGAGTTTAAAGTCTGAGGGAGAAGCTATAATCCAACAGCTAAAATCTTGGGACGAAGATATGGTTCAACGAAAATCTAAAGCTTATGATGATGTGGAAAATTTTCCAAATAAATTTACCGCAGAATATATCTTTCTTATAAATCAAAATGACAGCAGTATCCCTGTACTAAATTCAGCTTCAAAAAACAGACTTGAAGAACTAAATAAGGAGTGGATGGAGTTAAAAAACAGATCTGAAGAATTAATTCAAAAAGTGATTCCAACTTACAATAAATTATTGTGGAACAACGAAATTGGAGCTCTTAATGTAAAGTAAATACTGTTTTTTATGTATTAGATTATGAGTAATCTTCTAGTATAAACTGTATTTTATCACCAGTTATTTTTTGACTGACCCTAGCTATAGCAATTTCAGATAACTGAAGAATTCTTGGATAGCCACCAGTCACCTGGCAATCTTGTAATAAAATAATACATTTTCCGGATGGAGTGAGTTGAACTGTTCCTGGCAAGACTGCCGATGTAAGTATTGAAGATAAGTTATTTTCTAAAGATTCTTTTAGCCGATATCCTACCCTATTATTATCATCTGATATTGAGAAAGGAGTAAATAATTTACGCTGCTGTTCTTGGTTGAGTTTAAAAAACTCTGGTCCTTTTAAACATGGTAAATAAATTGTTGTAAAATGTTTTTCACTTACTCGAACTCTAGAGAAATTATTATCTGCATACTTTTGAATTGGAAGAATAGGCAACATGGCTCCTTTACCTAATTTTTGCTGAGCAATTCCATCAAAAAAACTTCGGCTACCATACACTGTTTCAGTTTGTATACCTCCTTGAACAGACAAATAAACTCTGGCACCATAGACTCTTTTACCAAATGATAAAATTGAATCTTTTTTTATAAAGTATACAGATTGCATTTTTATTAATTTCCCATTTAATTTTGGAGAAAAATCACCACCAGTTAAACAGATATAGGTATCGGATGTAAATTTAAATTCCCCTTGTCCAAAAGTAATTTCTATAAGGGCGTCTTTTTCATGATTTTTCAATAATGTATTGGCCATTTTTGCAGCGTAAGTATCCGTGCATCCAGCTTGTGGAACACCTATCTTTGTATGACCAAAACGACCTTGATCTTGGACAGAACAATAAATACCTGGATGTAAAATTGTTATCACAATGGTCTTTTTTTAATGATAAATTCTTGTTTTATGACCTCTCTTTCTATTTCATGAAAAGTATGAATGCCTACAGCAACAAATTGAATGCGATCACCTGGTTTAGCAAAACAGGGATTTGTAGCATTCATATTGAAAAAATTTAGAGGAGACTTTCCAATGATATTCCATCCCCCAGAACTATTTTGAGGATAAACTCCAGTCTGAGCACCACCTATACCCACAGATCCTTTGTCTACTCGAACTCTTGGGGTAGATTTCCTGGGAACATGAAGGTTTTGATGCAGCCCTCCCAAGTATAGAAATCCTGGCTGAAAGCCAATAAAATAGACTAAGTAATCTGTTTCTGTATGCAATCTGACAATATCCGCTACACTACATTTTTTTTTATTGGCAATTTCCTCAAGGTCGATACCAAAAGAAGCATCATAACAAACAGGGATTTCCCATAAAAATTGATCTTGTTTAATCAAATAAGAGGATGCTGTATATTTATTTTTAAGTTGTCTAATAGTAAGTTCTTGATCTACAATAGGGTTTTGATACCTAATAAGCAGAGAATTATAGGCAATGATTGTATCTAAAATAGATTCTATTTCTTTGACCTGTCTCTCAAAAGAAATAATATCTTGAATAATATCTTGCGAAATGTTTGCAGGCCATTCTACTAAAATTGCTGACCTTCCAAAAAGCTTATATGTGAGTTGAAACTTCAATTACTTCGTATGGATATATTCGTATAAATACTGCAATATTTCGATAGCATTTTTAGTATCTCCATGAACACAAAAAGTAGATGCTTTAATCTCTTTTTCATGAAAGTTTACAGTAGTTACCAATTGTTTCTCTGATATTTTTTGTACTTGTTTTAACACCTCATGTTTGTCTTCAATAAGCGCGTTGGATAAAGTTCTTGAGACCAAACTCAAATCTTCATTATACGCTCTATCTGCAAAAGCTTCATGGATAATTTCTACCCCGCTTTGAATAGCAACTTCTTCTATCCTTGATTGATAAGGCACATATAATTTCACAGCTTCAAAAACATGTTGAATTGCAGCGATAACTACCGAAGCTTTTTCTCGATTTACAGCAATTAAATTATACAAAGCACCATGCGGTTTTACATGATGAATAGTTGCGTTTTGGAGCAGTGCTCTTTCTTTAAAAACAATAAGTTGATCTTCTAGACTTTTTTGAAGGTTATTATTTGAAATATCCAAAACTTTACGCCCAAAATTTTGTCGATCAGGAAAGGATGGGTGTGCTCCTATTTTTACTTTATGTTGAATAGCCAGCTGAATTACATTATCTATAATTTCTATGGAACCTGCGTGTGCTCCACAAGAAATATTACAAGAAGAAATGAGTGGCATTATGATGTGCTCATTATGTAACCCTTCACCAAGATCGCAGTTAATATCTATCATCAAAAAATATTAAATTCAAAAACTTTGTCTAGGCCTCTTAATCCAAGAAAAATAGTTACAATCAAAATAATAAATCCTAAAATATTTTGGAATTTAGAATTCACATACTTTCCTAAAACTACTTTTTTATTCACCATCCAAAGGAGTATTCCTGCTACTACCGGAAGTAAAATACCATTAGCTACCTGTGCAAATTTAATGATCTCTATAGGCTTTAAACCCAACGATGAAAATACAACACCTAATGATAAGATTAGAAACCAAACAGCTCTAAATTGTTTTGATTTTAGTCCAGATTCCCATCCAAAACATCCTCTAGCTACATAAGCTGCGGCTAAAGGTGCAGTAATTGCTGAGGTAATTCCTGCAGCAAATAACCCAATCCCTAAAAAATAACTTGCAAAATCTCCATACAAAGGTGCTAGACTTTTCGCTAAGTCTGCTGCACTTGAAATTTCTCCAAAACCTATAGATGAGGCTGAAATAATTATAGCCATGGAAACAAGCCCTCCCAAAGCTATAGAAATTATAGTATCTTTTCTTACCGCTTTTAAGTCATTAGGATTATTCCATTTTTCTTTGACTAAAGATGCATGTAAAAATAAATTATAGGGTACTACAGTAGTTCCTACTAAGCCTAGTATTGTTAATAAGCTACCCTCTGGAAATGAGGGAGTTATAGCGCCTTTTAATATATCAGAAATAGCTGGTTTTGTTAAAAAAGCCGTAATTAAAAAAGAGATACTCATAATAACCACTAGCATTACCAATACTCTTTCCATAAATTTATAATTCCCTATGTAAAGTAATATAAAGGCTATAATTCCAACTACAAAACTCAATACATTAAGTGAATAGTTTCCCAAAGCAATTCTTAATTCTCCTGTAATAGTTTCTAATCCTAATATACCTCCACTAATATTCCCTGCCTCATAGGAAGCATTTCCTACAACAATTGCCGATAAAATAAGGAGTAATATTAATTTATTGATTATTGGGTGTTTAATTTCAGCTCTAATGACCTCAGATAAGCCTTTTTGAGATATAATTCCCAAACGAGAAGCCATTTCTTGTAATACAATGGTAGCTACAATAGACAATACCATGGCCCAGAGTAAATGAAAGCCAAAATTAACTCCTGCTAATGTACACAAACTAACGGTTCCTGGGCCAATAAATGCAGCAGCTACAAGAGTTCCTGGGCCTGAATTTTTAAACCAATTCTTAGTCATTAGATGCAGAATTTAGTGCATAAATAGCGAAACTTCCCAACCAATGACCTCCTTCGTAGGAATCGCCAACAACGTTAGGCAAAGAATAGTTAATATGCTCATAAGCGATCTTTTTTAAATGATTATAGGATGGTAAATCCTTAACAATGTCAAACAAAGCCCATGCTCTAGAAAAATTTACGCCATCTAAGTGTACCAATTTTCCGTCTGTTCTATCAGAAACCTCACCAACTGCTAATTGATAATTAATATCTTTTAATTGAGGCAAGAAGTTAGCAAACCAATTTATAAATACTTTTCGAGGTAATACTCGCTTCATTATTGCTGCTTCCTGCAAACAAGGCGATAAAAAATCATAACCACTTGGTTCCCAGGATATTGGACAATCTGAATCATTTAAATAAAATTTTCTAGCGCTATTTTTTATCATCTCCAACATAGATTCATCACCTACTACTAAAGCATAATCCCATGCAAAAGTTAATCCGAAAGCAGTATTAGGATGTTCTCCAGCTCTAACTGGATAATTTAAATTTGGAATAAAATCTAAATATTTTTGAACAATTAAATCAGTAAGAGGTTGTAGATTATCCTCTAATTCTCTTGCAATTTTATCATCCCATGTATGAAGTGCTTCCGCTAATTTTAAAACCCAAGCCCAACCATAAGTTCTTTCATAACTTTTATTGTGTTTTCCTAAAAAATAATCTACCTCTTTTAATATATTTTCTTTAGATATATGTTTCAATAACTTGCTTTTAATTTCAGCGTTATTCTCTAATTTTGGAAATTGTTTGAGTAAAGAAACTATACTCCAATGACCGTGAACAGAAGAATGCCAATCAAAACAGCCATAAAATGCAGGATGAAGCTCTTTGGGAGATTTTAAATCCTTGAAACCGCCAATAGTCTGCCCTAGTTTGTTGGGATATTCTATATCAACACAATGCATAGGTAAATTTACCAGTCGCTGTGCTTGATTCAAATTTAGTATTGGTAACTTAACAACATCTCTTGAATGCTCTTTAGAAGTTTTTGATGTCTTTGTACAAGCTAAAAATAACAAGACACAAAACACCATAAAATAATTTTTCATAATTAATTTCCTATTTATCTTCTAAAAGTAGACAAAAGAATTCAAAAAAAAAGTAAACTTTATAATGCTTTTACACTTGATAGTATAGCTCGTTAAAAAGCGTAACGTTGAGGACCACCTCTTCTTATTTCTTCATTTGCAAATTCTTCAAACTGCTTAAAGTTTTTTCTAAAAGCATTAGAAAGTCTAAAGGCTGTTTTATAGTAAGCAGCGTCATTATTCCAAGTAGTTCTAGGACTTAAAACAGATGTCGGAACTCCAGGACATCTTCTAGGTTGTGCAACACCAAAAACAGAATGTATATGGTAATCTTCATACGTATAGTTTCCTAACTCTCCATTTAAAACAGCTGTAATCATAGCCCTTGTATATTTCAAAGCCATTCTTTTTCCAACTCCATATTGACCTCCAGACCAACCAGTGTTTACCAACCAAACATTTACTCCTGCTTCTTTCATTTTCTTACTCAACATTTCTGCATATCGGGTAGGATGAAGTGGCATAAAGGGAGCACCAAAACATGCTGAAAAACTTGGAACAGGTTCTGTTACACCTGCTTCTGTTCCAGCAACTTTTGCTGTATATCCGGATATAAAATGGTAGGCTGCCTGACTGGGAGTTAATTTAGAGATTGGAGGGAGTACTCCGAAGGCATCGGCGGTTAGAAAAAAGATATTTTTTGGATTTTTACCAATAGAAGGTTTTTGAATATTTTCTATATGTTCAATAGGATAACTAACTCTTGTATTTTGTGTAATTGAGGTATCAGAAAAATCAATTACACCATGTTTATCCATTATTATATTTTCAAGAATTGCGCCTTTTATAATAGCATGATAAATTTCTGGTTCTTTGTCCTCAGATAAATCTATCGCTTTTGCATAACAACCTCCCTCAAAGTTAAAAACAGTATTTTCATTTGTCCAACCATGCTCGTCATCACCAATTAATTTTCTTTCTGGATCTGCTGATAGAGTCGTTTTTCCTGTTCCAGATAAACCAAAGAAAATAGCAGTATCTTTATTTTTACCAACATTAGCAGAACAGTGCATTGGCAATGTATTTTTAAATACAGGAAGAATAAAGTTTAATGCAGAAAAAATCCCTTTTTTAATTTCTCCTGTGTATCCTGTACCACCTATTAAAGCAATTTTTTTTGTAAAATTTAGTATTGCAAAATTATGTTGTCGGGTACCATCCATAGAAGCATCAGCCATAAAACCTGGTGCATTAATAACTGTCCATTCTGGTAAAAAGTCAACTAACTCTTTAGTTGTTGGCCTTAAAAACATATTATAAGCAAACATATTACTCCATGGATACTCATTTACTACTCGGATATTTAGCTTATAATTGGGGTCTGCACAAGCATAGCTATCTCTTACAAAAATTTCTTTTTCTGATAGATATGATACTACCTTATCATATAACTTATCAAAGTTATCAGATCCAAAAGGAATGTTAATATCTCCCCACCAAATTTCATCTTTCGTGATTGCATCTTTAACAATAAAACGATCCATTGGTGAACGCCCGGTAAATTCTCCGGTGTTAATAGCGATTGCACCCAAGGAGGACTCTTTTCCTTGATTTTTTTTAAGTGTTATTGAGTGTAATTCATTAGAGGATAGTTGATAATGGACTTTTGAACTATTTATTCCTAGACTATTTAACGAAATCGATTTCGTATTTGCATCTATCATATCAATAATTTTTGTTAGTTATAACTAAAGCAAAATTAAACATAATTTTTAGACAAGAAAGAATCACTAATTATTTTATTGATTTTTTTTGTTGATTATTTTAAAAAGAAAAAAATGAGTCATTAATACCCAACCTATCAAAAATAAAAGGCCTCCCATTGGAGTAACAAACCAGATACTTTTTGCAGGAAAATTAAAAATATGAATCGAATAAATAGATCCTGAGAATAAAACAATACCAAAGAAAAATACATAACTCACATAATTTTTTAATTTAATTGAAAAAGAAGAGTGTGTATTTACAAACAATAAAACTATGACATGATATATTTGATATCGAATGCCGGTTTCTAAACTACTCATTTCTCTTGTGGTCAATACATCCTGTAATCCGTGCGTGGTAAAAGCTCCAAGTGTAATAGCTATCAATCCAAAGATGCATGTAATTGCTAAATTTTTGTTCATATCTAATTGTGAAAAGAAGTTAACTCAGTCTATTTTTTTTTAAATTCGTTGAATAATCAAATCAAAAATAAACATAATTCTATAATGAGAAACATCCTAGTTATTGGAGCTGGAAAATCTTGTTCGTACTTAACAGACTACCTTCAAAAAAAATCAACTGCTGAAAATTTACACATTACCATTGCAGATATTTCTTTAGAAAACGCTAAGAGTAGTGCTAGAAATCATCCTCACTCATCTGCCTTGCAATTTGATGTTTTTAATAAAAATCAACGAAGAAAAGAGATACAAAGAGCTGATATAGTAGTTTCTATGTTACCTGCTAGGTTTCATATTGAAGTAGCTAAAGATTGTCTCCATTTCGAAAAACACATGGTTACTGCCTCATATATTTCTCCAGAAATGGAAGAATTAAATAGCGAGGCAGAAAAAAAAGGATTGGTGTTTATGAATGAAATTGGCGTAGATCCTGGAATTGATCATATGAGTGCTATGGAAGTAATTCATAGAATTAGTGATCTTGGTGGAAAAATTATACTTTTTGAGTCTTTTACAGGTGGCTTGGTAGCACCGGAAAGTGATAATAACCTTTGGAACTATAAATTTACTTGGAATCCAAGAAATGTAGTTCTTGCAGGTCAAGGAGGAGCTGCTATGTTTATTCAAGAGGGAACTTACAAATATATACCTTACCATAAATTATTTAGAAGAACAGAATTCTTAACCTTAAATGGCAATGGTAAATTTGAAGCTTATGCTAATAGAGATTCTCTAAAATACAGAGGTATTTATGGCTTAGAAGACATTCGCACCATGTATAGAGGTACCATAAGAAAAGTAGGCTTTTCCAGAGCTTGGAATATTTTTATTCAATTGGGTATGACAGACGATAGCTATACCATAGAAGGTTCTGAAAACATGACATATCGAGATTTTGTGAATTTATTTCTAGCCTATTCTCCTAATGATTCTGTTGAATTGAAATTACGATCTTACCTGAAAATTGACCAAGATGATATCGTTTGGGATAAACTTGTAGAATTAGATCTTTTTAGTCAAACAAAAAAAATAGGATTAAGCAATGCTACACCAGCTCAGATGTTGCAAAAAATACTATCAGACTCTTGGACCCTTGAAGAGGATGAAAAAGATATGATTGTTATGCATCATAAATTTGGGTATGAGTTACATGGTAAAAAACACCAGATAGAAAGTAGTTTAGTTGTAAAGGGAGAAAATCAAACATTTACAGCTATGGCAAAAACAGTTGGATTACCTGTTGCTATTGCTACCCTAAAAATACTAAATAAAGAAATTACGACTCCGGGAGTTCAGCTACCAATAACCAAAGAAGTATATGCTCCAATTTTAAAAGAGCTAGAGCAATACGGCATTATGTTTAAAGAAAAAAAGGTTCCTTATTTAGGATATAATCCTGAAAGTGTTGTTGGTTAAAGCAGTTGTCTGATTTTTACATATTAAGATAAAAGTCTTTTGTTAAACTTACATATTCTTTAGTATATTCATGACGACCTTTTTCTATAACTAAAGTTGTTTGTTCCAACTCTTTCTGATGAAAAGAAAATTCTAACATACTTCTTTTTGTTTCTGAATTATCAGTTCCTTTAACTCTACAAACCCTCTCTAAAAATAAGTTATTTTTATTTGCCAATTTCACAAAAGAATGCTCCTCCTTAAAAGGAATAATCGTTGTAAAAATTCCCGAATCTGAAAGTAATTTAGAAACCCCTTCCAATAAATCAATAAAGGACAGCGAAGAAGTGAATCTGGCTGTATTTCTTGATTTATTATTAGTCTCAAAATTATCATTATAAAATGGTGGATTGGAGATAATAAGGTCATATTTTTCACCCTCTTCTTTCATTTCCTCTGAAAAATCTTGAAAAGAGCTATGATAACAAAATAAGCGATCAGACCAATCTGATTTTTCAAAATTAGCAACATTCTGCTCATAAGCATTAGGATCAATCTCTACTGCATCAATAGTTTCAGCATCACTACGTTGGGCCATCATTAAAGATACTAACCCAGTTCCTGAACCCACATCTAAAATAGTATCTGGACATGTTTCTAATGAACACCAAGCTCCTAACAGAACGGCATCTGTACCTACTTTCATAGCAGTTTTATCTTGATCAATAGTAAACTCCTTAAAATAAAATGGTTTATTCATTATAAATTATATTTTCAAAAGTAAGCTTTTGATACATTCAAAAATAAAAAACCCGCAACTTTCGTTGCGAGTTTTTTTTGCAGAGAGGAAGGGATTCGAACCCTCGATACCCTTGAGAGGTATACACACTTTCCAGGCGTGCGCCTTCGACCACTCGGCCACCTCTCTAATTCAAATACAAATCAATTAGACCCTCAGGGGTTTCAACATGTATTTGTTTATTTTCTCTGTCTATTTTTTTTATAAAGTCATCAATCATTGGAATGAAAATCTCTACATCACCATTTTCAATTTCAAACATAGGCTGAGCAACTTTATCGTTAATATAAACAATGATACCAACATCTCCATGTATTTTGTCTATAACATGAAAACCAATGACTTCATGAAAATAAAAGTGATTCCCTTTTAGTTTAGGTAATAGATTTAAAGGAAGATATATTCCAGATTTCATTATAAAATCTGCCTCCTCTTCATTATTTACATCCTCAAAATGGACACGTAGCATAGTGCCTCTACTCAACGAACTTTTTTTAATAAAAAATGGAACCAAATTGCCTCCTAAGTCGACAAATACTGATTCCATATTTTTATACAATTCGGGCTCATCGGTATCTAACTTGATAACGACTTCTCCTTTAAAACTGTGTTTTTTTACGATATTGCCCAAATAAAAACAATCTTCTTTACGCATATCGTTAAAAGTTTTGCTTATTCAGCAGATTCCTCTTTTTTCTCTTCGGCAGCTTCTTCTGGAGCAGTTTCTTCAGCAACTACTTCTTCAACAACCTCTGGAGCAGCTTCTTCAGCAACTACTTCTGGAGTAGCTTCTTCAACGACTTCTTCTTCAACAACCTCTGGAGCAGCTTCTTCAGCAACTTCTTCTTCAACAACCTCTGGAGCAACTTCTTCAACAGCAGCAGCAACTCTAGCTTCATTAACAGCTTTCTCTGCTTCTAATGCTTTTGCTTTTGCTTCTGACTTTTCTTTTGCTACATTTTCTTCTTTAGAGGCCACTTTTCCTACTTTTTCTTCTAACCAAGCCTGGAATTTCTCTTCAGCTTGTTCTTCGGTTAAAGCACCTTTTCTTACACCACCAACTAAATGGTTTTTAAGCATTGCTCCTTTGTAAGATAAAATGGTTTTTGCAGTATCTGTTGGTTGTGCACCGTTTTGCAACCATTTTACAGCACCATCAACATCTAAATTAACAGTTGCTGGATTGGTATTAGGGTTATAAGTTCCTAATTTCTCTAAAAAACGACCATCTCTTTTTGCTCTTGCATCTGCTGCAACAATCCAATAAAATGGTTTTCCTTTTTTTCCGTGTCTTTGTAATCTAATTTTTACTGACATTTTTTTAATTTTTTAAGGTTCTCGACCTTGGTTATTAATAATCTTACCATCTCGTGATAAGTGGGCGCAAATGTACGAAGTTTTTTGAAATTTACGAACTAAATATTTAATAACATAAAAAGGTATTTAATAAACTAAAAAAAGCCCCAGAAGGGGCTTTAATTTTACTCTGTAAATTCCTCAAAAGTCTTTAGTTGAATAGCTTCCTTAAATTTTATTTTCTTTGAAATATTGTCAAAGTCTTTTCTAGCTTTAGAA
>Ga0257120_1001268_pt1 | contig 16877 bp, 9 predicted proteins | sample SI106_10metaG_FD_190153 | JGI IMG/M metagenome (GOLD analysis project Ga0257120, IMG submission 190153) | Marine microbial communities from Saanich Inlet, British Columbia, Canada - SI106_10 | ecosystem: Environmental > Aquatic > Marine > Inlet | place: Canada: British Columbia | collected... | reverse complement strand
TCGCAGAGGTGCTTGTGCTTGGCGTTCCGCCTTGGAAAGACCATAGGCGTGATGCTGCAGACGGTGCGGTATAATCATAGAATTGTAATGTCTTCCCTGTACAACCAGCCGTATCACCCGTGAAAGCAGCTACAGGTGGTAATTGTGCTTGTCCAGAAATATTGATATTATCTAAATAGATGTTGTTTCCATAGCCATTTACAGCTACAAATTTTATACGAACGCCAGACGAACCGCTGTACGCATCTAAATCAATGTTTGGACAACTTACGGTAGAAGAACCGTGGCACCAATACGTAGAATCGGCGGGTACAAAGGCGGATGTTACTGCCCCCGCAGTAGTAAAGCTCGCCTCTGATCCGTCATAGCCTGCTACTAAATCCCAAGTTGATCCACAATCATCGCTTACATATACCTTCAAACTATCTTTATAACCACTAGAGTAGTAAGCCGATGCATATTCGAATTCAAGGTTGATTAATGTATCGTTTGAAAAATCGAGTGAGGGACTAATCAATTCGTCCAGCGCTCCCGTACTGCTGTAAGAATAATGGTTCACCGTCATAGCCGTATTTCCTGGACTCGTACCATTCACTGTCGCAGCAGCCCAAGTGATGCCCGCGTCAGGATTAGCGATCTCCCAACCGGAAAATCCTGACTCGAAATCTTCAATAAATGGCAACGATGCGCCACCAACTCCTAGAATCTGAAATGCTATTGTATCGTCTGTTCCGTAATTATTACTTGCCGTCAAGGTCACCGTGTATGCACCAGTTGCATTAAAGGCTAATTTTGGGAATTGGGAACTGTCGTTGGTTCCTCCCACAAAGCTGAACGTGGAGGGTGTGATCTGCCAATACCAAGAAGTAGGTAGTCCGCTAGATAAGTCTGTAAGAGAAACTGTATCTCCTAAAGAACAAGTAGCCAGAGGATCTGCTGTAAAGGATGCCACAGGCGCATTTGTGAAACCACTCATTAATGGGCTTTGCCAGACACCACGGCCAAAGGTGCCAATACGAATGAGGGCATCGTCTGCATAAATCTCAATGTCAGAAACAATGACATTCGGTAAGTTTTTATTAAAACTGATCCAATTCGAAAAATTGGAACTAGTGTAATACATTCCTATATCCGTGCCGACATAAATACCGTCGCTTGACCCGCCTTCAAAAGCCACTGCAGTTGCCGGTACATTTGGCAAGCCTGAACTTAGATTGGTCCATGTTGAACCTGCATTGAAAGACTCCATAACCTTTCTATTACCGGCATAGCCGCTAATAGAAATAACGATGTGATCCTCATCGTCTGGATCAATGGCTACTCCTGAAATATTGTTCGGTGAAGGACTCATTGAACCGGACGGTGTAATGCTAGACCAACTGCTTCCTCCATTCGTTGAGCGGAAAATATTGCTATTGATAAGCGCGTAGATATAGTTTGTGTTCGAAGGTGCCACTTCAAATTCGTCAATATTAGAATTTCCACTAATGTTGTTTGAAGACGTTGCCGCCCACGAACCGCCTGCATTGGTTGATTTCCATATTTTCATAAACCCTGCGTAAATAGTATTCGTGGTGACTGGATCAACATTGAACGGCGTTACCCAATTTCCAGATCCTGCTACCGAAAGCGTGTTGATAGAACTGAAGAATGCGCCCCCATTCGTACTCTTGTAGAAATCTCCATAATAAACGGAGGTATACATCAGATTGTCGTTCACGACATCTACACCGTTGTCCATTCCATCGCCGCCGGTAGCTCTCGACCAATTCATAGTCGAGCTTCGTAAATGTGATCCGTTATCTTGAGCACCTGCCAATACGACTGAAGTATCTGAAGTGCTTTGACTAATCTTATAGTACTGTGTGATGTTCATACCATAAATCAAGTCATCCCATGATGCGCCTGCATTACTGGTTTTGAATACACCACCATCAGTAGCCGCATAAAGTTCAGATGTTCCTGGTCTAAAATCAGCGTGATGATGATCGGCATGAACAAATGGGGTAGACCCGGCGCCATACCAATGACCCACGCAACTCCAATTGGCTCCGCCATTGGTTGATTTCCAGATATTGACCCCACCGACGTAAACCGTATTTTCTGAATTAGGGTCACAAGCAATGGTTAAATCATACCAGGCTTGACCGCCGGAACCGGTCCCCGTGTTTGACCAGCCCATGATATTAGGTGTGGAGCTCATTAAAGTCCAGTTCGAGCCGCCATTAGTAGAACGGTATAAACCGCCGAAACCATAATCTGACGAACCGTAAACTAAATAAACTTTACCCGGTGTTGCACTCACTGCAACTTCACAACGGTATTTTCCATTTGTGGGTAGACCACTCGTCATTTGCGTCCATGTATCACCCGCATCGGCTGAACGATATAATTTTGGGCTTGAGCCACTTGTAGTAGCAAAAACCGTATCTCCATGGCCCATGCGCATTCCGTAAAAGGATCCGCTTTGTTCTAATGTAAAGTTTTGACCGTAGTTGGTACTGCGATAAATCCCTGCGTTTGTCGCAGCAATTACAATGTGTGTGCTATCTGGGTGGACTACAATACGAGCTATGCGGTAATTTTGAGAAGTCGACCAAGAAAGCGAAGTACTGTTCCAAGTGATTCCACCGTCCGTAGATTTAAGTAGGCCAAAGCTGTAGGTATCGGCAGCATCGCGATCACCTGTTGCTAGGTACATTGTATCCGGATGCAGTGGATCAATAGCTAGATCGCTGACCCCTAAATTCGTAAGTTCGTCTGTGAATGTTGTCCAACTCTGGCCGTCATCATAACTCACCCACAAGCCTCCTGCAGGAGCACCCGCATAGATGGTATCGTGGTGGTTAGGGTGAAAAGCGACTCCATTTATTCGTCCGATTCCATTATTTGCTGGTGCATTAAACGGACCCATTGAAGACCATTCGCCATACTCTGTCGTGGAAGATGCTTGTTGCTGCTGAATGGCTTGATACAAAACCGATGGATGCGGACGTACACCCGTTTCACCAACACGCTGGCCCATCATATATTCCCAACGCTTGAACTGCTTCCAGCCGTGTCCTTTTTCGTAAGGTTTACCGTCAAATTCGGCATTAAATTTTTCGACGACAGTATGGAAGTTCACGCGGTAATCCTGCATGGCTTCCACCCATGTCATGTTTTCAATCTCGCTAGTAGTCAGCGTGTTAGACGCGCGGTCTTGAGCAGTGGCGAAAAGGGCAGTGGCAGAAAAGGTAAACGATAGTAAAAGTTTACGTAGCATAGGGATGTGTTAAGGACCCTAAAGCTACAAAAATTGGGCCTTACTTTTCCTCCGGATGCGCAGTAGACAAAAGGCACAGCTCATTGAGCTGTGCTTCGTCGATGGTTGCCGGGGCATCAATCATCACATCGCGGCCCGCATTGTTTTTCGGGAAGGCAATGAAGTCGCGAATGACCTCAGCACCGCCAAGGATCGCTACCAATCGGTCAAAACCAAAGGCCAAACCACCGTGTGGTGGCGCGCCATATTCGAAGGCACTCATCAAGAAACCAAACTGCTTCTCTGCTTCTTCCTTGCTAAATCCTAGCAAATCAAACATGCGGCTTTGCAAGGCTCTGTCGTGGATACGAATAGAACCCCCGCCGATCTCGTTTCCGTTTAATACAAGGTCGTACGCATTGGCACGAACGTTTCCTGGATCTGTATCAATGAGGGCGATATCCTCGGGCTTTGGAGAAGTAAACGGGTGGTGCATCGCGTGATAACGCTCCGTTTCGTCGTCCCATTCCAACAACGGGAAGTCCATGACCCATAATGGCGCAAATACCTCAGGGTTTCGTAGGCCCATTTCCTCTGCAATGTGCAAGCGCAATTCAGAAGTTGCCTTGCGCGTCAAACGCTCTTCACCGGCTAAAATGAGAATCAAATCGCCTGGCTTCGCGGCGGCAGCTTCCGCCCATGCAGCTTGTTGTTCTTGTGTATAGAATTTATCTACAGAGCTTTTGTACGTTCCATCTGCATTGACTTTACAGTACACCATGCCCTTCATACCGATGTCTGGGCGTTTCACCCAATCGGTCAACTTATCAATCTGCTTGCGCGTCCATTCTGCTGCACCAGGAACCGCAATTCCAAGTACCGTTTCGGCCTGATCAAAGACCATGAAGCCGAGGTTTTGAGTCAGTGCATTTAGGTTGGCCAATTCCATTCCAAAGCGAATGTCCGGTTTGTCATTTCCATAGCGCTCCATCGCCTCTGCATAAGTCATGCGCGGCACACTATCAATTTCAACACCCTTGACGTCTTTCAACAAGTGAAGCAACAATCCCTCGAACGTATTCAAGATGTCTTCTTGCTCTACAAAGGCCATCTCACAGTCAATCTGTGTAAACTCTGGCTGACGGTCTGCACGTAAATCTTCGTCGCGGAAACAACGCGTAATCTGGTAGTATTTGTCGTACCCGCTCACCATCAAGAGCTGCTTAAAAGTCTGCGGGCTCTGCGGCAAAGCATAGAACTTGCCCTCTTGCATGCGCGAAGGCACTACAAAATCACGTGCGCCCTCTGGCGTAGATTTGATCAAGAACGGGGTTTCAATATCCATAAAACCTTGTTCGTCCAAATACTTGCGTACCTCGATGTTCACTCGGTTACGCAGCGCCAAATTGCGCTGTAACGGACCACGACGCAGATCCAAATAACGATACTTCATACGAAGCTCTTCGCCACCGTCGCTCTCTTCTTCAATAGTAAAAGGAGGCGTATTTGCTGCGTTCAATACGACGAGTTTGGCACTCTTAATCTCCACATCACCGGTAGGCATGTTGGCATTCTTACTGTGACGCTCGATCACCTCGCCTTCAATTTGTACCACCCACTCGCGACCTAAACTACGTGCTGCTTTTAATAGCTCGGCGCTCCATTCCTCATTAAACGCTACTTGCGTAATACCGTAGCGGTCACGTAAGTCTAAAAAGGTCATGCCGCCCAATTCACGCGAGCGCTGAACCCATCCGGCAAGGGTTACTGTTTGTCCTATGTGTGATGCGCGCAATTCGCCGCAAGTATGAGATCTGTACATCTTTGGTGGTGTTTGAACCGCAAAAATAGCCAAACTTGTGGGCCAATTCCCTATTTTGCGTAGAAGATGATAGACCTTAACGATCACAATGTTTATATGCGTGCTGCTTTAGCGGAAGCGCAGGTTGCTGCAGAAGCAGGAGAGGTGCCTGTTGGAGCTGTAATTGTTGCCGCTGGACGGATCATAGCACGCAGCCATAATCTAACAGAATTGCTCGTAGACGTAACGGCACATGCTGAAATTCAAGCCATTACTGCAGCAAGCAACTATTTAGGCAACAAATACCTTCAAAAGTGTACACTCTACGTAACACTAGAGCCATGCCCTATGTGCGCAGGAGCCTTGTTTTGGTCACAAATGGGACATGTTGTTTATGGCGCGAGTGATGAGAAACGAGGCTATCAAAAACACGGCGGACCATTGCATCCGAAAACTAAAATGACCAGTGGAATTCTCGCGGATGAATGTGCCCAATTACTCACTGATTTCTTTGCAAACAAACGACACTAAACCACGCCATGATTCTCAGCACAATAGATATAATTGTTCTCGTCGTACTGCTACTTTCAACCGTTTTGATTGGGCTGTATTTTGGAAGAAGCAAAAAGAAAACATTAAGCGAATACTTTCTGGGCGGCCGCTCCTTACCCTGGTACATAGCGGGAATCTCCATGGTCGCTACAACCTTTGCCGCGGATACCCCTTTGGCGGTGACTGAACTTGTAGGGCAGTACGGAATTAGCGGTAACTGGTTGTGGTGGAACTTACTGGCCGGAGGGATGTTGACTACGGTCTTCTTTGCCCGAATGTGGCGTCGCTCTGGACTTACTACTGAAGTTGAATTTATTGAATTTAGATACTCCGGACGTCCTGCCGCTTTGCTTCGTGGGTTTAAGGCCGTTTACTTGGGCGGCATCATGAATGTGCTGATCATGGGCTGGGTCAATGTTGCTATGATTACGCTCCTAGAAGGGTTCTTTGGGATGACCCACGAGTCGGCCTTTATTTGGACTGGGGTCGCACTGTTGATTGTGGTCTTTTACGTAAGTTTTTCCGGACTAAAAGGCGTGGTTTATACTGATGTATTCCAATTCGTCTTAGCCATGTCGGGCTCCATTGCCCTCGCTTATTACGTTCTAAAAGCCCCTGAAGTGGGCGGTCTTGCGGGCCTTCGCGCGTCGCTTCCTGAAGAGACGTTCTCCTTTCTTCCTTCCGTAGGGGATGGAGGAAGTGGTGGCCGTTACCAAATCTCATTAGCCTCTTTCCTTGCTTTCTTCGGAATGGTATGGTGGACCTCTTGGTACCCTGGAGCGGAACCAGGGGGAGGCGGTTACAGCGCGCAACGAATGCTCTCAACTAAGGACGAGCGCAGTTCTTTTTTAGCGAGCGCGCTATTCCAAATTGGCCACTACGCAGTGCGCCCTTGGCCATGGATTATCGTCGCATTAAGTGCGATCGCTTTGTATGGTGGTCAGCACAATCTCGCAGAGCAAACGCCTGACTTTATTAACTACGAATGCCTCACAGGTATCTATGACTGTGAGCCGTTAAACGCTGCGCAGCAGGCTGAATACGAACAATGGGTCGCCACCTGGGAACCCGTTTATGGAGACCGCCTTCCGGAAGCACTAAAGTACCAGCAAGATTATAGATTCGGCTATATTTTTATCATGCGCGACTACCTTCCAAAAGGAGTTTTAGGCATGTTATTGGCTTCATTCTTCGCCGCTTATATGTCTACCATGTCCACCCAATTAAATTGGGGCGCCTCCTATTTGATCAATGACTTCTATTTGCGTTTTCTCCGTCCTAATGCCCCGAGACGATTAAGCCTTCGTATTTCTAGAGCAGTAACGCTGCTGCTTGCGGTCTTCGGCTTATTAATCACTTCTCAAATGAACAGCATCGCTGGCGTTTGGCAGTTTATCATGGAGTGTGGAGCGGGCTTAGGTTTGGTGCTGATTTTACGTTGGTACTGGTGGCGTATCAATGCATGGGCAGAAATTACCGCGACTGTAGCCCCATTTATCGCCTATGCCATCGCACATTACGGATTAGCCTGGGCGTTCCCAAACAGCTTTTTCTTCACCGTTGGCTTTACTACCCTCGCATGGCTCTTAACGATGTACATGACTTCACCAGAATCCAGCAGTACACTGGTCGAGTTTTACGCTACTGTGCGACCTGGCGGCGCCTGGAAGCCTGTTGCTTGGAAAGTTGCGGACGACCCAGAAATGAAAGACGGACCCTCCACTCCAGTGCTTTTATTGTACTGGGTAGGTGGTATTGCCGCTGTCTACGGTGCGTTGTTCCTTGTAGGCGCACTCTTGTTTAAATGGTAAAGTAGCAATCAAAAAAAAATCCCCCGGGCGCGCTGCGCCCGGGGGATTGTATTTCTTGAAAAATCGTCGGCTTAAAGCGTACGCTTGACCTCTGTAAATCCAAAGGCTTCCACGATATCTCCAACCTTGATATCATTGAACTTTTCAATATTAAGACCACATTCGAAACCTTGACGAACTTCTTTTGCGTCGTCCTTGAAGCGCTTGAGTGAACCAAGTTTCCCCGTGTACACTACAACCCCATCGCGGATGATACGAATATCATTACTGCGCTCAATTACGCCGTCAGTAACCATACAACCTGCGATCGTTCCAACTTTCGAAATCTTAAACGTTTCTCGAATCTCAGCTGAACCTTTGATCTCTTCTTTGACCTCTGCGGAAAGCATGCCCTCCATGGCGTCGCGAACTTCATTGATCGCGTCATAGATGATCGAATACATGCGGATTTCCACTTCTTCCTTCTCAGCAAGCTTACGTGCTTGAGCAGAAGGACGAACTTGGAAACCAACAACAATGGCTTGAGAAGCCGTAGCTAACAATACATCACTTTCCGAAATCTGACCCACACCCTTATGGATGATGTTCACTTGAATTTCCTCAGTAGTTAATTTCTGTAATGAATCCGAAAGCGCTTCGACCGAACCGTCCACATCACCTTTAAGGATGATGTTGAGCTCTTGGAAATCTCCAACCTTTAATCGGCGACCAATTTCCTCTAGCGTCATCTGCTTCTGCGAACGAACACTTTGCTCACGCTGCAGCTGCAGACGCTTTTGTGCAATTTGCTTCGCCTCTCTTTCGTCTTCCATGATGATGAAACGATCACCGGAAGTTGGTGCACCGTCCAAACCTAAAAGGTTTACTGGAGTGGATGGACCCGCCACTTTGATACGGTTGCCGCGCTCATCGAGCATTGCTTTCACCTTACCACTATGTTGTCCGGCGAGCACATAATCGCCCACTTTCATGGTTCCCGATTGAATCAATGCCGTACACATATACCCACGTCCTTTATCCAACGACGCTTCAACGATGGTACCGCTTGCATTTTTATTCGGGTTCGCTTTCAAATCAAGCATATCCGCTTCCAGAATAACCTTATCCAGGAGCTCTTCGATATTCAAACCTGATTTTGCAGAAATCTCTTGACACTGAACATTACCGCCCCAATCTTCAACGAGGACGTTTTCTTGTGCCAATTGCTCTTTAATCTTGTTTGGATTTGCAACCTCACGGTCAATCTTGTTGATGGCAATAACGATAGGAACACCTGCCGCTTGCGCGTGCGAGATGGCTTCTCTCGTCTGTGGCATGACCGCATCATCAGCAGCTACTACGATAATGGCAATATCCGTTACCTGAGCACCACGAGCACGCATTGCCGTAAAGGCTTCGTGACCAGGAGTATCCAAGAAGGTAATGGTCTGACCAGTATGTACTTTTACACTGTAGGCACCGATATGCTGTGTAATACCACCTGCTTCACCTGCGATAACGTTAGCTTTTCGCACGTAATCCAATAAAGATGTCTTTCCATGATCAACGTGGCCCATTACAGTCACGATTGGCGAACGTGGTTTTAAATCTTCAGCTTTATCTTCTTCTTCAAGGAAGGTTTCCGTGACTTCCTCATCGACGAAATTGACACTAAAACCAAACTCCTCAGCCACCATTTCGAGCATCTCTGCATCCAAACGTTGGTTCATGGTTACCATAACACCGACGCCCATCAATGAACCAATAACTTCGTTCACTGAGGCGTCCATCATGTTCGCGAGCTCAGTAACAGTAACAAATTCTGTTACCTGCAATACTTTGCTGTCTTCAGCTGCTTGAATATCGGCGAGCTCTTCTCTTTCACGACGTTCTGCACGCTTGTCACGACGAATTTTAGCGCCCTTATTTTTCTTACCTGAAGTGAGCTTTTCAAGGGTCTCCTTGATTTGCTTTTGAATTTGTTCGTCTGTTAACTCCTGCTTTGCAACAACAGGTGGTTTGCGACCGCGACCTGGTCCTTGTCCAGGACCTTTTTTCTGAGGACCGCGTGTATTGTTACGGTTTTTAGGGTCGTTTTGCGCTGGAGTAGCTGCTCCGGGTCCCTGCTTCTTGATTCTTGCTCGCTTCTTTTTGTTCTCTTTAGGCTTTTCGACGGGAAGCACGATTTTCTCTCCTGTAAACTTTGGACCGTCAATCTTGACATACTTCGTCTTGATTTCTTGGTCTACAGGTGTGGGTGGTGTTTCCTCTTTTACTGGTGCCTTCTCAACTGGCTTTGGAGCATTGTGTGCCCCTGCGCCAGACGACTTTTTCGTGGGTGCCACTTTGGTCGGCTTCTTAGGCGCTTCCTTTTTCTTTGGCTTCTGAGCGTCCAGATCAATTTTACCCATGACCTTGAGTCCAGCAGCATCTGGAGTACTAGCTTCTTGGAGTTCAACGGGTGCCGCCTTCGGTGCTTCTGGAGCTGCTGCTTCTGGGGTTGACTCTTCTGCAGTCGCAGGAGTTTCCGCCGCTACTGGCTCAGGTTTTTCCGGAGCAGCCTCAACAGCAGGAACTGCCTCAACAGTAGGAGCTTCTTCAGCTGGCTTAGGCGCAACTTCAGCCACAGGTGCCTCAGCTGTATCCTTCGTTCCTCTGAGGATTTCTTTTTCCTCTTTTACTTGTTGACTCACCTCTTCAGAACGCTTCTTCCGCGCAAGGTCGTCGGCAAATGCCGTCATCAAAACCTCGTACTGATCGTTCGTGATTTTATGGTTACGGTTGTTCGGAATTTCATGGCCGTGTTTGGCCAATTCCTCTACCGCACGGTCTAAGGAAATGTTAAGCTCTTTTGTCGCTTTACTTAATCTGACGCTACTCATAGAGTGTCTTTAGGTGTTTTCTTTATTCTTCGTCTTCGAATTCTTTCTGAAGTACTTTTATGATGTGCTCTGCTGTTTCGGTTTCCAAATCAGCACGTGAAACCAACTCTGCTTTCGTTAATTTCAACACGCTTTTCGCAGTATCACACCCAATCTTTTTCAATTCAGCGATAACCCATGCTTCAATCTCATCAGAGAATTGATCCAATTCGATATCGTCTTCAATTTCAATGTCGTCACGGTATACATCGATCTCCATGCTTACCAATTTACTGGCAAGACGGATGTTTGTACCGCCACGTCCAATAGCTAAGCTTACTTGATCCGGTGCTAAAAAGGCTTCAACGCGACCCGCTTCCTCATCAATATTTAGGCTGGTCACTTTCGCAGGGCTTAGTGCACGCTGGATGTATAACTGTAAATTTGTCGTGTAATTAATTACATCAATATTTTCGTTGCGCAACTCACGAACGATGGAATGGATACGGGATCCCTTCATACCGACACAGGCTCCTACAGGGTCAATTCTATCGTCGTACGATTCTACCGCAACCTTTGCTTTTTCACCAGGAATACGAACCACACCTTTGATGGTGATCAGGCCGTCGTAAACCTCGGGGATTTCTTGTTCGAACAACTTTGCCAAGAAACGCTCGTCTGTCCGCGACATGATCACAACAGGCTTTGTACCGCGGAATACCACTTCTTTGACTACCGCGCGGATGGAATCCCCCTTGCGGAAAAATTCACGCTCGCCAATCATTTGGTCTTTTGGTAAAATGAGTTCGTTTCCTTCATCATCGTAGACAATCACTTCACGGTGACGCACGTGGTGCACTTCACCTGTAATGATCTCACCTTCCAAATCTTTGTAACGCTTGAATAGTTCTGAACTGTCGTGCTCTTGAATGCGACTGACTAAGTTTTGACGGAACGCTAAAATGAATCGGCGGCCCAAATCAATCAATTTGACCTCTTCAGAAACTTCTTCACCTACTTCATAATCTGGCTCAATTTTCAACGCTGCACTGAGTTCGATTTCCATGTTATCGTCCTCAACAGCACCGTCTTCAACTACTGTACGGTTACGCCAAATCTCCAAATCCCCTTTATCGGGGTTAACAATCACATCAAAGTTCTCATCGTCTTCGTACTTTTTACGCAACTGATTGCGAAAGGCCTCTTCGATGAATGCCATGAGTGTAATTCTGTCGATATTTTTCTCCTCCTTAAACGCGAGGAAGCTCTCAATAATCGCCTGATTTTCCATTGTTTATATCTGAATAATCCTATTTAAACTTAATTGCCACTTTTGCTTCGGTAAGCGCCGTGAATTCAATTTTTAATTCTTTGTTGGGTTCGCTCTTCTTTTTCTGTGGCACGCTGAGCACAATGTACTCTTCGGCTACTTCAATGAGTTGACCTTCGTCTTCCCGATCGTCGTACTTCACTTTCAAAAAGCGTCCTTCATTCTTTTTGTATTGACGCCAAATTTTTAAAGGCCGATTCAAATCTGGGCTACTCACCGTCAAATTAAAATCTTCTTCATCGCGATCCAGTAAAGACTCCATCTTGCGATTGATCATCTTAATCTGCTCCATCGTTAGTCCGGAATCCGCATCAACGTAAGCCACAATAACATTATTTGGTTTGATTTCAAGATCAACCAAAAAGGCGTCGTTTTCCTCTACCGCCGATGTCAATGCTGTCGCTACTTTATCGTATTCCATAAATTACCGCCAATAAAAGAGGGGACTCGAGGTCCCCCTTTTGTACGTCAAAAAGTTTCGACAAATATAGCGATTTATTTTATTGACAGCACATTGTGAATAACCACAAGCCTAAATACTTACGTTTTTTCGATTTTGAGTGATTAATACGCTCTCAATCGATGCAGATTAAGCATTTTTACTACCTTAGAAGTTCGCTTACATGTTAAATATGAACAAAACCATTAGTATTCTCGTAGTGGACGACCACCCTATTGTACGAGACGGCATTAAAACCATGCTGGAAATGGGCAAGTTTGAATCGTATTCGTTCCAAGTTAAGGAAGCCGGAAACATTCTAGATGCCCTAAAATTGGTCGATCAACAGTCCTTTCATCTGATCATTACGGATTCCCAATTGGGCAAACATTCGGGTGCTGATCTCATTAAATCAATCTTGCGCCTGGCCCCAGAGCAATCCGTTTTAGGGTTCTCTGAATCTGATGATATGAACGTAGTTGAGCAAATGCTCAAAGCTGGAGCTAAAGGTTTCATTAGAAAGAGTGTCGATACAAGCGAGCTCATTAAAGCCATCACGGCCATTATTGACGGCCGATTGTATTACGCCCTAGATATTGCAAATTCGCTCATTGAACGCAGGATTTTAGGCAAGACTTTCGCTGAATTTCATAGCAATAACCCTGCTGTAGCGCGCTTGAGTAAGCGGGAGATTGAAATACTCAAATTCATCTCCGACCAATTAACCAATGAAGAAATCGCGAAAAAGTTATTCTTGTCGAAACGCACCATCGACAATCACCGCCAAAACATCTTGAATAAATTGGGAATGAATAATACTGCTGGTTTGGTTCGGTTCGCTGTAGAGAACGGCCTTCTGCACTAATTCCTCATATTCCATTATAAATGCAAAGCGCGCCCAATGGGCGCGCTTTTTTTTGCCAAAAAATCTCCCGCGGCCTGCGGCCGCGGGAGATTAGATATTAATTAAAAAGGTGCTGTTTACTCAACGACAACCTTTAATGTTTTCGTGGTGCCATTTGCATCAGCGATGTTTACATAGTACATGCCGCTAACCATGTTGTTGCGCTCTAAAGTGATATTTCCTTGTACATTATCGAAACCAGCAACCACACGGCCAGTGATGTCGAATACACGAACTGAATAACGACCTACATTCCCTAAGGCAATGGTTGCGCTTTCGTTCATAGGGTTAGGACGAATGCTTACACCAGAAAGCGCATCTTCTTCGACAGCGATGAATGAACACTGACCAAAGATGTGTTGTACCGTATCTGCACTACCTGAACGAGCGAAAAAGCGATTGTATCCACCTACACCATTATCTACCCCACAAGCCATAGGTACCGGCTCGTGATTTGAAGTATTGGTTGGATCTCCGTTTGAGAAACGGTACTCCATAGTGCCCGGGCAGTAGTTTGCTTCAGTAGCAATGTATTGACCAGGGACAGAATGGGGAACCATAGCTACAGCATTTGCATCCCATTGCGTAAACGCGCCCATCAAATAAATAGTGTCCGCTGGCGTAAATGCCGCTTGCGTAAAGTCAACAATGAACGTGACATCGGCCGTAGCTGGAACGGCAGTACAAGGGCCGTACGTATCGTTACCGAAACAACGGGTTGCCACTACTGAATCAGAGCTAACGGTAATGATTTTGTTACCACCGCCTTCCCAGTTGGTATTGCCGTTTTCATGGAAACGTGCCTTGAACTGAAAATCACCTGAATCAACATCGTTGTATGTGATTGACCAAACACCGTCGCCATCAGGATCAGACATAAGCTCTCCGCCCCACCCATTGATAGGACCGGCAAGTGTTACTGAGTCTACTGTTCCACAAGCTGCGATTGAACTTACGTCAACGTTGACAGTAATATCGTAGGTAGATACTACCATACAAGGGCCACACATCGTATAACATACCTCGTAAACACCGCTAACAGTATCCGTGTAAAAACGATTGTCACCTTGATTAATACCCGCTGTCGATGCCTGACATGTAGAAGGTACAGACTCAACATCGCTCCAAGTATTCCCGTTTAAAAACTTAAAGTAGGTAGAATCCGATTTACCTACATAAGCAATGTAGCGGTATACGCCGTCAAAGTTGACCATCTGTGTTTTAGCGGGGTCCCAGCCTTGAAAGTTACCTGCAACGTGCGCAGAATCTGCGCTTAGTGTTTGCAACGAGTAATCTACTTTAAACTGAATAGCTTTCTGTCCTGCAGGAGCAGCACCAGCAAACATAACAGCTGGGAGCGTGGTATCTGAAGAGATTACCGCCCAACGGTTACCGTTACCGTTTGTCCCAACGTTTACGGCAGAAGGAACGCTTTCGTCGTCGCCCCACGCATTACCGTTGAGGAACTTGTATTCCAATTGGCCACCAGAAACGCTAACCGTAGTAGCATAAACAGAAGTTGACCCGACTTGTGTTAAAGAAGTCGTAGATGGCGACCAGCTCTGGAAAGAACCTGCCACGTGTACACCATTAGAATTCACAGATGCAGATCCTAGATCTACCTGGAAGGTAACGCTGTACGTTTGAGCAAATGCAGTTACGCCCATGAAGAGGACAGCTGCTAAAGCGTAGAGTTTTTTCATAATTATGATAGATTGATTATTAAATGTACTTCGTACTCCTCAAAGTTAGTCTAAAGAAATACAGCTATTAAGCCAGTTTTGGCCGGTTTTTAACCATATTGTTGCATATTTCCGCAAGAAATGAAGAAATCTGCTCTTATAACCGTTTTCCTCACTACGCTGCTCGTTGCCCGTTTCTCAGTAAAAGGGCAAACGGTGCAGCGCATGGACCCACCAAACTGGTGGATCGACCACCCCTTAGATACGGTGGAGATTTTGCTGCAAGGCGAGGGGCTATTGAAGTGGGCGGCACAGGTTGAAAAACCGGTGGGCAAGGTGCTTCAAACCACACATTACGGCGACCGCTATTCACTGGTGAAGCTGTGGATCCGGTCGGGTTTTAATGACGACGGTTTCAATATTACCCTCGGATCCAAGGATTTTTTCTTCCCGCTCCTTGAGCGCAGCGGCCACCAGCCGCAGGGTTTGAGCGACCAGGATTTGGTGTACCTCATTACCCCGGATAGGTTCCACAACGGGGACCCTTCGAACGATGATGTGCCGGGCATGCGCGAGCGAGGCGTGGATCGTTCTGAGCCCTATGCCCGTCATGGCGGGGACTTGCAGGGCATTCAGATGGGGCTCGATTATATTGAAAGTTTGGGCGCTACGGCGCTTTGGCTCAACCCGGTGTTGGAAAACGACATGATGCGCGACAGCTACCACGGATATGCCATCACGGACCATTATCGCGTGGATCCTAGGTACGGTGGGGATGATGCGTTGAGGGAATTGGCCACTGAACTTCATCAAAGAGAGATGAAGCACATCATGGATATCGTGTACAATCATTGGGGCGTCGAGCATTATTTGCACCGCAATTTGCCGGATTCCGGCATGGTACATTTCAATCCGGACGGCAGCATTCCCTATTCAAATTTTAGGTTTTCCGCCTTGGCCGATCCGCATGCTTTGGCGCAGGATAAACAGGCCTTTGAGCACGGTTGGTTTGCGGGAGCGATGCCCGATCTTGATCAAACGCATCCGTTGACCGCGTCGTACTTGCGTTATTCGACACTGTGGTACATCGAGATGTTTGAGGTAGACGCCTTGCGCTGCGATACCTACGCCTTTTCGGATCCACTGTTTTTGCGGAAGATGAACCAATTACTCAAGCGCCTCTACCCCAACATTTTCATTTTTGGAGAGACTTGGTCCTACAGCGAAGCGTCGCAGGCCTACTTCGCTCCTAATAAGATGTACGAGGGGCATTTTTCCCATAATGATGCGGTAACTGACTTTACCCTATGGCGCGCCATTCACAAGATGTACAGCGCGGTGGAGCATGAGCAATTTGGTTGGAATACCGGCGGGGGGGAGTTGTATTATAGATTGGTGAGCGACTATTTGTACGAGCATCCGGAGGACCTGATCATCTTTTTAGACAACCATGATGATGGGAGGTTTTTGGGCCAATTTGGCCAAGACACCACCAAACTCAAAAGCGCACTGACCCTGTTGTACGCCATGAGAGGAATACCGGTCTTGTACTACGGAACGGAATTGGGCCTTAGTGGGCACGAGGACCATGGCGCCATTCGAGAGGACATGCCTGGATTTGAAGGCGAGTTCCCTAATTTTGATAAAATAGGCGGAGATTTGTTAGATTTGTGTCAAGAATTGGGCGCTTCCCGAAAACTACGCGGCAAAACCAGCATCATGCAAGCCGTCCCCAAAGACGGTTGGTACGTGCTCTGGATCACCTCGGAACAAGGAACCTGGCGGTTAGTCATCAACGCTTCAGACGAGCGGCGAACCTTCACCAACGAGGGTGAGCAGGACGAGAACAAATATGAGCCCTGGGAAGCTCAAATAATAGAACTATTGTAGCGTGAAAGCCACCATTGAAAATATCCGCATTGCCGAACAGGACCGCAGCTATAACAGCTATATCTTGGCACAAAAGGCTGGACAGGCTTTCCCGTCCATCTTCACCGACTATTGGCACTACCACCCAGAAATCGAAATCACCTACATTGTCAAAGGCAAAGGCCTTGCCTTCATTGGTAACAAAACGATAGAGTTTGAGCCTGGGCAAGCGTTCCTCTTAGGTCCTTATCTCCCGCATAACTTCGTCAGTACGGAAAAGGAAGATGTGCAGATGGAAAAAGAATGCTGGGGGCTCCAATTCACCCAAGAATGGCTCAACAGCTTCAAAGAAAGTGCCTCTCTTCAGCGCCTGTTCCGCGCCATGAGCTATGGCATTAATTTGGG
>Ga0257120_1001266_pt1 | contig 16887 bp, 18 predicted proteins | sample SI106_10metaG_FD_190153 | JGI IMG/M metagenome (GOLD analysis project Ga0257120, IMG submission 190153) | Marine microbial communities from Saanich Inlet, British Columbia, Canada - SI106_10 | ecosystem: Environmental > Aquatic > Marine > Inlet | place: Canada: British Columbia | collected... | reverse complement strand
ATAAAATACCACTTTACCACCAGGCATACACCAAGCATTTACCATTTTATCTTCTATTAAATTGAATTCCCACTTATAAGAATTTGCCTCTGAACTCATATTATTTAATCGCATAAAACGATCTACAGCAGAGGAAATATTTTTACCAACATTTTTAATTTTATTAGTCATTTCAATATTGGAAGAAACTTTATTCTCTTTAAGAAAATTTGTATATTGAGCAAAACTCGCAGGTAAAACTTGAGCATCACTTACAAAGTTAACACGTTTTCGTCCTGTTATAGGAACTGTGCTACACTCTACAAAAAGAAAAATCATTAAAATGATTACAATATTTTTTTTCATCTATTTATATTTTTTTATAGTTTGTTGAAAATAATTAATGAAAGTTTAAAATTAGGCTGATAAGTTATAAAATTACATATTCTTTCTTTATCAAAGAAACATATTGATGAACAAAAAATCTTTTGTAATTTTCAAATAAAATTTTCGTCAAAATAAAAATAATTTAAATTTATGAAAAACTTCAACTCTATACTAACTATTCTATTTTTAATAAGTCTCTCTAGCAATGCACAAACATTATCTAAAGAAAAAAAAGCATACAAAATAGAAAAAACAAATGCTGAGTGGAAAAATCTATTAACAACAAAACAATATACTATTTTACGAGAGGCAGGCACAGAAAGGGCTTTTTCGAGTTCTTTTAATAAAAATAAAAAAAAAGGAATCTATATTTGTGCTGCTTGTAAAACACCTCTTTATGAATCTAATTATAAATACGATTCTGGTTCTGGTTGGCCTTCTTTTGATAGACCTATTCAAGGAAATGTAGAATTAGACATAGATTATAAAATTGGTTATGCAAGAACGGAATTAAAGTGTAATACTTGTGGTAGTCATTTAGGTCACTCTTTTGATGATGGCCCAAAAAACACAACGGGAAAGCGTCATTGTATAAATGGAATTGCCTTAGAATTTATTCCTGTAAGTAAATAAAACCTAAACTTCAATTTTAAGAAAGCATTATATTTAAAGTCTATTTCAGCGAATAAACATGAAAAAAATAAAATTTCCCAGCGCACAAACAATTTTATTATTAATAACTGCTTTTGTAGTGCTATTAACATGGTGTATTCCTTCTGGTGAATATGATAGGCTCTCTTATAATAAAGAAGACAATCGTTTTATAAAAACGAGTAAAGATAAAACGATAATCTTAGAAGCATCACAAAAAACTTTGGACAGTTTAAAAATTAAAATTCCTTTAAACAAATTCACTTCTGGAGCTATTTATAAAGCCATTAGTATTCCTGAAACCTACACAAAACTTGAGGCCAAACCTCAGGGAATTAAAGAATTTATTTTAGCTCCTTTAAAAGGAATTATAGCTGTTGCAGATATCATTATTCTAGTTCTATTTATTGGTGGTTTAGTTGCTATTGTCAATTTTACAGGTGCTTTTGAGGCAGGAATTTCTAGACTTTCTATTCTTTTAAAAGGTAAAGAATATATTCTTATTATTGTTGTTACCTTGTTAATTGCTTTGGGCGGAACCACTTTTGGGTTAGCCGAAGAAACCATTGCCTTCTACCCTATTTTAATTCCAATTTTTATTGCTGCAAAGTACGATGCTATTGTTGCTTTAGCTTGTATTTATATTGGCAGTTCTATTGGTACAATGATGTCTACTACAAATCCTTTTAGTACAATTATTGCTTCTAATTCTGCAGGAATTAATTGGACTTCAGGAATCGAAGGAAGAGTTTTAATGCTTATTGTCGGTCTAATTATATGTGTTTTATATATTACAAGGTATGCTCAAAAAGTAAAAAATGACCCAACAAAATCTATTATTTTTGATCAAAAAGAAAAGATAGAAAAAATGTTTTCTTTTCAAAAATCATTAGAACCAATTAACTTTACTTTACGTCTAAAATTAGTGCTTTTTATTTTCTCCTTATGCTTTGTTATAATGGTTTATGGCGTTATAAATTTAGAATGGTGGTTTCTCGAAATGACAGGAGTTTTTTTTGTTGGTGCAGTTTTAATTGGTTTTACTTGTAGAATAAATGAAACCATTTTTGTGAATACTTTTATAAAAGGTGCTAATGAATTATTAAGTGTTGCTTTTATTATTGGTTTGGCAAGAGGTGTAACTATTATAATGGAAGATGGATTAATTAGCGATACTTTATTATACTACTCCAGTTCATTTACAAATGGAATGAGCAAAGGTTTATTTATAAATTCTACCATGTTTATTTATAGTATATTATCATTTTTTATACCTTCTTCATCAGGTATGGCTGTTTTAACAATGCCTGTTTTGTCCCCTCTGGCAGATACCGTTTCTTTAGGAAGAGAGCATGTTGTAAACGCATATCTTTTAGGTGTTGGATTGTTTGCTTTTATAAATCCTACCGGATTAATTTTAGCTTCACTAGCAATCGTAAAAGTGGGATATGACAAGTGGTTAAAGTTTATAACACCTTTAGTTATTATTTTAACTCTGGTTTCAATGATTTTTTTAACTATCTCGGCATATTTATAAGCGGACTTTAATCTCAATAATCATATCATCGATGAAACAAATAATTAACTTTTAATAAGTAAAAAATTATAGTATTCGCTTTACAAATCGGCTCTAATTCATATATTTGTGCTTCCTAAAAAGAATACAAATTATGTTTAATAATTTAAGCGATAAATTAGATAAAGCTTTACACACCTTAAAAGGTCATGGTAAGATTACAGAGGTTAATGTTGCAGAAACTCTAAAAGAAGTTAGAAGAGCGTTACTAGATGCCGATGTAAACTTTAAAATTGCTAAAAATTTCACCAAAAAAGTTCAAAGCAAAGCACTAGGTCAAGATGTATTAACTTCGTTAAACCCTGGTCAATTAATGGTAAAGTTAGTTAAAGATGAACTAACAGAATTAATGGGTGGAGAAACTGTAGGAGTAAATTTGGGAGGTTCGCCAACTGTAATTTTAATGTCTGGTTTACAAGGATCGGGTAAAACTACCTTTTCAGGAAAATTAGCAAATTTTTTAAAAACTAAAAAATCTAAAGAGGTTTTATTAGTTGGTTGTGATGTTTATAGACCAGCAGCAATTAATCAATTACAAGTTGTTGGAGAACAAATTGGTGTAGAAGTTTATGCGGAGATTGGCAATAATAATCCTGTTGAAATTTCAAAGAACTCAATTAAACACGCAAAAGCAAACGGTAAAAATGTTGTTATTATTGATACTGCAGGACGTTTAGCTGTTGATGAGGAAATGATGAATGAAATTTCTAATATTCATAAGACTATAAATCCACAAGAAACTTTATTTGTTGTAGATTCGATGACAGGTCAAGATGCTGTAAATACGGCAAAAACCTTTAATGATATTTTAAATTTTGATGGAGTTGTTCTTACCAAATTAGATGGAGATACACGTGGTGGAGCTGCGCTGTCAATTAAATCTGTTGTAGACAAACCAATAAAATTTATTGGTACTGGAGAAAAAATGGATGCAATAGATGTATTCCATCCAGATAGAATGGCAGATCGTATTTTAGGAATGGGAGATGTCGTTTCTTTAGTTGAAAGAGCCCAGGACCAATATGATGAAGAAGAGGCTAGAAAATTACAGAAAAAAATTGCTAAAAATCAGTTTGGTTTTGATGACTTTTTAAGTCAAATTCAACAAATCAAAAAAATGGGAAGCATGAAAGACCTCGTTGGTATGATTCCTGGAGCTGGAAAAGCGATGAAAGATGTAGATATTGATGATGACGCTTTTAAAGGGATTGAAGCTATAATTCATTCTATGACCAAAGAGGAAAGAAGCACACCCACAACAATAAATGCAAGTAGAAAAAAGAGAATTGCAAAAGGTTCTGGAACAAGTGTTCAAGAAGTAAATCAGTTAATGAAGCAATTTAACCAAATGAGCAAAATGATGAAGATGATGCAAGGTGGTGGTGGCAAAAAGATGATGCAAATGATGAAAGGAATGAAATAAAAATATTAAAAAAGATAAACAATTGTTTATCTTTTTTCTTTGATATAACTCTCAACTACAATAACAACTATGATTTTATTAGACGGAAAAAAAACAGCAGCAGATATTAAAGAAGAGATTGCTCTAGAAGTAAGAGATTTAAAAGATAGAGGTATTGAAACACCCCATTTAGCAGCAATAATAGTTGGTAATGATGGTGCAAGTATAACATATGTAAATGCAAAAGTAAAAGCTTGCGAGCGTGTTGGTTTTGAATCTACGTTGATTAGATTACCTGAAGATACAAAGGAAGAAGACCTATTGAATGAAATTGCAATTTTAAATGTTGACAATGACATTGATGGTTTTATTGTTCAATTACCTCTACCCAAACATATTAATGAACAAAAAGTTTTAATGGCTATAGATCCAGCTAAGGATGTTGATGGATTTCACCCTACAAATGTTGGAAAAATGGCATTGAACTTACCCACCTTTATTTCTGCAACTCCTTTTGGTATTTTAGAGCTGTTAGATAGATACAAAGTAGAAACTTCTGGCAAGCATGTTGTTGTTTTAGGGAGAAGTCATATTGTGGGTAGCCCAATGAGTATTTTACTTTCACAAAAAAGAAAAATTGGTAATGCAACTGTAACCATGTGCCATAGTAGAACAAAAAACTTAAAAGAAATTACCTTAAAAGCAGACATTATTATAGCTGCTATTGGAATTCCTGAGTTTGTAAAATCTGATATGGTAAAAGATAATGTTACTATTATAGATGTTGGAATTACTCGATTAGCAGATTCTAGTAAGAAGAGTGGTTATCGTTTAGTTGGTGACGTTGCTTTTGATGAAGTTGCTAAAAAATCTAAATTTATTACGCCTGTTCCTGGTGGAGTTGGCCCAATGACCATTGCGATGTTATTAAAAAATACGTTATTAGCCTGTCAAAGAAATAGATAATATTTTCCTTTTATTCATATATAAAAAAACGAGCTCATTCTATTAGCTCGTTTTTTTTATATTGCAGAATTAAATTTTTATAATTGAAAGATTTTTTTATTCTAGAAAACACAGATTTTATACCATTTACACTTCAACATTTAGTTGTTGTACTTTTTTGTTTTCTTTTTGGCATATTACTTGTTAAATTTTCTCAAAAACAGTCTAAAAAAAATCAAAACTTAATAGGAAACCTCTTCGCTTTTTCGATTTCTATCACAGTGATTTTTGGGACTTTTCTGAATGTTTTAAAAGGAAATTTCAATTACCAAGAAAACTTACCTCTGCATTTATGTAGCTTTTTAGCATTATTAATTCCTATTTTATCCTACACAAGAAAACTTTTATATTTTGAAGTATTCTTTTTTTTAATTTTAGCAGGTACAGTTCAGTCTTTAATAACTCCTAGTGAATACAATTATCTGAATTACCCTTTTTTTAGATATTGGTATGTTCACGCAGGTTTAGTCATTTTTATGATGTATGCTGTTTTCGTTTATAAAATGAAACCAACTTTAAAAAGTGTTGGGAAATCTTTTTTAGGGATGCAACTATACATGGTATTTATGTTTTTAATCAACTACATATTAGGATCTAATTATTTTTATACCAACAGAAAACCGAATGCAACCACTTTGTTAGATGTTTTTGGAGATTGGCCTCAATACATTTTTGTTGTAGAAATAATTGTTATTCCGTTTTTCTTATTAATTTATTTACCCTTTTACCTAAGTAAAAACAAGGCTTAAACCTTTTCCCTGTTTACTAAATCCATTGAAAAAGCGGGCAAACAAATAGCAATATATTCACATTGTTCATCAAAAGGGTTTGAATATTGCACTTTAGTGTTTTTTTCTATTTTTATAGACTGACCTGTTTCTAAAACAATCATTTCTTCATCGATAATAAATTGCTTTTTACCTTTAATAATGTATGTGTATTCATCAAACTCTGGAGTTTGAAAAGGCTCACTCCATCCAGAAGGCGCAATCATGTGAGCGATACTAACTTGAGAATTTCCGTCTGTTGCATTACCGAAGTGTTCCTCAATTAATTTACCATCTGTTGTAGGCACAATAAATGGAGATTTTTGAATGCTATATTTTTTCTTCATAAAAATTGCTTTTGCGTGAGCGATTGAAATGGCATCCTTTTTAAGCAAAAAACTTATTTATTAAATATATATAATCTATAATTAGTAAATAAGTATTTTTAAATGTACTGAAATTAATTCAGCTTAAAAAGATATAATGGAAAGCGCGGTTTTGTCTTTTAAATAAAACGGACAAAATACGCCCTAATTAAACCAAACAATAAACGTTTTCATTTTAGCTAAATCAGGAATTTGCTCTTTTGAAACTTTTTGTGTGTTAAACTCTTTCAAACCCAATTCCTCGTTATCTATCGTAATTGTAGTGTTTAAATTGTCTAAGAATAAAGTTGCTGATGAAAAAGTAGATTCTACGCGGTTTATATTATTATTTGCATTGATCTCTAAAAAATTTGAGTTTATATTAATACCAGATTTGGTTTTAAAACGTTCGTCATGAATTTCGATACTTTTAATTGTCGAAGTAGAATCTAATTGCTCTTTCGGTAGAATAGTTAACAATAGCTTTCCTCCTTTTTCAAAAACATAATACTCATCATCTTCCTGAAAATAGTTATCGCCTTGTGCTCCCTCACTTAAATTTTTAACCAGAGAATCTTTTTTAAAAATAGTAGTTAATTCTTGAATAGTGGTCTTTGTATTAATATTACCTACCACTCCTTTTTCAATTCTAAACTTATTACTGTTACTACAACTAACTATAAATAGCGAAAATGCGATTACTACAATTAATAAAAGGTTTTTTTTAGTCATTTTGTTTTTTTGTAATTTGTTAAAGATTATTTTTTCTGATTTTTATTTTAATATACAAATCTAATTAAATCGCTTTTTGCTCTATTTTTTATTTTAATTTTCTTAAAAACTTTATATATCTAAAATTCTATAATTTTTGATAAAAATAATCAAAGTTTAATTGTTATAAAATTTTTCATCAATTTATTGAAAATAGTTTTGGAAAATAATAATGACGCTTCACCTTTCATTAAAAACTCAAAATACTGGCTTAATATCAATTAGAAATTAATATTTTATTTTTAAAAATATTGAGGTATTAATCCTTTTAATTTTTCTAATGTTTCTTCTACCGTTAAATCACTCATTCCGCCAGAAGCATTCGCATGTCCTCCGCCATTAAAGTGCTCTTTAGCCAGAACATTTACAGGATTTTCTGATCCTTTAGATCTAAAAGAAATTTTAATTATTCCATCTCTTTCAGTAAAAACAATAGCAGCTCTCATTCCTTTTATAGATAACACTGAGTTTGCCAAACTATCTGTATCTCCTTTTTTGTAATTATATTTCGCCAGTTCTTCTTTGGATAAAGAAATAATAGCGACATTTTGCTCATATAAAATTTCTAACTTTTCGCTCATTGCGAATCCCTGCAAACGCAAGCGACTTTCTGTATTATTATCACTTAGTTTTTCATGAATTAAATGATGTTGAACTCCTGCTGCTAATATTTTTGCTAAAACCTCATGTGTTTTTGGTTTTACAGAATTAAACCTAAAACTGCCGGTATCGGTTAAAATACCTAAATATAAAGGTATCCCTATTTTTTCATCTAACAATTCTAAATTTCCAGACTGTTCTATTAAGTCTACAATTAATTGAGATGTTGACGAAGCCGTTGTTTCAGACACAGTTAACGTTGAAAATTCTTCAGGGTTTAAATGATGATCTATCATTATTTTTTTACAAGTTGCTTCCTCTAACAAAACTTGCATATCTGGTCCTACTCTATTTGTTGCATTATAATCTAAACAAAAAATTAAATCTGCTTTTTGCATTTGCTCAGTTACTTCTTCTTCATTTTCTTCCATTAAAAGAATAGCTGAAGTATCCAACCAATACAAAAAACCTGGAGCTTTATCTGGATGACAAACAACAGCTTTTTTACCTAATTTTTCAATAAAATAAAGCAACCCTAAAGAAGAACCTATAGAGTCTCCATCTGCAGACTTGTGAGCTGTAATAACTATATTTGAAGCGCCTATAATTTCTGCTTCTATTTTTTTATAAATATTCATGTATAATTTTTAAATAAAATTGTATCCTTTTTAAAAGAGGTAAATTTAAGTTTAAAATTAATGTTAGAATGGAATATTTATAGTTTTATGGAAATGAAATTATTAGAAGACTTTTGATAAACTCTCTAAAATATATTCCGAAAAGAAATATTTGTTTTTTAATACATTATGCTAAGTGTACAACTTCCTTTAGTCAATCCAATTTTTAAACTCTTTTACACGTTCTCTACTGACAATAATTTCGGTTTCATTAAAAGAATGTAAAACTAATTTTAAACGAGAATTAGAATGCGCTATAATATCTTTTATACCATTTATATAGACTATAAAAGTTCTGTTAACTCTAAAAAAATGCTCAGGATTTAATTGTTCTTGCCAATGCTCTAAAGAATGATCTAAAAGGTGATTTCTCTTTTCTTTTGTATGAATATAAGTCGATTTATTCTCACTATAAAAACATTCTACTTCATCAATAGGTATAATTTTTATGTGCTGCCCAACCTTAATTGTTAGTCTTTTTTTAAACTTTCTATCTACAGGATTTACTAATAATTTACGAATGTCATCCAAGTTTACTTGAACATCTGTTTGTTTTGGTCTATTCTCTTTAAATTTATCGACTGCCACTTTTAGTTCATCTTCGTCTAAAGGTTTTAATAAATAATCGATGCTATTTAGTTTGAAAGCCTTTAATGCATATTCATCATAAGCAGTGGTAAAAATAATAGCAGATTTGACTTCAATTTCTTCAAAAATTTCAAAAGACAATCCATCAGAAAGCTGAATATCTAAAAATATTAAATCTGGATGTTCGTTGTTTTGCAACCAATTTAAAGACTCTTCTACAGAATGTAACATTTGCTGAACTTCTAATCCTAACGTTGCTAACATTCTATTAAGCCGTCTTGCTGCTGGTTTTTCATCCTCAATTATTAATACATTCATTTTCAATATATTTTTATTTTTTTAATACTGCCACAAGTTATTTATTCAAAAAATCTTTTAATTATTTTTACTGCGTTGCTGTTCTTTGTCCATAAGCTCTTTAATTTTCTTTTCTTCCCAATCATCTCCTAAACCAAGAGACTTAAAACCAAAAACACCCAACCAATGAAAAACCATTCCTATTCCCCAAAAAATCCAGGTAGAATAAACTCCGAAATTAGATAAACTATCTTTAAGACTATAACCACTCTTTATCAATCCGAATATAATAATGCCAGAGATAACAATATTTACAATTATATATACAATAAGATGAACATAGAATCCTTTAATAGCTTTTACCCTTTTTTTGGCTCTTATAAAACTAGCTTCTTGTGTAAAATTATTATCCATAATTTCTATCTTTTTTTACTTTGTTCTTCCATAATTTCTTTAATCCGCTTTTCTTCCCAATCTTTTCCGATTCCAAATAATCTAAAGCCAAAAACTTTTAACCAATGAATAAAAAGTCCAGAACCCCAAGCATAAACAGAAAACCAAAACCAGTGAAAATTAGGCTCAAATTTTAAATTCATAAAAATAATAATAGGTATAATTATGCAGTAAACAGTTGTATGTGAGTAAAATTCTTTAATATCTTTTACTCTTTTTTGAGCTTTTAAATAACGTTGTTGTTTTGATTGATCTTGATTCATTAAAGGCTTCTATTATTCTGTTCGTCCATATATTTGTTAATCTTTTTATTCTCCCAATCTTTACTTATAAACAAATTCATTCCAAAAGTATTTAATGCTTGATACGCAATTCCGATTCCCCAATAGAGCCATATTTTATAATTATGATGATTTGTAAAAGCTTCTATAAAAGTATCTCTGTCATTCGTGTCTCCTGCGATAAAAATAGCGGTTAAAAAAATATTCACTACAACATAAATTACTAAGTGTTTATAAAACTTACTAATTTTATCTACCCTTTTTCGAGCCCGAACATATTGTTGCTTTTTTGTAAATTCCCTTTCCATTATTTCCTTCTATTTTATATGATTCTCTTTATCCATCATTTCTTTAATCTTTTTGTCCTCCCAATTTTTTCCTAAGAAAAAACTATAATTATTTACTTCTAAAAAGTGGAAAACTAATCCTATTCCCCATCCAAATATTGGAAACCAAAACCATTGAAAACTCGGTGAGAATTTTAAATTTATAAAAATTAAAAAAGGAATTACTAAACAATATGAAGCTAAATTTTGATAAAATTCTTTCAACTTTTCTACTCTTTCAATTGCCTTTACATAATTGCTGTTTTCTAAATCATCTATGTACATAATATTATTCATTTTAATAAGAAGAGGTAAACTCACCTTAAAAATTTTGTTGTTGTTTTCTATTTTTACTTCTTTTTGAGTAATTAATCCATATCTATCAGCAATATTTTGTAATCCTACGTTGGTACTTTTACCAATTGCCGCTTTAGGATTTATGTTGTTTTTAATAATTAAATAATTATCCTCTTGGTAAATATTAATTGTGAGTGGTTTAGAGTTAGAGACGACATTGTGTTTTACAGCATTCTCTAATAAAAGCTGCAATGACAAAGGCACAATTTTCAAGTCATTATTATTTATTGAATCTGGAATATTGAACTGAACAGCATCCTCAAAACGCATTCCTAATAATTCCATATACGTTTTTGCAAACTTCAATTCTTCCTCAATGGGCACTAAATCTTTATTCCTTTGTTCTAAAACATAGCGATATACTTTAGATAATTTTGTGGTAAATTTTTCAGCTTGATTAGGATTTTCACCAATTAAACTAGTTAATACATTTAAACTATTAAACAAAAAATGTGGATCTAATTGATTCTTTAAAGATTCAAACTTTGCTGTTTCTGTTTTTGCAACAATTTCTTGCTTTGTAGTTTCTTTACTGACAGATGCTTTCCAGTTAATCATAAAACTACGTGCATGAAAAAAAGTAGCAACACCTAGTGAAAAAACAAAAGTGAATAAGTGAGCCCAAACTAAATTTCCCTTAAAAAAATTTTCAAATTTATGTCCGAAAATTAGAATATATTGTACATACTGAATTAGAAAAACAGTAATACCAGTGTATATAATTGTTGTAAAAATGCCAATCCAGAGTCTTTTATTGGTTTCTTCTACCCAATCCCATTTTGAGCTCAAATAGTCATTAATAAATCCGTTTCCTAAACCTAATGTATATGAATACATTGCAGAAATTAAAAACACTTGAGCCATCCCTATAATCGTAAATTGCTGATATATAAGTGTAAACAAAAGCCCTAAAAACAAAGTAAGCTTTGTACAAACTATAAAACCACTTTTCAGTTTTTTATAAATATTTATACTTGGTGTTTTCATTATCGAAATTAATAGGATAGAATAAACTTACTAAAATTTTATTTCTAAAGAAACATTTTTATCAATAATACTAAATTTAGCATCCTCAAATTTTGGGGGACCGAAATTCATTACATTATTAGAAGCACCATAATCCTCTAAAGGCATTCCATTAGCTTCAAAATCCATTTTATCATTATTATTTTTATCATGATAACAAATAATTGCATATTCTCCAGCCGCTATGTTTTCAAAAACAACAACACTTTTTCCATTTACAATTTTAGATTCGTCACCTTTTAGAGGTTTCATTCCAAAATTCGTTTTGTCATACAAAGCAAACTCTACATTACCCGCGTCCGAAGTTGCATTAACGACTTTTACCGTAATTGTGTTATTTTGAGCAGTGAGTTTGTTTGTAATAAATAATATAGTTATTGTTATAATTGCTACTATAAATTTCATCATTTTTATTTTAATGGTTAATTATACTGCAAATATGTATCAGAAAACTAGTTGTTAAAATTAAAGAATACCGAGTTGTATATTTCAGTGGATGAATTGTAGTTTTCACACAAAAAATTGTTTCAAAAGTAAAAACAACTCATATTTTTCAAATCATACATTAATAAAAAAGAATTATTTTTTTATTATTTGGATGTATTTTAAACTGAAAATCTAATTTTGTTTAAATTTAATAAAACTTAAAAAAAAGAGGCACACTTCTGTTAATGCTGTTAAAAAAATATATACTTTAGCACTATGATTACTTCTAAGATAGATAATGTATATACTATAATAGTTCCCAGTGTGCGCTTGCGCATCCGCCGTCGCTAAAACTCTATATTAGCAACAAGCCAACTTTTTAAAGTATTTAACCCTTTATTTATTATCGTGAATCTTTCTTACAAAACTTACTTACATACTCTAGTTATTATTAAAAATAACAATAAAATTGTACGACGCAGTTTTACTATTCGCCCTTTGGGTGTCTAAACTATTATGGAATTTAGGTGAGTCCGATTCTACACTCAAACAAAACAAACAACAATTTTATAACATAAAAACACAATGCAATGGAAATTGTAATTGCTAACAAATCACATACCGTTTATGCAGACATTATATGTAAAACCATAGAAGATGCTGCTCAAGTTAGGGGAACAGGAATTGCAAAAAGAAAACCTGCATATATTGCCACTAAAATGCAAAACGGAAATGCTGTAATTGCATTACAAAATGGCAAATTTGCCGGTTTTTGTTACATAGAAAAATGGGGACATGGTAAATTTGTTGCCAATTCAGGATTAATTGTACATCCCGATTTTAGAAATTTAGGATTAGCAAAACAAATTAAAGAAGTCGTTTTTAATCACTCGAGAACTAAGTTTCCTAATGCTAAAATTTTTAGTATCACAACAGGTTTACCAGTAATGAAACTAAATAGCGATTTGGGATATAAACCCGTTACTTTCTCTGAATTGACCACTGATCAAACTTTTTGGGATGGTTGTAGAACATGCAGAAACTACGACGTTTTAACTAGAACAAACAGAAAAATGTGTTTATGCACAGGTATGTTGTTTGATCCTAAAAATCAAAATAAAAAGAAACCCGAACAAATTAAAGAGAGCGTCTTTAAAAGATTAAAAAACATTAAACAGAATTTGTTTCTAAAAAAAAATAAAAAATGAAAAAATTAGTAATTGCTTATAGTGGTGGTTTAGACACATCTTATTGCGCAGTGAGCTTATCAAAAGAATACGATGTGCATGCAGTTAGCGTAAATACGGGAGGTTTTACATCCGAAGAAATTAAAAAAATAGAAAGTAACGCATACAAAATGGGAGTTTCTACTTATCGAAACATTGATGCCATTGCAACTTTTTATAATAAAGTAGTAAAGTATTTAATTTTTGGAAATGTATTAAAAAATAGTACGTATCCTCTATCTGTAAGTGCAGAGAGAATTATTCAAGCAATTGAAATCATTGAATATGCAAAAAGTATTGGTGCAGAATATATTGCTCATGGCAGCACTGGTGCAGGAAACGACCAAGTTCGTTTTGATATGATATTTCAAACTTTAGCTCCTGCCATCAAAATAATTACACCAATTAGAGATAAAAAATTAACAAGACAAGAAGAAATAGATTATTTAAAATCTGAGGGAATTGATATGCCTTGGGAAAAGTCTAAATATTCAGTAAACAAGGGGCTTTGGGGAACAAGTGTTGGTGGCGTTGAAACTTTAAAGTCAGAATTACCTTTGCCGAGTGAAGCGTATCCTTCCCAGTTAGAAAAAGAAGGTGAAGAAAAAGTTACACTTACTTTTAAAAAGGGTGAATTCGTAGCTTTAAATAGCAAAGAAAACAAACCAGAAGTTAATATTGAAAACTTAAATAATATTGCTTCAAAATATGCAATTGGTAGAGATATTCATGTTGGAGACACAATTGTTGGTACAAAAGGAAGAGTTGGTTTTGAAGCTGCTGCTGCATTAATTACAGTAAAAGCGCATCATTTACTAGAGAAACATAATTTAACAAAATGGCAATTACAACATAAAGAATATTTGTCTAGTTTTTATGGAATGCATCTACATGAGGGGCAATATTTAGATCCTGTGATGAGAGATACTGAAGCTTTTTTACAAAGTTCGCAAGAAATGGTTTCTGGTAATGTTGTTGTAACTTTAAAGCCATATCATTTCTCTTTAGACGGAATTATTTCTGATCACGATTTAATGTCAAGTACATTTAGCACATATGGTGAAGAGAATAAAGCTTGGACAGCTGATGACGCAAAAGGGTTCATTAAAATTTTAGGAAATCAGAATAAAATATACAGACAAGTAAATAATTGATTTTGTAACACATAATTGTTATACTTTTATAATAAGATGAAAAAATTAGAAATAGGAATCATAGGTGGTGCTGGTTATACAGCTGGTGAATTAATAAGGTTATTATTACATCATCAAGAAACAAACATCAATTTCGTTTACAGTACTTCTAATGCTGGTAACAAATTGTATAAAGTGCATCAAGATTTAATTGGTGATACAGAAATCAATTTTACGAGCAAAATTAATACTGATGTTGATGTATTATTTTTATGTTTAGGACATGGAAATTCTATTGCTTTTTTAGAAAAAACCGCTTTTTCTGACCACACAAAAATTATTGATTTAAGTAACGATTTTAGGTTACTTGCAGATAAGAATTTCAAGGGTAAAGAATTTATTTATGGCTTACCTGAATTAAATAAAGAAGCGATAAAAAAAGCGAAAAATATTGCAAATCCAGGTTGTTTTGCAACTGCTCTGCAATTAGCAATTTTACCTTTAGCAGCAAATGGATTATTACAAAATGATGTTCATATTAATGCTGTAACAGGTGCAACGGGAGCTGGCACATCATTATCCTCAACAACACATTTTACGTTTAGAGATAATAATTTTTCTCACTACAAAGCATTTAATCACCAGCATTTAGGGGAAATTAATCAAACTGTAAACTTGTTACAAACAAATTTTAATTCAGAAATTAACTTTTTGCCAAATAGAGGGAATTTTTCAAGAGGAATTTTTGCAACTATTTACACCAAGTTTGATGGTAATATTGAAGATGCAAAAAAAATGTATCAAGAATATTATAAAGAAGCAGCTTTTACATTTATTTCTGACACTGATGTTCATCTAAAACAAGTAGTAAATACTAATAAGTGTATACTTGGATTAGAAAAACATGGTAACAATTTATTAATTACAAGTGCAATTGATAATTTGTTAAAAGGCGCTTCTGGAGCAGCAATTCAGAACATGAATTTAATGTATGGTTTTGAAGAAACATTAGGTTTAAATTTAAAAGCTAATTTCTTTTAATACTTAGTAAGTTGCGTTAGCGATTAAAATGGCATCCTTTTTTGAGGAACGAAATAAAGATATAATGTAAAGCGCGACCCTTGTGGTAACGTCAAAAAAACTTAAAAAAAACACAACGAATAACAAGCAACAATTATGAAAGTAGCAATTATTGGAGCAGGAAGTTTAGGGCAATCTATCGCAAAAGGTTTATTGAAAAATAAAGTTGTGAGCTCTTTGTATTTAACAAAAAGAAATACAGATTCAATTACAAAATTTAAAGATTTTTCTGAAGTGATTTTAACTTCTAACAATGAAGAAGCTGTTAAAAATTCTGATATTTTAATTTTTGCTGTTCAACCAAGACATCTAGAAAATCTCTTAAAAAATATTAAACCAATATTAAACGATAATCATGTTTTAATTTCTGTTATCACCGGATTTTCTATTGCAAAAATTGAAACCATTGTTGGTTTAGATACATTTATTATTCGATCAATGCCAAATACTGCTGCATCGGTTGGCCAATCGATGACTTGCCTTTCACCAAATGTAAAAGGAAAAGAAAAAGTAGCACTAGCAAAAACTATTTTTAATAGTTTAGGTGTCTCGATGGTAATTCCTGAAGAACAATTGCAAGCTGCTACTGTAATTTGCGCAAGTGGAATTGCATTTTGGATGCGTTTAATAAGAGCAACAACTCAAGGTGCAATTCAGTTAGGTTTTGAAGCGCATGAAGCTCACGAATTAGCAATGCAAACTTGTTTTGGTGCTGCTACTTTATTAAAAGAATCTGGCAATCATCCGGAAGCAGAAATAGATAGAGTTACAACTCCTGGAGGTTGCACTATTGAAGGGTTAAACGAAATGGAACACCAAGGTTTAAGCTCTTCTTTAATTAAAGGTATCAATAAATCATTTGATAAAATCAACCAAATAAAAAACTAACAACATGCCATTATTTAACGTTTACCCACTGTACGATGTTACACCTGTAAAAGCTAAAGGAGTTTATGTGTATGATGAAAACAAAACTGAATATTTAGATTTATATGGAGGTCATGCAGTAATATCTATTGGTCATGGACATCCAAAATATATAGAAGCAATAACCAATCAAGTTGCTGAATTGGGGTTTTATTCAAATGCGATTAAAAACCCATTACAAGTGGAATTAGCCAATAAATTAGAAACCCTCTCTGGTTGTAAAAACTACGAATTATTTTTATGTAATTCTGGTGCGGAAGCGAACGAAAATGCATTAAAATTGGCTTCATTTAAAACAGGAAAATCAAGAATTGTTGCTTTTAAAAATGGTTTTCATGGTCGAACCTCTGCTGCAGTTGCTGCTACAGATAATAAAAATATTATTGCACCAATTAACGCACAACAAAAAGTCACTACTTTAGATTTAAATGATATAGAAAATGTAAAAACAGAACTCGAAAAAGGTGATGTTTGTGCTGTTATTTTAGAATTTATACAAGGTGTTGGTGGTTTAGATCAAGCAAATTCAGATTTTTTTGAACAAGTAGATATACTTTGTAAAGAAAATAATACTTTATTAATTGCTG
>Ga0257120_1001254_pt1 | contig 17003 bp, 15 predicted proteins | sample SI106_10metaG_FD_190153 | JGI IMG/M metagenome (GOLD analysis project Ga0257120, IMG submission 190153) | Marine microbial communities from Saanich Inlet, British Columbia, Canada - SI106_10 | ecosystem: Environmental > Aquatic > Marine > Inlet | place: Canada: British Columbia | collected... | reverse complement strand
GGTGCATTTTTATTTTTATATACATCATGGTTTGAAAATAATGGCTTGATTGACATGCCTTCTAAAAGTCCAAGTGTGTAACCATGAAGGAATTCACTATCTGTCTTTAAATGCATTATTCCGCCAGACTTAAGAATATTCTTGTATAAAGAAAGAAAATTAGGGTTAGTTAATCTATGCTTTCGTCTTTGAAATTTAATTTGAGGGTCTGGGAATGTTAACCAAATTTGATCGATTTCATTTGTGTTAAAAATATAATTTAAAAGTTCTATTTGAGTCCTAATAAAAAATACATTACTTAATTTTGATTCAACTGCAGTTTTAGCACCTCTCCAAAATCTAGCTCCTTTAATATCAATTCCAATAAAATTTTTATCTGGGTTCAGTTTGGCTAAATTAATAGTGTATTCTCCTTTTCCACACCCAAGTTCAACAATAATTGGATTTGTGTTTTTAAAAACTAATTCATTCCATTTACCAAGAAATTTAAATTTTTTTGATATTAATTCTTCTCTGGATGGTTGAACAACATTGTCAAAACTCTCATTTTCAATAAATCTTTTTAGCTTGTTTTTACTTCCCAAATTCTTTTATTTGAAATTAAATTTAATTATTATTAATTAGATTTTTCTAATGAAAAAGAAAATTCAGAACCTACACCGAGATCACTTTCAACATATATTTTTTCATTGTGAGCGTCAATTATATGCTTAACAATAGCCAAGCCTAAGCCAGAACCACCGGTGGACCTGTTTCCTGAGTTTTCAACTCTATAAAACCTTTCAAATAACCTTTCAAAGTGTTCTTTTTTAATCCCTTTTCCATTATCTGTGATTCTAATAATTAATCTATCCTCAACCAGATCTTCAATAGAAACTTCTGTAGTTCCATCCTCTTTTCCATATTTAATGGAATTTTCTATCAAATTTGTAAGTACCTGATGAATTTTTTCCTGATCAGCATGGACGTTAACTCTTCTCATTTTACTATCAATTAACAAGGAGATGTTTTTTTTGTTAGCTTGAATTTCTAACATTTCAAATACATTGTTGATTATAGATATTAAATTAAATTTAGATTTTTCCAACTTCATATTATCAGACTCTAATTTTGTAATTAAGTCTAAATCTTTTACAATGAATATTAATCTTTCGACAGCCTTTTCCGCAATTTTCAAATACTTTAAATTAACATTTTCATCTTTTAAAGCGCCATCAATTAGAGTTAAAAGATAGCTTTGAGAAGTAAATAATGGTGTTTTTAATTCGTGAGCAAGATTTCCAATGAAATTTCTTCTAAAATTTTCTTTTTCTTGCATTGATTTAATTTCTGTCTGACTTTCTTGAGAATAGGTCTTTAATTGATTAATTAAATCTTCCATATTTGTAGATATCAAATTACTTGAAATAACATCATTTTGAGGAATTACAGAATTATAAATTTCTTTAATCTTATTCTCAATAAAAAATTTTAAATATAGGTGTATAAAAAAGAAAGAAACTGATGTTAATATTGAAATTAAAATAAAAAACTGACTGAGAGAATTAAAAGAGGAATTGAAAAAAAATTCAATAATAAAATAGATAATTATTGAAAGTAAAAGACCCAAAACAAATGCAAATGCAAAAGATTTTAATTTAATTTTACTAAATAAAGACATACTAATATTGATTAAACTTGTATCCTATTCCTTTAACAGTTTTAAAATACAAATCTCCTATTTTTTCTCTTAATTTTCTAATATGAACATCAATAGTTCTATCGCCTACTATTACATCTGATCCCCAAACTTTGTTCATGATTTCGTCACGGGAAAATACATTTCCAGGTTTAGAGGCTAAAAGAAAAAATAATTCAAACTCTTTTTTTGGAAGTTGAATTTCATTTTTATTAATAAAAACTAAATATTTATTTCTGTCTATTTTAATTTCTCCAAGATCAATTAATTGAATTTTATTTTCTTTTTTGTGAATTCTTTTAAAAATAGAAGATATTTTTTTTAATAAAATTTTTGGCTTAACAGGCTTTGAAATATAATCGTCAGCACCTGCGTCAAAAGCAGATAGTTGGGTGTAATCTTCATTTCTAGCACTTAAAAAAATAATTCGACTATTTTTTAAAGATGGCATTTCTCTTATTAATCTACAAGCCTCTATACCATCCATTTCGGGCATCATAACATCAAGTAAAATAATTTCAGGAATAAATATTTTTGCTTTTTTTATAGCTTCTTTCCCATTTGAAGCTGCTTTTACTTCATATCCAGCTAAAGATAAATTATATCTTAGAATTTCTATAATATCAGGATCATCATCTACTATTAAAATTTTTGGGATTTTTGACATTATTATTATTTTAAAACAAATTTAAATGTTTAGAATATTATATTTTCTTTTATTAACAATAACTTAATATTACTGCAATTGTTTTTTGATTTAATTAAATTTGAAAAATTGTTCAAATTAAATTCAACATATAATTTTAATCAAAAGGCAATTGAAATTTTTAAGTTTCAATATAACAATAATAGTGTCTATTCTCAATATTGCGATTTAATTAATGTTGATGTCAAATCGATTAGAGAAATAAAAGATATTCCATTTTTACCGATTCAATTTTTTAAAAATTATACGGTTTCCTCTTACCATAAACATACACATTCATTTAAAAGTAGTGGAACTGGAGGAAAAAGAAGTGTACATTATATAAAAGACATAAATATTTATATTCAAAGCTTTACTCAATGTTTTGAAAAAAATTTTGGCTCAATTAATAATACTGTATTCTTAGGACTTCTTCCATCTTACATTGAACAAGGAAATTCTTCCTTGATTTATATGGTAGATTATTTAATACAAAAATCAAACAGAAAAGAAAGTGGATTTTATTTAAATGACTATAAAAAATTATATGAATTAATACTGAAACTTGAAAAGTCAGAAAAAAAAATAATTCTTATTGGAGTTAGTTATGCTCTGCTAGATTTTATAGAAAATTTTTCGTTGAACACTGAAAATCTAATTATAATTGAAACTGGGGGAATGAAAGGAAGAAGAAAAGAAATTACAAGAGAAGAACTTCACGATAAACTTAAAAAAGGGTTTAACTCTAATAATATTAAATCTGAATATGGTATGACTGAACTTCTTTCTCAAGCCTATTCAAATACAAATGGAATTTTTAAAAGTCCTTCATGGTTAAAAGTCTTAGCAAGAGACATAAACAATCCATTATCTGTCAATTTACAAGGAAAAGGCGCCTTAAACTTTATTGATTTAGCTAATATAAACTCTTGTTCTTTTATAGCTAGTGATGATATTGGTGAAGTTTATCAAAACTCATCGTTCAAAGTTTTAGGAAGATTGAGTAATTCTGAAATTAGAGGATGTAATTTGATGTTTAATTAAAAGAAATTAAATAATAATTTTTCTTTCCTCTTTGTGCTAAAATATACTTATTACAAATTAAATTTTCTTTTGAAATACTATAAGATGCATCTACTTTTTCTTTATTGATTGAAATGGAATTTTGTTTCAAAGCCCTTATAATTTCAGATTTTGAAGACAAAAATTTTGCCTTGTAAAGAAATTCTTGAACGTTAGAAGGCTGTCTTATTTCATCAAATGAAATAATTATACTTGGCACACCTTCAAAAATATCTAAAAATGTATTTTCATCAAGATCGCTCAGATCTTTAGAGGTAGATTTTCCAAATAAAATATTCGATGCTTTTATTGATTTGTCTAAATCCTCTTCACAATGAACTAATTTTGTAAGATAATTTGCTATTGTTTTTTGAAGAAATCTTTGATGAGGTGCTTCATCGTGTGTCTTTATATATTCTTCTATTTCATTTTCACTATAAAAAGTAAAAATTTTAATATATTTTTTTGCATCAGCATCAGAAATATTAAGCCAGTACTGATAAAATTTGTAGGGAGATGTTTTGTTTCTGTCTAGCCAAACATTTCCGGCTTCTGTTTTACCAAATTTAGTTCCATCTGCTTTAGTAATTAAAGGACAAGTTAAAGCATAAGCTTTTTCTCCAGTTTTTTTTCTTATTAATTCGACTCCACTTGTTATGTTTCCCCATTGGTCACTTCCACCCATTTGAACCAAACAATTGTTTTCAGAAAACAGGTGGTAAAAATCATAAGCTTGAATTAACTGATAAGAAAATTCTGTAAAAGACATACCTACTGTAGAATCCTTACTTAATCTTTTTTTAACTGATTCTTTTGCAATCATGTAATTTACAGTAATATATTTTCCAGTATCTCGAATGAAATCAATTAGATTAATATCTTTAAACCAATCGTTATTGTTACATAAAACAGCAGAATTTTTTTTATCGGAATCGAAATTTAAAAATTTAGACAACTGCTTATAAATGCCATTTATATTTTTATCTAAATCATCTTGACTTAATAAGTTTCTCTCGTTTGATTTTCCAGAGGGATCACCGATCATACCTGTTGCTCCACCAACCAGAACTATAGGTTTGTGACCACATTTTTGAAAATGCATTAAAATTAAAATTTGAACCAAACTTCCAATGTGAAGAGAATCAGCAGTAGGATCAAACCCAATATATCCACTGCAGGAATTTTCTAGTAACTGATCTTCACAACCAGGAATGGAATCTTGAAGCATTCCTCTCCATTCTAATTCTTTAATAAAGTTTTTTGACACAGCTTAAATTTTAACAAATATATACCTCTTGTCTTTAAGAAAAAAGTAAACCAAAAAATAGTATTTTTACATTATGATATTAGTAACTGGAGGAACTGGACTTGTAGGTTGTCATTTACTCTATTCTCTTGTAAAAGAAAATAAAAAAGTAAGAGCCTTATATAGAAAAAATAGTAAAACTGAAAGTGTAAGAAAAGTTTTTTCTTATTACTCAAAAGATTATAAAAAATTATTTGATAAAATTGAATGGGTTGAAGGTGATATTAATGACATAACAAGTCTTGATGTTGCTTTTAAAAATATAAATGAAATATATCATTGTGCAGCCTTTATTTCTTTTAGTAATCAGGATTTAAACGCTATGAAAAAAATCAATGTTGAAGGAACTGCTAATATGATTAATTCTGCCATTGATAAAAAAATTAATAAATTTTGTTATGTTAGTACAATTGCAGCAGTAGGTGAAAGAAAAAATATTATGATTGATGAAGAATGTAAATGGAATGAAAACAATAACCCATATTCAAAAACAAAACATGATGCGGAATTAGAGGTTTGGAGAGGAATATCTGAGGGTTTAAACGCTGTTATAGTCAATCCAGGTGTAATTATTGGAAGTGGTTTTTGGAAAAGAGGAAGCGGAGCTTTTATCACTCAAATAAGTAGAGGAATAAACTACTATCCGCCAGGTTCTACAGGATTTATTTGTGTAAAGGATGTTGTTAAGATTATGAGAGACTTAATGGATAAAAATATATTTTCTGAAAGATTTTTACTTGTTTCTGAAAACTGGACTCAAAAAGATTTTATTTTTTCTGTTTGCAATCATTTGAATTTAAAAACACCTCAAAAAAAAGCTAGTAAAAGCTTAATGATATTAGCACTAATCTTAGATGCTGTAAGAAGTTTTTTTCTAAATAAACGAAGAAGACTAAGTAGTGCCATTATTGAGTCTAGTCACTCTAAAAACAAATATTCAAACAAGAAAATAACATCTGCCTTAGATTATAAATTTATAGAAATAGAAAAGTCAATTAAAGAAACTTGTAAGAACTATAAGCTTAATTAATTAATGATAATGAGTCCTTAATTTCTCTGGTTTCTTTATTTAATTCAATTTCAATAGAGTCTTTAATAGATCTCATTTTTTTTTGAAGTTGAGAATAAATTTTTAAGTATTTTTTTGGTTTTGAAGAATAATAACTGTTACTATTAACAAACTGTATACTGTCTATATTATGCTTTTTGTATAAAAATGTATCTTTTATATTATAATAATTTAAATCTGAATTATTTCTATACGCCCTACTTGAATTAATGATGTTTATATCTAAAAGAAAATCTACCATTTGTTCCTCAGACATTAAATCAGTCGGACTGTTTTGATCAGAACAAGATATTGTTAAAATTAGTAAAATGAATATTTTTTTCATCTATTAAAAGTTAATTTTTTTCCGCTTAAAGTTGAATTAATTAATCCGTTTTCATAAACTAATTTTCCATTAACAATAGTATGTGTTACTTGAGAATCAAATTGTAAACCCTCAAATGGTGACCAATTACATTTATACAAAATATTTTCTTTATTCACCGTCCATGACTTATTCATGTCTATTAAAACCAAATCTGCATAATAGCCTTTTCTTATATAACCTCTTTTTTTTATTTGAAATAGTATTGCAGGATTATGACACATTTTAGTCACTATTTTTTCAAGAGATATTTTGTTATTCAAATGATGTTGAATCATTGAGACTAAAGCATGCTGTACCAATGGACCGCCAGAGGGACAATCTAAATAAGGTTTAGATTTTTCTTCCAATGTATGTGGAGCGTGATCAGTGGCAATCACATCAATTCTATCTTCCAATAAAGAATCCCAAAGCCCCTCCCTATCATTATCAGTTTTAATAGCTGGATTCCATTTTATATAAGATTGTTTTTCTTGATAATCTTTATCACTAAACCATAAGTGGTGAACACAAACTTCTGAGGTTATTTTTTTTTCCTTTAAAGGAATATCATTCTGAAATAACAAAGATTCAGCTTTAGTAGACAAATGAAAAACGTGTAGTCTAGCATTAGTTTCTTTGGCAAGTTTTATTATTTTTTTTGTTGATTTTAAACAAGCTTCTGCAGACCTTATTTTTGAATGACAGTCAAAAGGAATATTTGAATTATATTTTGTTCTATATTTTTTTAAATTTTCATTAATGATTTGTTCATCTTCACTATGCACAACAATAATTAAATCAGTGCTTAAAAAAATATCCTTTAAAATTTGTTGATCATCAACTAACATATCACCTGTTGAAGATCCTAAAAATATTTTTAAGGCAGCTACCTCATTTTTATTTACTTTTTTTATTTCATCAAGGTTTGAATTGGTTGCTCCAAACATAAATGAATAATTTGCATATGAACTCTTGTCAGCTATTTCAAATTTTTTATTTAATTCTTTGATGGTTGTTGTCTGAGGAACAGTATTAGGCATTTCAATAAAAGACGTGATTCCACCAGCTACAGCTGCTTTTGACTCTGAACTTATCGTCGCTTTATGGGTTAAACCGGGTTCTCTAAAATGAACTTGATCATCTATTAGTCCTGGAATTAAAATTTTTCCTGACGCATCAATAATCTTGCAATCATTTGGTGTTGAAATGCTTGGGCTAATTTGGTTAATTATATCATTTATGATTAATAAATCAGATTCAAAAATCTTTTCTTCATTTACAATCGTTGCGTTTTTAATAAGAATTTTTTTCATTATTTATTAAACAAACTTTTAAACCTCATTATAATCAAACCAAAAATTGCTTCAAAAATAATATTTCCATTCATCTTAGACTCTCCATAAATTCTATCTTTAAATATAATTGGAATTTCCTGCATTTTAAATTTTTTCTTAAAAGCTTTAAACTTTAATTCAATTTGAAAAGCATATCCGTTAAACATTATTGAATCTAAATTAATTGCTTTTAAAACCTTTGCTTTATATCCTACAAATCCAGATGTTGCATCTTTAACTGGCATACCTGTAATAATTCTAGAATAAAAAGAAGCGAAGTAGGAAAGAATAATCCTACTTAAAGGCCAATTAACAACATTAATTCCATTAATGTACCTTGAACCAATCACTAAATCAAAATTTGATATACATAATTCATTATGCAACCTAACCAAGTCAATAGGGTCGTGAGAAAAGTCAGCATCCATCTCAAAGATATAATTGTAATTATTTTTTAGTGCCCAATTAAATCCATCAGTGTAAGCTTTTCCCAATCCATCTTTATTATCTCTAGAAAGTAAAAACACTTTTTTAGAATTTTTTAAAGCAAATGATTGTACAAGAAAACCTGTACCGTCTGGTGAATTATCATCAACAATTAAAATATTAAAGTCTAAAGAAAGTGACAAAACACTCTCAATAATATTAATAATATTATCAGCTTCATTATAAGTCGGTACAATTACAAGAGCTTTAGACATTTTATTTTTTACAAAAATACAGATTTAAGAAGTAAATTTAATTAAGGATTAAAATATTATTAATTTTGAACGATGAATGAACTAGAAATCATAGATTTTCCAATTCAAAATTGGGTTAAAATAATTATAATTCTAGGAACAGTTCTCATGCTTTTTTCAAGATTATATATTGGAGATAGATTCCAATATTTATTTTCATTTTGGAATATTCACCGCTACTTTCATTATAAATCTGGAGAAACTATTTCTCTATTTACGCCAAATAATATAACAATGTTTTTTTTAAGAATATTGACCACCTCTTTATTTTTATTTATGTTATTTAGAGATAAATATTTGACTGATCAAAAAGAGTTTTTTATTAAACTTTGTATTGGATTAAGCGTTTTGCTACTATTAAAATTTATAATTGAAAATATATTTTCTTTGATTTTTAAGTTCAAAAAAAAATTAAACGAAGTAAGCAGATACAGAATTGGGATTAAAAATTTATTTTCTGTTCATTTGTATTTCTTTCTGATAATAATGATTTTTGGTGATTTACCATTAGAAAATATCTACACTATTTCAATTACGTTGTTTTTGATTTATAATGGTCTTTATTTAAAATTTATTTTAAATAAATACTTAATCAATGGGTTAAAAGCTCTTGTATATTTTATTTTGTACATTTGCACGTTCGAAATCGCACCTATTGCTGGTGTTATTTATTTAATTAAATAATAATAGTATTTATGAAAGTTAAATCAATTTTAGTTTCACAACCTGCCCCAACTATTGAAAATTCACCTTATATAACTTTAAAGAAAAAAAGAAAAGTTAAAATAGATTTTATTCCTTTTATTCATGTTGAAGGAATGACGGCAAGAGAAGTTAGACATCAAAAAATTGATTTATCAAAATTTTCAGCTATTATTTTAACTAGTAGAAACGCCATTGATCATTTTTTTAGAGTTGCAGAAGAAATGAGATTTCCGATTCCAAACGCTCTTAAATATTTTTGTTTATCTGAAGCTGTTGCATTTTATCTTCAAAAATATGTTGTTTACAGAAAAAGAAAAATATATGTAGGTGGAAGAACTTTTGAAGATCTTTCAGTTCAAATAGAAAAATACAATGAAGAGAGTTACTTAGTTCCAAGTGCTGACGTGTTATCTCCAGCAATTCCAAAAAAACTTGATGAACTTGGAGTTAGATGGACTCAAGGAACGTTCTACAAAACAAAAATTAGCGATTTATCCAGTTTAAAAGATGTTTACTATGATATTTTAGTTTTTTTTAGTCCATCTGGAATAGAATCTTTGCTTTCTAACTTTCCTGACTTTAAACAAAATGACACTAGAATAGCGGTTTTTGGTAAAACGACAGTAAAAGCAGCTGAAAAAGCTGGATTAAGAATTGATATTTTAGCGCCTACACCTAAAGTCCCTTCAATGTCTAAAGCATTAGACATGTACATCGAAAAAGCAAATAAAAAATAAATTAAGCTTCTATTTTACTTTTAAAAGTTTTAACAAACCCATCAAAATCTTCTTGAGATTTAATGTTCTTGTAATTATCATCTTTAAAAAGATGCAAATAAATTTCAATTTGCTTAGGATTCAAATAACCCTTAACAGGACTAATATAGTTCATTTGAGAATCAAAAAATAAAGTTGAGGGATAAGCATTAATTCCTAAAAATCTAGTGAATTCATGAGAAGAATTTCTCTTTTGAGATCTACTTTCATCATAATTTGGATTTGTAAAAGTTTTATTCATGAAATTAACTTTTTCATCTCCTTCGGCGTTAAATTTGACGGCATAATAATTACTGTTAATGTAATCAACAATTTCAGGATTGCTAAAGGTATTTTTATCCATCAACTTACAAGGACCACACCAGTTAGTGTAAACATCAATAATAACGTTTTTAGGGTTGGTTTTCTGTAATTCTACTACTTTCTCCAAAGTCACCCAATTTATCTCTTGAGCTTGGATATTAAAGCATACAAAAACAAAAAATACTATTGAATATATTTTATATAATTTCAGATTAATGTAACTTTTATTCTGCATTATGAACTAGTCGTTTTAGTGGCTTAATAATTAGTATTACCAATACACCAAAAATTGTGCAAAAAATTGTAATTCCTGTAAAAGTCCAAAAATCACCTGCTTCAGAAGCGTTTTCACCAATTAGTCCAGCAACTTTATTTCCTAGTCCTGTTGCTGCAAAATATGCGCCCATCATAAAAGCTCCCCACCTAGCAGGGGCTAATTTAGTTATAAATGAAAGTGCTACTGGAGATGCACATAACTCACCAATAGTGTGAAATAAATAAGCTAACATAAGCCAGTACATAGCAGATTTTTGAGTAATCTCACCTGCAGCATTATACGATACTTCGTTAGATGCTAGTGACATAAATGAAAATCCTAAGCCCATAATAATAACTCCCACTGCCATTTTAAAAATAGATGAATGTTCATAACCTCTTTTTTTCCACCAGATCCAAAAAGACCCAACTAAAGTGGCAAAAATTAATATGTAAGTTGCGTTTGCAGACTGAAACCAACTTGCTGGAACCATAAAACTACCTAAAGCTAAATCAGTTTTTTGGGATGCATAAAGGTTCATTAAGCCACCGGCCTGTTCAAAAGCTCCCCAAAACACAATAACAATAAGAAAAGCCAAATACGTAACTAAAATTCTGTCTTTTTCAATTTTATTACCATCATTGTAAACTACTATTGCAAATCCAACAGCAAAAGCAATTCCTATTAACAATAATCCATAACTCCAATCTCCGCTGTATCCCAAATAGACTCCCAACAAAGCAGTCAAACTAAATCCAATTAATGAATTAGATTTTTTAAAAATTTGTAAAAATAAATTAGAAGATTCATTGTCTGTTTTATCTAACTCTATTTTATTACCAACGTGAACTAAATATTTTTGACCTTTCCAGTAAACAAATTGACCTATTAACATCCCAACTCCAGCCAAACCAAAACCATAATGCCAATTATAAACTTCTCCAACATATCCTACCAAAATTGCTGAAACAGCTGCACCCACGTTAATTCCCATATAAAAAATATAAAAACCCATGTCTCTCTTATCAATATCCTTATCACCATAAAGACCTCCAACCATAGTAGAAATATTTCCTTTTAAACATCCAACACCTAAAACAATAAATGTAAGTCCAGTATAAAAAGCCCATAATGCTTCAACAGCTAAAATACCATGGCCAAAACATAACAAAAGACCTCCAACCATAACAGATTTTCTTTGACCTAAAAATCTATCTGCTAAAATTCCCCCAGGAATCGTTGCCAAATAGACAAACATAGTATACCAACCATATAAAGCAATTGCAGAACCATCACTCCATCCCATTCCTGGATTGTCTCCTCCAGTCTCTGAAACTAAATACAAAACAAGAATTGCTCTCATTCCATAATAGCTAAATCGTTCCCATAACTCAGTAAAAAATAATACAAAAAGTCCTATTGGGTGTCCAAAAAGTGTCTTGTGATGTAATTCAATTTGATTGCTCATAATTTTATTTAATATTAATTATTTTCTTTCCGTGATAAAATTTACCATTTGTAAGAGTGTGTAAGCTTTCAAAATTCTCAAAAGTTATTCCCCCTGCTATAATAATTTCAAATCTATCGGGTACTAAAACTAACATTTTTTTTAGAGTTTCAACGGCATTTATTGCAAAACGCTCACCTCCAGATGTTAATACACCATTTATATTAGAATTTTTAGAGATTAAAGACAAAGAATCTAAAACCGAGCTAGTAGAATCTATGGCTTTATGTATAATGACATCTAACGGTTTTGAAATTTTCGATAGTCTATTTATTTGATCCATTTGAAAATCAGAACTCTTATTCAGGCATCCAAACACTACACCATCTACTCCAATTCTTTTACAAAATTCAATATCATCAATCATAGTATTTATTTCATCTTCGGAATACTCAAAAGATGGATGCTTTGGTCTTATCATCACTCTTATTGGGATTTTTAAAACTGAAAATGCATTAATGATTAATTCTCTTGAGGGAGTTAACCCGTCTAAATCTAATCTTCCACATAGCTCAATTCTATTGGCTCCATTTTTTTCAGCTTTTAAAGCTTCCTCTAATGAATCAACACAAACTTCTTTAATAATTTGCATTTAAGAAATATAACTAAAAATGATATCTTTTAAAAGTTTCGATTGCAGTGTAATCAGACATACCAATATCTCTAAATTTTTTAGCTATGGCTCGATTTCGATCCTCAGTCCTGACCCAAAATTCTCTATTATCGTCACCCTGAAACATAACGTTATCTTTTTGAGTTTGATGATAGAATATGGCTTTTCGTTTTCTTAACACTTGATTTGGACTCATTGGAACTGCCATATCAATAAGATGAATTGGCCATTCATGCCAAGCTCCTCTATATAACCAGACCCAACAATCTTTCATAAAGGGTTTATTTTTAATATCATCTAAAACACTAAGTAAAATATCTAAACAAACTTTGTGAGTACCGTGAGGATCAGCCAAATCCCCAGCTGCATAAATTTGATGAGGTTTCAAATTGCTAATAATATCTTTTGTAATTTCAAAATCCTTTTTTTCTGGGGGGTTTTTCTTAACAGTACCCGTTTCATAGAAAGGCAATTTCAAAAAATGAACTTGCGAATCTGGGATTCCAAAAAATCTTGTAGCAGCAAGAGATTCTTTTTCTCTAATAATTCCAGCAATTTTTCTTACTTCAGGATGATTTAAAATTTCGTTATTATCTTTTAAAATTTCTATGAGATTTTTGTTTTCACATTTAGAATTAGGAAATGCTGAACTTGTAACTTCTAAAAACTTTAGAACGTCAGAATTATTCACTGCGATATTTCCTGATGTTTGATAAACTATATGGACTTCATGACCCTGGGAAACTAATCTGTCAAAAGTACCACCCATAGAAATTACGTCATCATCCGGATGCGGGCTAAAAATCAATACTCTTTTTTTTGCTGGTTTTGATCTTTCAGGTCTGACCTTGTCATCAGAATAGGGTTTTCCTCCTGGCCATCCTGTAATTGATCTATGTAATCTTTTATAAAAATCAAGGTTTAAATCATAGTATGATTTGGAAAGTAGTAGTTCCGAAAGATTATTTTCATTATAATCAGACTCCGTTAAATTTAAAATTGATTTTCCAGTTTGTTTACAAAGCCATGCAACCGCTTTAGCTTTTAATTCCTCATCCCAATCACATGATCCTGTACGCCATGGTGATTTTATTCTTGTCAAATCTTCTGAAGCTGACTCGTCTAATACAAATGTTACATTATTATGTTTTTGCAGAAAACTAGAGGGAATATTAGAATCAATTTCACCTTCTATTGCTTTTTGCACAACCGTTGATTTATTATTTCCCCAGGCCATTAAAACAATTCTTTTAGATTTTCTAATGGTTCTAATTCCCATTGTAATTGCAGTATTAGGAACGTTTTCAATGCCGTAAAACGATTTTCTAGCATCATTTCTTGTCATATAATCTAAATGAACTAACCTAGTTAAAGAATTATAATTAGAACCTGGCTCATTAAATCCAATATGACCAGTTCTACCAATCCCCAGTAATTGAAAATCTATACCCCCAGAATCAACAATTTGTTTTTCATATTTGATACAATAATCATTAATTTTTTCTTTTTGAATTGTCCCATCAGGAATATGAATATTTTTCTTTTCTATGTCAATATGATCAAATAAATGTATTCCCATAAAATGATGATAACTATTAATATCATTTTTTTTCATAGGGTAATACTCATCAAGATTAAAAGTTATAACATTTTTAAAACTTAAATTTTCTTCTTTATGCATTCTTACTAATTCCTGATAAACAGAAATTGGAGATGAACCAGTAGCTAAACCTAAAACACAATTTTTATTTTGCTTTTGTTTTTTTATTATTAAATCTGCAATTTCTTTAGCTACAATTTTTGAAGCCTCTTTTGAGTCGTTAAAAATCACACTATGAATTTTTTCAAATCTAGTTTGTTCTAATGCACCAGTTGATTTATGACTTATATTCATCAATTCAATTTTTTAAGTTTATTCCAATTGTACTTTAAACCCCAAGAAAACACAATAGCTATTGTTAAAAATGAAATTCCGTCATTTATTTGACCATAAATAAAATATCCTGTTGAAAACAAAAGGGAGTATATAGCAAAAGATCCACATAACATACAAAGTATTCCTAATGGGACTGACCATGTTTCATTATCACCAGCTTTATTAAAGGATATATTTTGGCTTTTAGCTTCATTTTTAATTTTGTTCCATCCTGGCCCGCCTGGATTGGTTTTTTTACAGAAATTAATTAAAGATTCTGTAGTATCTGGTTTAGTTAAAAAAGTTACTAAAACCCATATTATGGTAGTAAACAAAACAACTGCAGGAAATTTATAATAACTTGGATACATTCCAACATCAGAAAACAACGTATCTCCTAAAGAAGAAAAATTTAAAATAATAGAAATAAACCCTGAAACGAACATAGCTGAGATTTCACTCCAAGCGTTTATTCTCCACCAAAACCATCTTAAAATAAAAATAAGACCTGTTCCAGCGCCAAACATTAAAATAACGTCAAATAACTGAAGGGCATTTGTTAATAATAAAGCAAAAACAGCACTAAGAACAAATAAGCTTACTGTTGAAATCCTTCCAATATTAACAAGTTCTTTTTCACTGGCATGCTTATTAACCTGCTGTTTATAAAAATCATTTACAATATATGATGACCCCCAGTTTAAATGGGTAGAAATTGTTGACATATATGCTGCGCCAAGAGAAGCTACAACTATTCCTAAAAGTCCAGAAGGCAATTTTGTAAGCATAGCTGGATAAGCTAAATCTTGACCTAACTTATCAGCAGATATATTAGGAAAAGCTTCTTGAATACTTGCTAAATCTGGAAAAATAACTAAAGATGCTAAAGCAACAATTATCCATGGCCAAGGTCTTAATGCATAGTGCATAACATTAAAGAAAAAAGTAGCACCAATTGCATGATTTTCATTTTTTGCAGCCAACATTCTTTGAGCAATATAACCGCCTCCACCAGGCTCAGCACCAGGATACCATGAACTCCACCACTGAACAGCCAGAGGGACTATAAGTAATGGAATATAAACATCCGGATTGTCAAAACTTGGTACAATAGATAGTTTTCCTGAAACATTTTCGTTTAGCATTAAATTAGACAAACCACCAACCTCGGGTAAATTAACTAAATAATATGCTGCACCAATAGATCCAATCATAGCTACAAAAAAGAGTATAAAATCCGTATATACTACACCTCTAAACCCTCCTACGGTACTAAAAATTACTGTGATAGAACCTGCATATAAAATAGTTTCCATCGGATCTAAACCTAACATAATCTCTCCAATTTTTATTGCTGCAAGTGTAACTCCAGCCATAGCCATCACATTAAAAATAACGCCTAAATAAATTGCTCTAAATCCTCTTAAAAACTTACCTCCCCAACCACTATACCTTAGTTCATAAAACTCCATGTCAGTGGAAACATTTGACCTACGCCAAAGTTTTGCATAAACAAAAACTGTTAAAAGACCTGTGAAGAGAAACGCCCACCATACCCAATTCCCTGAAACTCCATTATTTCTAACAATATCAGTTACCAGATTGGGTGTGTCTGTTGAAAATGTTGTTGCAACCATTGAAATTCCCAACAACCACCATGGCATATTTCTTCCAGATAAAAAATATTCACTAGAACTTGAAGAAGATTTTTTTGATACATAAAACCCTATGTATAGAGTTAAGGTAAAGAATCCTATTATTATTGAAATATCGAGAAAGGAAAGGTCTATCATAAGTTAATTGTTATCTAAATTTAATAATTATTATTTTTCTATTCTTTTTTAATAGATTAAAAGAGAATAACTATAGACTAAATATTCCACACGACACATTAGCTTTTACCACTTCCTTAGCTCCAATATTGTACATCGCATTAATAATTCTATTTTCATTTTTTTCGTTCGACAATATTAATATCGAACCTCCGCCACCTGAACCAATTATTTTTGCTCCGTATGCTCCATTTTCAATAGCTAAATCAATCATTTTATCAATTAAAGGAACTGTAGTCGATAAATCATTTTTTAAAATGTTATGATGCCTGTTCATCAAAATTCCTAACTTATTGAGATTTGGATTTATTTTTTTTAATTCTATATAAGCTTCTTGAGTAATCGAATGATTTTCTACAGCAGCTTTAAAGTATTTATATGAGGTTTTGTTCATTTGATTTTCATACTTACTAACATCTTTAATAGAAATTTCACTTAAGCTAAAATTCGGATTGTTTAAAATGATATTATCAATAGAACTAATAGTTTTATTTTTTAAATTTTTTAAAACTAAATCAGTTTTTTTCATAACGCCAGAATTCGCTATTATGAAATTTTTAAAAGGGTTACTTATTTTTTTATAACTAAAAGCGCTTTTAGTTTCTAAAAAAATGGTGTTTCCAATTGATATTGAATACTGATCCATTCTACCGCCTGACCCACCCTGTTCAACTACCTCACTTTGATAAGCTAACTCAGCTACAAATTCTTCTGAACTTTTTTTTGAATCAAAAATTTTTAAAAAAAATCCAATTAAAGCCACATTTAAAGCTGATGAACTTGAAATGCCTGCATTTATGAAAATATCACTTCTAATTTTTATATCGTACCCTTTGTCAATTTTTATATTATTTTTCTTTAATGTCTTAATAACAT
>Ga0257120_1001250_pt1 | contig 17024 bp, 13 predicted proteins | sample SI106_10metaG_FD_190153 | JGI IMG/M metagenome (GOLD analysis project Ga0257120, IMG submission 190153) | Marine microbial communities from Saanich Inlet, British Columbia, Canada - SI106_10 | ecosystem: Environmental > Aquatic > Marine > Inlet | place: Canada: British Columbia | collected... | reverse complement strand
CAATTTGTTTTGATGGGTTGCCAACAACTAGCGCATAATCTTTTACTTCTTTTGTAACTACCGCTCCGGCGCCAACAAAAGCATATTTTCCTATATCGTTACCACAAACAATAGTGGCATTGGCCCCAATACTGGCTCCTTTTCTTACAATTGTTTTAAGGTATTCGTTCTTTCTGATAATTGCCGATCGTGGATTAATTACATTGGTAAAAACCATTGAGGGTCCTAAAAAAACATCATCTTCACAGCTAACTCCCGTATAAATACTAACGTTGTTTTGAACCTTTACATTTGTACCTATAATTACCTCAGGAGATATAACAACATTTTGACCAATGTTACAGTTAGGTCCAATTGTGCAGTTTGGCATTATATGAGAAAAGTGCCAAATTTTAGTATTCTTTCCTATTATAGATCCTTCGTCTACTATAGCAGTTTCGTGGGAAAAATAATCTTTAACCATGATTTTATATTAACTCGTTTTTATCAAAATAGTTCGATAAACCAAAAAACTATAAATTTTCGGAGTACCATTTTACAGCCTCTTTTAAACCTTTCTCAAAGGAATAATTAGGCAAATAGCAAAGTTTGGATTTTGCTTTTTCGATGGACGCTAGTGAGTGTGGTATATCTCCTGCTCTTTTTGGCCCATATACAATTTTTACGGTTGCAATTTTTTGATCGAATTCTGACAGTAAGTCTTGCAGAAGCTCTACCAACTGATTTAGTTTAGTACGCTCACCAAAAGCGGTATTGTATACTTCGTTTACAGCATTCAAATTTGAGGTGCTTATTGCGAGCATGTTCATTTGAATAACATTGTCAATGTAAGTAAAGTCTCTTGAAAATTCTCCGTCGCCGTTTATTATGGGAGATTCGTGATTGATAAATTGTTTTACAAAAAGCGGGATTACCGCTGCATAGGCCCCATTAGGGTCCTGTCGCTGCCCAAATACATTAAAATATCGTAAGCCAATGGTCTCCATTCCGAAGCTGTTACTAAAAATATCGGCATACAGCTCATTTACGAATTTTGTAATCGCATAGGGCGATAGGGGCTTACCAATTACTTCTTCTACTTTTGGCAAGTTTTTAGAATCGCCATAAGTAGACGAGCTTGCAGCATAAACAAAACGTTTTACTGAATTATCTCGGGAAGCAACAAGCATATTTAAAAATCCGGAAACATTTACTGCATTGGTGGTAATTGGATCAATTAAGGATCGAGGTACTGAGCCCAATGCGGCTTGATGAAAAACATAGTCTATATTTTTACAGGCTGTCTGACAAGTATCGATGTCTCTAATGTCTCCATCTATGAGTTCTACCGATTTGTTTTTCAAAAACGGTTCAATATTGCTAAGATGACCGGTTGCAAAATTATCTAGAATACGAACTTTTTTTGCGCCCCATTTTACGAGGTATTCCACTAGATTAGATCCAATGAATCCGGCGCCACCTGTAACTAATATATTGCTTTCTGATAGGTTGATGTAGTGGTACTTATTTTCGTACATTTTAAAGTCTTCTATCAATTAATTCTCTAGACAACACCCCTTTAATATCGTAAACTACTGATGTTGGATTCTTTAATTTACCTAAGTCTACTTTTACAAACTCCTTGTGTGCAACGGCTAAAATAATGGTATCGTAAGTTTCTGAGTCGATAGACTCTTTAAGCACTATTCCGAACTCCTTTTTTACTTCTGTAGCATTTGCCCATGGGTCGTATACATCCACGTTCATGTGGTACGATTGTAATTCTTTGTATACATCAATAGCTTTAGTATTGCGAATATCTGGACAATCTTCTTTAAATGTAATTCCTAACAGCAGTGTTTTAGCAGCTTTAACTGGAATTTCTTTAGAAACCATTATCTTAACAACTTCTGAGGCTATATAAGCTCCCATAGAGTCGTTCATCCTTCTACCAGACAAAATAATTTCAGGGTGGTATCCAACTTCTTGTGCCTTTTGAGCTAAATAGTATGGATCTACACCAATGCAATGCCCACCTACTAAACCGGGTTTAAAAGGAAGAAAATTCCACTTACTAGAAGCTGCTGCTAAAACATCGTGGGTATCTATATCGAGTTTATTAAAAATCTTAGCCAACTCGTTTACAAAGGCTATATTTATGTCTCGTTGTGAATTTTCTATAACCTTAGCGGCCTCAGCTACTTTTATACTCGCCGCTTTAAAAGTTCCCGCGGTAATAATAGAGGCATACAAATCGTCAACTAATTGAGCTGTGTCATCTGTTGAGCCAGAGGTTACTTTTTTAATTTTAGCAACAGTATGTAGTTTGTCTCCTGGATTAATTCTTTCGGGAGAATAGCCACAAAAGAAATCCTTATTAAAAGCCAAGCCACTGGCTTGCTCTAATACTGGGACACAATCTTCTTCTGTACAACCTGGGTAAACGGTTGATTCGTATACAACAACATCGCCTTTCTTTAATATCTTCCCAATCATTTCAGAAGCCTTTATTAAAGGGGTTAGTATTGGTCTATTATTTTTATCTACTGGAGTTGGAACCGTTACAATAAATAGGTTTGCAGAAGAGATGTCTTCTACCACTGTAGTAGGGTAAAGTCCTGTTTGAGTATTAGTATTATGAATGTTTTCTTTTACTAAGACCTTGTTTAAGTCATCCGAAGATACTTCTAAGGTGTGATCTTTACCCGCTCTAAGTTCAAGAACGCGCGCTTTGTTAATATCAAATCCGACGACCTGATGTTTTTTTGCAAATTCTACAGCTAATGGTAAACCTACGTATCCTAATCCTATTACTGCTATTCTACTGTCTTTCATTCTACTGTGTTAACTATTCGATTGTTTTTTACCAATTTGAAAATACTCAAATCCTTTTTCTTCGAGTCTAAATGCATTGTACTGGTTTCGACCGTCAAAAATAATTGGGTTCTTTAACTGAGATTTTAATTCCTCGAAATCTGGTGAGCGAAACTCTTTCCACTCGGTAAGTAAAATTAAGGCATCTGCATTTTGAAGTGCAGTATATTTACTACTTGCATAACTAACACGTGAATTACCTTTAAGGTAGAGTGTTTTTGCTTCTTGAATTGCTTTCGGATCGTAGGCTTGTATTTTTGCTCCACGTTTGGTCAGCTCTTTTATAACTGTTATGCTAGCGGCGTCTCGCATATCGTCTGTTTCAGGCTTAAAAGACAAACCCCACAGAGCAAAAGTTAGACTAGAAAGGTCTTCACCAAAACGCTTGATGATCTTTTCAGCTATTACACGTTTTTGCCTTTGATTTACTCCGTCTACAGAAGCAATCAATTCCGGATTATATCCGTAATCTTTTGCTGTTTTAATCAAAGCATTTACATCTTTAGGAAAACAAGATCCTCCATATCCGCAACCGGGATAAATAAAGGAGTAGCCAATTCTTCGATCTGATCCAATTCCTATACGCACACTGTTCACGTCTGCGCCTACTCGTTCACAAATGTTTGCTATCTCATTCATAAATGAGATTTTTGTTGCCAACATGGCATTAGCCGCGTACTTGGTCATTTCTGCCGAGCGTATATCCATGGTAATAAATCGGTCGTTGGTTCGAAAAAATGGTGCGTAAATTTGCCTCATTTTATCTAACGCAACCTCTTCTGATGCTCCAATAACAACTCGATTAGGCTTCATAAAATCTTCTACTGCCGCCCCTTCTTTTAAGAATTCTGGATTTGACACCATATAAAATTTAGTGTCCTGATCTCTACCATCAAGTTCTGCTTGAATAATCGTCCTAACTTTATCTGCAGTTCCTACTGGGACGGTAGATTTATCTACAATAACAAGAGGCTTACTTATGTTTTGTCCTATTTCTTTTGCAACGGCAAATACATATTTTAAATCAGCAGAACCTTCTTCTCCCATAGGAGTACCTACAGCTATAAATACAACATCAGAACCTTCTAAAGCATCAGGTAGGGAAGTACTAAAGCGTAAGTTTCTGTTCTTATGGTTTCGTAAAACCATCTCTTCAAGTCCTGGCTCATAAATCGGAATAATACCCTGTTTAAGTCTTTCAATTTTGAGAGCATCAACATCTACACAGGTTACGTCATTTCCCATTTCTGAGAAGCATGTTCCTGATACAAGACCAACATATCCAGTTCCAATTACGGTAATTTTCAAAAGTCTTTTGGTGTTAAATTATACTTTAATGATACGAGTTTACTAAACAGGAGTGTGTTTTTGTAAAGTAGGTTTCATTATTTATTTTCCACAGCTTCGCTTTGTAACTCCCACAAAAAACATCGAATGAGGGTTATAATACTTCAAAAATATTGCTTGAAATATAGATCTAATTCAGCTACAATAATGCTCGGCTAATTTACATATTTTCTTGTGCTTACTAGCATATAATTGAAAATTAAGTCTTAACTCAAGTCATTTTATTCGACTAAACACTTGGGGATATATCCCCAAGTGTTTTAAATTTATCTGTTGCACTTATTACTTGAACTTAGATTTAAAAACATCTAGCGAATATTACTATTTAATATAGTGTCCAGATTTAAATAGTGGAAATAAAATTAGATTGTGCTATTTTAATAAGCTGATAGCTATTTTATTAAGTGATAAGATTAGTTCGTCAAGAAACAAAGTGTTCTTAATAAGAAATATCTGTACCCTTATACAAACTAATAGTGATGTGAGGACTTAAAAAAAGGGAGCCAAAATTATAAATATGCTACTTATTGTATTCATGATTCTTTGTTTTGGTCTATTAAGTTCAATAAGTACAATCCATATTCATTCTTTTTCATAGGTTCAGCTATTTCTTTTAACCTTTCAGCACTAATCCACCCTTGTTCAAAAGCTATCTCATGTAGTGAAGCTACTTTTAAACCTTGTCTCTTTTCTATAGTCTGGATAAAATTAGATGCCTCTAACAAGGATTCATGAGTGCCAGTATCCAACCAAGCATACCCCCTGCCCATTAGTTCAACTTTTAATTGTTCTCTTTTGAGGTATTCTTGATTTACAGATGTTATTTCTAATTCTCCTCTATGGCTCGGCTTTACATTTTTAGCAATTTCAACTACATTGTTAGGGTAAAAATACAAGCCTACTACTGCATAATTACTTTTGGCTTTTATTGGTTTTTCTTCTATGCTTAAAGCTTTACCTGTTTCATCAAAATCTACAACTCCATATCTTTCCGGATCACTCACATAATAACCAAAAACTGTTGCTTTTTGTTCTTTCTGCACGTTTTTTATAGACCGTTCTAGTAATTCTGTAAAGCCATGACCGTAAAAAATATTGTCTCCAAGAACCAAACAAACATCGTCTTTGCCAATAAAGTCCTCTCCAATAATAAACGCTTGTGCTAATCCATCTGGGCTTGGTTGCTCTTTGTATGAAAAAGACACACCATAATCACTTCCGTCACCCAACAATCGTTCAAAACCAGGTAAGTCTTGTGGGGTTGATATTATTAGAATCTCCCTGATTCCGGCCAACATAAGAACGGAAATGGGGTAATAAATCATAGGCTTATTGTAAACAGGTAATAACTGTTTTGAAACTCCTTTTGTTATTGGATATAATCTAGTTCCTGAGCCACCTGCTAAAACGATTCCTTTCATGTTAGTTTATTTTTTGTAAACATTCGTTTAAACTATCTCTCCAACAAGGAACATTTAAGCCAATGTTGGTTTTTATTTTAGCTTTGTCTAGCACCGAAAAGCTTGGTCTGTTTGCTTTTGTTACAAACTCGCTTGACCCAACCGGAGTTACTTCTATAGAATTATTTGTATACTCAAAAATGGCTTTGGCAAAATCGTACCAAGTGGAAGCTCCTTCATTACTGTAATGGTATACTCCAAATTTTTGGTTTTTGGTTTCTATAATTTGGAGTAAAACCTTAGCTAAATCTACGGCATAAGTTGGCGTGCCAAACTGATCATTTACAACTTGTAAACGATCTTTTTCTTTTCCTAAGCGCAGCATTGTTTTCATAAAATTATTTCCAAATTCAGAGTACAACCAGCTTGTTCTTAGTATAAAATAAGCATCTGCTAATTTTTCAATTTCTTGCTCTCCTTGTAATTTAGACAATCCATAATAATTAATCGGATTACAAGGGTCCTCTTCATTTAACATGTTGCTACTGTTTCCTTGGAAAACAAAATCGGTAGAAATGTGGAGCAAGCAACACTTATATTTGTGGCATAAACTTGCTAAATTCTTAGCACCAATTACATTAATCTTATGCGCTTCTTCTTTAAAGTCTTCTGCTAAATCTACCTGTGTATAGGCAGCGCAGTTAATGATGTATTTAGGTGTATGTTTTTTAAATACATCTTCCAGCAGAATGCTATTTGTGATATCTGAATCTTGTTTAGATAAAAATATATATTCGAAATTTGAAGATTCTGTTAAAGAAACAACGCTTTTTAAGGCTTGACCAAGTTGTCCGCCTGATCCAAATATGAGAACATTATTCATCATTTAATCTAAACTAAGTTCATGTAAATAGGGAAAGGCTTTATCTCTTGAATTTACAATAATATCATTTTCCTTGACCATCCAATCAATTCCAAGTTGGTCATAATTTAAACCACTTTCTGCTTCTTTATTGTAAAAGTTGTCGCACTTATATCTAAAAACAGCTGTTTGACTCAAAACAATAAAGCCATGGGCAAAGCCTCTAGGAACATAAAGTTGTTTGTTGTTTGTTGCCGACAAAACAACTTGCACCGATTTTCCATAAGTTTTAGACTTAGGTCTTAAATCTACAGCTACATCTAATACCTCACCTTCGGAAACAGAAACTAACTTTGCCTGTGCATGTTCACCTTTTTGAAAATGCAAACCTCGCAAAACTCCGTAGGTAGATTTTGAGACGTTGTCTTGAACAAAATTGCTTGATTGTTGAGTGTTTTCTGAAAATAGTTTTTGGTTGAAGCTTTCGAAAAAACAACCTCTTTCGTCTTCAAATTTTCTAGGGGTTATAACAAAACAACCATCTAATGCGGTTTTTTCAAATTCCATTTAGTTGGATTTATACATTTTGGAATAGTAATTTTGGTAGGCACCTGAAGTTACACTATCTAACCAATCTTTATTATTTAAATACCAGTCAATTGTTTTTGATAAGCCTTCTTCAAAATTAACTGAAGGCTTCCAACCTAATTCTTTGCTTATTTTTGTGGCGTCTATTGCGTATCTTAAATCGTGACCGGGCCTATCTTTTACGTAGGTAATTAATTCTATCGATTCATTTTTAGGCCGATCTAGTTTAGCGTCCATTTGTTGGCAGAGCAGTCTTATTAAGTCTATATTCTTCCACTCGTTAAAGCCTCCAATATTGTACGTTTCGTTGGTGTTTCCTTTATGAAATACTAAATCTATAGCAATGGCATGATCCTCTACAAACAACCAGTCTCGAGTATAATTACCGTCTCCATACACCGGAAGAGCTCTTTTATTTAAAATGTTGTTTATAAAAAGAGGAATTAATTTTTCGGGAAACTGGTGAGAGCCGTAATTGTTTGAACAATTTGAGATAACGAAGGGCATACCGTAGGTTTCTCCGTAAGCTCTTACAAAGTGATCTGAGCTTGCTTTTGATGCCGAATAGGGAGAGTTTGGGGTGTAGGGCGTTTCTTCTGTAAACAAGCCTGTTTCGCCCAAACTGCCGTATACCTCATCTGTACTTACATGATAAAACCTTTTGCCCTGCCAGTTATTTTGCCATAAGTTTTTAAACGCGTTTAACAAAACCATTGTTCCTAGGATGTTTGTTTTTGCAAAAGCTAAAGGGTCTTTTATCGATCTATCTACGTGTGACTCTGCGGCTAAATGAATAATACTATCAAATTTATGCTTAGAAAACAACTCATTAACAAAAGTCTCATCAGAAATATTGCCCTTAATAAAGTGGTAATTTGAGGCGTTTTCCAGGTCTCTTAAATTCTCTAAGTTGCCTGCGTAGGTTAAACTGTCCAGATTAAAAATTTGGTATTCTTTGTATTTCTCTACAAACAATCGGATCACATGACTCCCAATAAATCCAGCTCCTCCAGTTACTAATATCTTTTTCATTTTCTTCTTTTTAAAAGTGTGCTTTGCACCAGCTAAATCTAAAGTTTCTGAATTTATGGGTAAATTTGTTTAACCTCAAAAAATGATAGGGCAAACCCTAATTTGATCTAATTTTACAGTCTTTAACTAGCTAGAAATTCTTTCAAAGTTAGGAGTCCTTTCTAAAGTTAAACATACTAAGTTTTCTATGTAATGTGAAAATCAACTAAAGCGGAGGCAAAACATTCAGCTAAACCAATAAATCAAAAAAATTTAAATCCTATTCCGAAGTAAAATTACATTTTTTCTAAGGCTTTGAGTTCTAATTCAAAATAAATTAAAGTTGAGAGGATGTTTAAATCATACAGGTATCATTTCTTAAACGTCTATGGAATACTGATTCATATAGACTCGTTGTTAAAATATGCTTGTAAACATGAGGGGCATAAAAAGATAGTAGCTGTTAGTCCCGATTTTAATACTGGGTGTTTTTTGATAAAACTAAATTAAATAACTCGGACAAACGGATGTGTCTTTTAGAGAACTTTTCTTGCCTTAAAACAGTTTCATTCTACTTAAAGAGTGGCTTTAAACAATCACTAATGCTATCCTAAAAAAACAAAGACTTACATTTTAACAACTCTTGTAAAGGTACTTTGCTGTTTGTCCTCAATAAGTTGAACCGTATAAATTCCTTTTGGGAGCTGCTCTATGTTAATTTCGTTTGTGTTTTCTGTTCTAAAAACCTCAACACCATTTAGGTTGTAAACAATTACTGTGTATTGCTTACTCAAGGTGCTAATTTTAAACTTACTACTGCTTGGGTTTGGAAAAGCAATTAAACGATTGGCTTCTTTTTCCTTAAGCTCAACATTTTGAGAATCTAAGGAATTGTATAAATGCGTACTTACAAAGTCAATCATTTGCTCTTCTATTGAAGAGCCTACAAGCCAAGGAACATGATCGGCATTTTCAAATAACAAGTGTTTATGGTTTGTAAAGCCAATAGACGCTGTGTGAGCTTGGATTGCTCCGCCACCGCATAGTTCTGGCAAAATAGTGCTACTTAAAGGTTGACCGCATAAATAGGGTACGGTTTCATCTTGGTCTCCGTGGCAGGTAAGCAACAATTTATCGTTTTCGGTAAGTGTAATAAAGTTTACATCTGCAATAGCTCCAGCAAGACTTATTGCGCCTCTTAGCTCACTAGAGTATCCTTCATTACCACTATCGCCCTCTATGCCTCCTAACAAATTAAATGCAGAAATTAAATCGGGATCCGTAAGATCTTCTTCTTGCATAAAAGCAGCATGTAGGGCAATAACTCCACCAGCAGAATTTCCTCCAAAATAAATTTGCTCTTCATCTATTGCAAAAGGGTTGTCCTGAAGTGCTACCGTTTTTCTGAAAAAACGAACGGCTCCACGTCCATCACTTAAAGCTCTGGCAACTCCAATTATGGCACTTTGAGATGAAAATAAATCAGTCAAAGGGATAAGTCTGTACGATATTGAAGCAACTACATAACCTCTTTTTGCAAAGGTGTTTCCTAGCGAAACCATGGTTGGGTTTGAACGAACTCCAGCTATAAAAGAGCCTCCGTGTGCGATGATGAGTAAAGGCCTATTGCTTAGAGTATCTCCAATGGCTTGGTATACGTCTAATTGTAAGTTATGCTCCTCAGAATAGGTTACTGTAGATACAGAAACATCGCTAAAAACCTCATCTAGATAACGCACATTACTTTGAGCGCATAAAGAAAAAGGAATTAGCAATAATACGCTGGCTAAAATTGTTTTCATATCCTGATGGTTTTTTATTTATACAAATTGAATAAACGAATTAATAGCTAAAAATAAGCTATAAAAACAGCACAGCAAAAACTAATTCTCTCTAAATGTTGTTTCAAGCTCACATTAAGTATGCTTAACATTACGTTTTCCGATGAAATAGTATTGAAGTTTTAGTATAAAAAAACCTCAAACTTTCGTTTGAGGTTTTGATGAGGTCGGAACCGGATTCGAACCGGTGTACATGGTTTTGCAGACCATTGCCTAGCCACTCGGCCATCCGACCTTAATTATAAGGTTGACAAATGTAACAATTTAGACAGCGTTGGCAAAGAAACTAAAAAGAATTTCAAACTTATCTTCTCGCACTCATTTCTATACTCACTCGCTGAACATCGCCCTGTATTGGAGCTTTGTGCTTAACCACCACTACCTTAGTCTCTTTAACTGTTGGCAACTCTAATAAAAGCTTGTCTAAAATACGCTGAACCACGTGTTCTATTAACTTTGAGCGTATGGCCATTTGCTCTTGTACAATTCGAGAAATCGCTACATAATCTACCGTATCGGCCAATTCATCTGTTTGAGCAGACAATGTTAAATCTGTAATTACTTCTACGTAAACACTAAAGTCAGTTCCAATAATGCCTTCCTCATCCATACAACCATGGTAAGCATAGCAACGGATGTCTTCTACACGAATAATTCCCAAAACTATTTTTTTATGATTGTTAAAGCACGCTCAATTCTTTTAAGAACCTCTTCTTTGCCCAGTAAGGCCGCAATTTCGTTCATCGAAGCTCCTGCACCTAAACCGGTAACAGATACTCGGAATCCAGGCATAACAGCTCCAAAGCCTAATTCCTTAGATTCTAAAAAAGCTTTAAAACAAGCACCAATACTTTCGGGATCGAAAGAAGGCAAGCTTTTTAATAAACTACTTAACTCTGAAATAATCTGCGGGGTTTGTTCTTTCCACTTTTTAGCGATGGTTTTTTCGTCGTATGAATTTGGCGCTTCAAAAAAGTAGCGGCCCTCCTTCAAAATATCTCCAACGAAAGTAGCACGCTCTTTCATTAAATCGCATACCTGAGCTGTATAAACTTGATCGGCAATAAGCTTGTTGGCTTCTAAAAATGGTTTTAATTGAATCGCCAATTCTTCACCGGTATACATGCGCAAATACTGCTGATTAAACCAGTTTGTTTTATCAAAATCAAATTTTGCCCCTGCTTTTCCTACGCGCTCTAATGTAAACGTTTCGATCAGTTCTTCCATAGAGAAGAGTTCTTTTGTAGTTCCCGGGTTCCACCCTAAAAAGGCCAACATGTTGTTAAAAGCACTCGAGTAATAACCTCTTTCTCTATAACCCGAAGACTCTTCTCTGGTTTCTGGATTCTTCCAATTGGTAGGAAACACAGGGAAACCCAACCGGTCGCCATCTCTTTTAGACAGTTTTCCATTTCCATCTGGACGAAGTATTAAAGGTAAATGGGCAAATTTTGGCATGAGCTCTGACCAGCCAAAGAAGCGGTAAAGCAATACATGTAAGGGTGCCGATGGCAACCACTCTTCACCTCGTATAACATGCGATATGTTCATTAAATAATCGTCTACTACATTTGCTAAGTGATAGGTAGGCATACCGTCGGATTTAAACAAAACTTTGTCGTCTAAATTATTCGTGTTAACACAAACCCAACCGCGAATACAATCTTCAAATTTCACCTCTTCGTTACGTGGCATTTTTACACGAACAATATAAGCATCGCCAGCAGCCAAACGTTTTTCTACTTCCTCGGCAGATAAAGTTAAAGAGTTTTGCATGCCACTTCGAGTTACAGCATTGTATTGCGGGGCAGCCATTCCTGCGGCTTTTAATCGTTCGCGCATATCGCTTAACTCCTCTGGTGTATCAAAAGCATAATACGCATGTCCGGCTTCTATAAGCTGATCTGCATACTTTTTATACATAGGCTTTCGCTCAGATTGACGGTAAGGTCCGTTAGGACCTCCTACTGAGGCTCCTTCGTCTATTTTCATACCACACCAATTAAGGGCATCAACCACATACTCCTCTGCTCCAGGCACGTATCGAGTTTGATCTGTATCTTCGATACGCAGCAAAAAATCTCCTCCGTGTTTTTTTGCAAACAAATAGTTGTAAAGCGCTGTTCTTACACCGCCCATATGTAAAGGGCCTGTAGGACTTGGGGCAAATCGTACTCTAACACGTCTATTTTCCATCTCTAGATAAATTTTGAGCTGCAAAATTACAAATTATTAAATTGAAGACTTCAAAATTATATAATGAGTTTTAAATGAAAAGATGATTGTTTACGCTAGAGTGTTGCTGAAAAACTCAATAAAATCAGAAAAAACCCGTCAAGAATAGAGTGTAGATTATAACGCTAAAGCCTTTCAAGGACATTAAATAGAAAAACTGGGCATTTAAGTGTTCAGCTGTAGGAGCTAACAGTGCTTAAATTTAAATATAAATTGGATTGGAGCGATCAGCAATCAAAACAATGCTTTGTTAAAAAAAGTCAAATATTTATCTTCTCTGTTCTTTTTAATATAATACCTTACTTTTGTACTATGCAAAACGCCTATACCATACTCATTAGTAAGCTACGAGCTTTTACCCAAAAATATTACCAAAACCTACTTATAAGAGGTTTAATAGTAAGCTTTAGTTTTTTGGCAATCGGATTTATTTCTTTTGCGCTCTTAGAACATTTTGGAAGATTTAACACTCTTACACGTACCGTTTTATTTTGGCTGTTCTCAGCATTATCTGCATGCATCATCGTAGTATGGATACTTATTCCTATCTTAAAATTAATTAAATTAGGAAAGCGTTTAAGCGACAAAGAAGCTGCAAAAATAATAGGAGCGCAATTTCCAGATGTTGCAGACAAGCTTTTAAATGTACTTCAACTTAAAGAGCAAAGTAGCTCCAGTTTAAGTCTGTTAGAGGCGAGTATAAACCAAAAATCGTTGGATTTAAAGCCCGTACAGTTTGTTAAAGCAGTTCGTTTTATAGAAAATAAGCGGTACTTAAAATATGCCTTGATCCCAATTTTTATATTTAGTGGATTTATTCTGGCAGACAGCGAGGCTATTATTACAGAAAGCTCTGCCAGAATTATAGACTACAAAACAGAATATATCGCAGCTGCTCCATTTGAGTTTATAGTACAAAATGAGGCCTTAGAATGCGTGCAAAATCAAAACTACAAAATCACTCTTAAATTAGAAGGAGAAGAAATACCGACGGATGCATACATAGAACTAAACGGTATTGCAATTAAAATGACCAAGCGAGCCAATCATGAGTTTGACTATACTTTTACGAATATACAAAGTTCTAAAAAGTTAAAATTTAATGCGGGAGGACTGTATTCTACAACACATAATTTAAATGTATTGGCCGCCCCAAGTTTGCTTAATTTTAATTTAAAACTTACCTACCCAAAGTATACACAAAAGCAAAACGAAACATTGGAAAACATTGGAGAGGTCCTCGTACCTGAAGGAACAAAAGCTGAATGGAGTTTCTCTACATCAAATACAGACCAGTTTTTAGTATTGTGGGGAGAAAAAGAGCTGGAGGCAAAGGAATTAATAAAAAACAAATTTACCTTCCACAAAACAGCAAAAGAAACAAAAGACTATACGCTACTTCCGTCTAACGCCTTTGTAAGTACAGTAGATTCGGTAAGCTACTTATTTAAGGTCCTTAAAGACGGTCATCCTATTGTAGATGCAAACGAGGTGGTAGATTCTACCACGCTAAAATTGCGGTATTTTAAAGGCGAAATTAAAGACGATTACGGATTTAGCAAGCTTCAATTTGTAATTACTAAAACCAACAATAACTGGGACAGTATTGTGCCCATAAAGTTTGATAAAAATCTCAAAACTGACAACTTCTTTTTCATATTTGATATGAATACTATTAACTTTAATGAGGGAGATGAACTTGAATATTATTTTGAAGTATCTGATAACGATGCTGTAAACAAGCCAAAAACAAGCAGAAGTAGAAATTTTGAGTTTAAGGCGCCAAGCAAAGAAGAACTCCAAGAATTGCAAGCTGAAAAAACAGATGAACTGAAAAAAGATTTGGAAGAGAACGTAGAACTTGCCAAAGAAATTCAGGAGAATTTTGAAGAGCTAAGAAAAAAGTTGCTAGACAAAAAAGAACTAAACTGGGAAGATCAGCAAAGGGTAAATGAGGTTTTAGAAAAACAGAAAAAACTCGAGAAAAACATAGATGAAATTGCAAAAAAAAATAAAGAAAAAAATGCTATGCTCAATGAGTTTTCTGAAGAGGACAAACGAATTTTAGACAAACAAAAACAACTCGAAGAATTGATGGAAGAGTTGATGACTGAAGATATGAGGGAGCTTTTCGATGAGATGGAAAAACTCATGGAAGAAATGAAAACAGACGAATGGATGGAAAAACTCGAGGAACTTCAAATGAGTAATGAGGATTTAGAAAAAGAACTTGACAGGAATTTGGAATTGCTCAAGAAATTTGAATTCGAACAAGCGTTAGAGGAAAGTTTAGACAAGTTAAAAGAGCTAAAAGACAAACAAGAAGAGCTCCAAGCCGCTAATAAAGAAAAAACAAGAGCACAAGAAACAATAACCGAGGAGCAGCAAAAATTAAACGAGGAGTTTAAAAAATTATCGGAGGAACTAGATGAGTTACAAGAAAAAAATGATGCGCTAGAGAAACAAGAAAACTTAGAAGAAATAAAAGAACTCCAAGAATCTATAGAGCAGGAGATGGAGGATAGTAAAGAGAATTCCGAAAATAAGAAACGGAAAAAAACATCTGAATCTCAGCAAAAAGCCATCGATAAAATGGACGATTTGAAAGAGCAATTGGAACAAGCGCAACAACAAGCAAGCGATAGTGCTCCAGCAGAAGACATGGAAACTCTAAGGCAAATATTAGAAAACTTGGTAGACCTGTCCATTGACGAGGAAGAACTTTTATCCGATTTGGCAGAAACGAATAAAAATGACCCAGAGTACGTCAATCTTATCCATTGGCAAAATAAACTAAGCGACGATTCAAAAATTCTAGAAGACTCTCTATATGCACTAAGCAAAAGGCAAGTTCAAATTAAAGCCACAATTAATAGAGAAATGAGTACCATTACAAACAACTTTGGGAAATCTTTAGCCAATATGGCAGAGCGCGAAACAAACAAGGCGCTAGAAGAACAACAACTGGTAATGACCGCTGCAAACAACCTAGCTCTTATGTTAAGCGAGGTGCTACAAGCCATGCAAGAAGATCTAGCTAAGAAAACACCTGGAGAGCAACAATGCAATAAACCAGGTTCTGGAAATCCGAAGCCTAGCGACCTTAAAAAGATGCAGAAAAAACTAAAAGAACAGCTCGAAAAAATGAAGAAAGGCAAGGATGGAAAAAAAGGAAAAAATCCGAAGCCTAAACCAGGAAAGGAATTAGCAAAAATGATGGGCAGACAAGAAATGGTTCGAAAACAATTACAAGAAATGGCAGATAAAATTGAAGAGTCTGAAAATGGGAATACCGAAGGATTAAGAGATGCAATAGGTAAGATGGAGCAAACAGAAGAAGACATTGCAAACGACAACATTACACAAGAAACACTGAACAGACAAAACCAAATAATTGAACACCTTTTGGAAGCTGAAAATGCCGAGCAGGAAAAAGATAAGGAAGAGAAAAGAGAAGCAAAGGAAGCAAAGCAAATTCCTCATCAGATTCAAGACTTACTAGAAGAATATAAAAGAACAAAACTAAAACAAGCTGAATTACTCAAAACAATCCCACCAAAACTGAAACCCTATTATAAAGAAAAAGTAAAAGATTACTTTCAAAACATTGAGCAAAACTAATGAGCGAGTCACAAATAGAATTTCACTCCGAAGGAGAATTTACATTAGAAAACCAACAGCCTTTTATCGATTGGTTCAATGCATCGGCTCAAAAAGAAGGTAAAACAGTTGGCGCACTAAACTACATTTTTTGCAACGATGAATATTTGATTAAAATAAACCTAGAGTTTCTTAAACACGACACCTATACAGACATTATAAGCTTTGATTACAGTGTTGGAAACGAACTCATTGGCGACATATACATTAGCACAGAAAGAGTTGCAGAAAATGCAATAGAGTACAAGAATGGTTTTAAAAACGAACTTAGCAGAGTACTCATTCATGGGCTACTTCATTTATGTGGATACGAAGACAAAACAGAAGAACAGGCTTTACTTATGAGAAGTAAGGAAGATTTCTACTTAAAGCTAAAAGATTTAAAACATTAATAATCAGTTATATAGCATATTGATTGCTACATAAACTTAAACTGTTCCACGTGGAACCAAAGTATGTTTCAAGAAGAATACGAAGTAATTGTAGTAGGAGGAGGGCATGCAGGATGCGAGGCGGCAGCGGCTGCAGCCAATCTGGGAGCAAAAACCCTATTGGCTACGATGAGCATGGATAACATAGCACAAATGTCATGTAACCCAGCAATGGGCGGAGTAGCAAAAGGGCAAATTATACGAGAGATTGATGCCTTAGGTGGATACGCTGGAATGGTTACAGACGAAACTATGATTCAATTTAAAATGCTGAATAAGTCAAAAGGCCCGGCCATGTGGAGCCCTAGGGCGCAATCTGATAGAATGCTCTTTTCTCGAAAATGGAGAATGGTTTTAGAAGGTATAGAGAATCTTGACTTTTGGCAAGAAATGGTGACGGGATTAGTTATTGAAAATGGTAAAATTGAAGGTGTAAAAACAAGCTTAGGACTAGAAATAAAAGCCAAGAATGTGATCCTAACAAACGGAACATTTCTAAACGGCTTAATACACATTGGAGACAAAAGCTTTGGAGGAGGGAGAGCGTCAGAGAGAGCGTCTACTGGAATTACAGCAGAACTTGAAGCTCACGGTTTTGAATCGGGCAGAATGAAAACAGGGACACCGCCTAGAGTAGACGGCAGAAGTTTAGACTACTCAAAAATGGAAGAACAGCCTGGCGATAATGATGTAGTAGGGTTTTCTTACATGCCCACAAACAAACCCACAAAACAAAGGTCTTGCTATATAACTTATACCTCAAATGAAGTACACGAAATACTAAAAACTGGCTTTG
>Ga0257120_1001246_pt1 | contig 17122 bp, 17 predicted proteins | sample SI106_10metaG_FD_190153 | JGI IMG/M metagenome (GOLD analysis project Ga0257120, IMG submission 190153) | Marine microbial communities from Saanich Inlet, British Columbia, Canada - SI106_10 | ecosystem: Environmental > Aquatic > Marine > Inlet | place: Canada: British Columbia | collected... | reverse complement strand
ATCTACAGCAATTGATTACCACCAAATCAGATCGTGTGGAATTAACGTCAGCCGCATCTGAGGCATTTATATCTGCCAGAACGTCACGCGCAGAAACGCCAGAGGCATTAGCTGGAGTACACTCAGAGAATGTTCTATTGGTAGTTGATGAGGCGTCTGGTGTGCCTGAGAAAGTTTTCGAAGCGGCGGCTGGGTCAATGTCTGGTCACAGCGCAACCACGCTATTATTGTCAAACCCGACGAGATCCTCTGGCACATTTTACGAAACGCAAACCAGATTATCAAAGAGCTGGTGGACTAGGCGCTGGTCGTGCATCGATAGCCCTCTTGTGTCTGATGAGTTTGTTGAGGAGATGCGTGAGCGATATGGCGAAGAAAGCAATGCATTTCGCATCCGCGTACTTGGCGAGTTTCCATTAGCTGACGACGATACGATAATTCCGTTTCACTTGGCACAAAGCGCAATACATAGAGATATTGAGATAACGCCAGACAAAAAGCCAATCTGGGGATTAGACGTTGCCAGATTTGGAACTGACAAAACTGCATTATGTAAGAGGTACGGCAACGTCGTCACAGATATTGAGGCGTGGCAGGGATTGGATCTCATGCAAACTGTAGGTCGAGTTATGGCGGAATATGAAAGTTTACAGCCAAGTCTACGCCCAAGCGAAATACTTGTAGATAGCATTGGTGTCGGCGGCGGTGTAGTTGATAGACTGCGTGAGCTGGGTATGCCTGTTCGTGGCATTAATGTTGGCGAAGCTCCAGCGCTGGGCAAGACTTACATGAATTTGCGTAGCGAGCTATGGTTTAAGACAAAAGGCTGGCTGGAAGATAGATCCTGCAAATTGCCAAAGGACGAACAGCTCTTAGCTGAGTTAACCAGCATTAGGTATAGCTTTACATCATCAGGCAAGTTGAAGGCTGAGGGCAAAGACACAATGCGTAAGCGTGGCCTAAAATCACCAGATCTCGCAGATGCATTATGTTTGACTATGGCCTCAGATGCGACAACAGCATTATCTGGCAATAATAATAATTGGAATAAATCTATTAAGCGCAATTTAAAGGGAATTGCATGAAAAAAAAATTTTTAAATTTGTCACCCAAGATGAAAAATTTATTGATGGCTAAGTGGATAAGGCAGTATGTGCAACGCGGTTTATCTTTGCAGGATGCACAGCACGCCGCAAGGTGGAAGGCTGGCGAGTGGAAGCTATCAGAAAGAATGCGTAACATACTGGCGTCAATAGATGAATTGTGATATGGTCGCATAATATATATAAAGGCAGTATCATGAAAACATGCAAGGGATGCCCTACCAAGTCTAACTGCAAGGCCAAAGGTATGTGCTTAAATGGCGGCTATGGTAAATAAAGGTATACTAAATTTCCTCAATCAACTTGATGAGGGCAAGCGTAACAAGCGCAATAGTTTTGCGGAACGTGTTGCAAATTTCCTGACGCCTAATGACGAATTTGAATATCGTGATGGGTTGTTGGTCAACCAAGATGGCACATCTGCAATGGATCGTATCGGCGAAAAGACAAGCTACGGCACGTTAGGCCAAGCCAATTTTGCTGGCAATGATCCACTTTCATTTAGCGGATCTGCTGGGTATCACAAAATGCCAGATGGTAGCATGATGGCGGATAGCGAGATGTCTAAAGGTTATTCAATGCCTTACGGCGTCCAACCAGATCAACCTATTCAAATGTCAAACATTCTGCCAGCAGAAGTAATTCGCATAATCCAAGGATCTAATCTTGCAAACAAGCAGGGGTTTATAGAGCTACTGGAATATAAGATGAATAACGAGCCAGAAGATTATAAGAGGGTTATGCTTAACCCAGATGGCCTATCTGAATTAATGGCGCTGTATAACGCAACAAATGAAGCAAGAACGCCTAGCAGGGAAATGTCACCTAGAATACAACAAATGCTAGATGGAATATTTGATGGGACTGCTTGATCAAAATACATACCAAGGTGGGACAAACGCTCAATGGGCTGACTATGTAGACAGCTTAAAGGTAGAGCCAATGAGCTTTACACCAATGGACGCCGCAAAATTTATAGCTGAAGCCACACCCATCATTGGTGATGCTATGGCGGCTAAGGAAATATACGACGAGCTACAAAAGCCAGAGCCTGATCTTGGATATGTTGCTGTTTTGGGCGGCGCGGCTTTAATAGGTTTAATTCCACTTATTGGTGACGCGGCTTCCCCTGCTATTAAGAAAGTAGGTAAAGGCTTACTTGATATGGCAGATCGTATTGAGGTTGATCCAAATGCCTTGGGTAGCCTTGGGGGTAATGTTAGGTTAAAGCCAAAAATAGATACAGGTAAGCCATATGAAATGTCTGGCGCAAAAATTGCAGATGAATTAGAAAAAACACCAACTGCATTTAATTTTTTAAACCCAGATAAGGCGTTGCCAGTTGGCGCAAAATATACAAAAATTAAATCACAACAGCCAACGGCATTAAGACAACACACAAGTGCAGGATTGTTATCCGCAGATGCAGTAGAGCCAGAGCTAAAAAGTTTTTCAGATTTAGTTGGTAGAAATGTAATGTCTATTGTTGGTGATCAGACTGATAGAAAAACTGTTACCCATGTTAATGATTTGAGATTACCTGAGCCTGTAAAATCTATGGCAGGATTTAGATATATGGATGTCCCAAACCAAGGATATGCAGGAGCTACAGAAGCTACCAGTAGTAAGCTAAATGAGGCAATAAAAAGAAAAGATCCATACATGATGTCAGTCATGATGGGTGAGGTTTCTGGAGATTTTGCACAACATCAGGGTGATGTTTATGGGCAAATGTGGAAACAAAAGCAATCTAGTAACAATGCAATTATTGGTGAAAGCGCCAGAAAAATAAATGACCATATAAAAAACATGGGTGTTCCAAAATTAATACCAGTTAGAGATGTAAATGGTAATATATTGAAAAAAACTGATGGGTCTAATGTTACTAAAACAATAACGACGCGCCCATTTGAAAATATGAATATTGATATTGAAGACCCAGATGCAATTTATAATGCTGTTAATTCTTTACCTACTGGTAGCCAAAGGTCACATTTTTTAAAGGGTATGGATAAGAAAAATTTATTAGATATGGGTGCGCCAGCGGTTTTTGATGCTAGACTTGCTGTGGCTGACGCTAATCAAATAGGTATGGATTGGGGAAATGTGGGATATAGAGGATTTACGCCAGATTTAGAAAAAGGTGCATTTTCTACAACTATAGATAATTCTACAACATATAACACTGGATATGATAAAATCGGCAAAGCAGAAACATTTTTAGATGGATCTCGCGGTATACCAGCAAATTTAGTTTTTCAAAAAACAGCCGCACAACTAAGAAAAAAGGGATCAGGTGGTGGACTATTAATGACATCCCCAAATTATAAAGTTTTAGAAAGTAGTCCTAAAAGAGCAGTGCAATTAATTGACAATGAAATTGCAGACACAGTAGAAACATTTTTATTAATAGAAAAATCTCAAGGCAGAGAGCAGGCATTAGATTTTGCAAATAAGATTTTATCTGGTGGTGGGCTACTATCTTACTAATAAATATGATATATAGAAATAAAACTAGGGGCTAGACAATGCCAATAACAACATACGCAGAATTGAAAACGACACTCACAGATTTTCTTAATCGTGATGACCTTACTTCTGTGTCTAGCACATTTATAACTTTGGCTGAGACTGATTTAAATCGAAAGTTACGCCACTGGAAAATGGAAACAAGATCCACTGCTGAGATTGACACAAAATACAGCGCAATCCCTGCGGATCTTTTAGAGCCTATTCGATTTCATATTACGAGTGGCAACACAAACCCACTAGAATTAATATCACAAGCTGAGTTACTTGATCGACAATACAAGCGCGGAAATGTATCAGGCAATCCACAATACTACGCAATGACTGCTGGCGAGTTACAAGTACACCCAGCGCCAGATGGCGTATACAACGCAGAATTATATTACTATCAGAAAATCCCTGCATTATCTGACAGTAATACAACTAATTGGCTTCTGGGCGAATATCCAGATGCTTATTTGTATGGAGCTTTGGTACACTCAGCCCCATATTTAAAAGAAGACGCTCGAATTACTACTTGGGCGGCTTTGTATCAAAGCGCTGTTGACGCTATAAACGCTGTCAGCGATCAAACTAAATACGGCGGCTCTGGTCGTCGTCTAAAAATAAGGGCATATTAAAATGAGTTTTTCTAATGAATTTGAAACAAGAGTATTAAACTATGTGTTTACTACATCATCAGTAACAAGGCCAACAACATGGCGTGTTGCATTATATACAGGCGCACCAAGTGATACTGGCGGCGGCACTGAAGTATCTGGTGGTGCATATGCACGTCAGGCTGTAACATTTTCTGTATCTGGTAACACAGCTACTAATGCTGGCGCTGTTGAATACCCTACAGCCACAGCAGGCTATGGAACAGTAACGCACGTTGGAGTATTTGATGCGACAACAGGCGGCAACTTAATTGCATACGCGGCATTATCTGCGTCTAAAGCTATTGCTACAGGCGACGTATTCCGCATCCCTGCTGGTGATTTAGATATTACTTTAGAGTAAATTAAATGACAGTTTACCGAGGCGGCTACGGCTACAGTCTATATGGCGAACATACATTCGGTTTTGATGGATCAGTCAAAGACGCCTCAATAACAATTTCACCAGCCGCAAGTGTTTCTGTGGCTGGGAATATAACTGCGCGTGGCACAGCAACAGTATCAGCCACATCAAGCGTAGCCACAACGCCAAACAATATTATAGGCGGAAGCGCAACATCTCAATCCACAACTGTAACAGGCGTTGGATTTAATCGTGTTCGTGGTTCAAGCATATCTGTTGCAACTGTCTCTGCTGTTGTCTCTGAAGCGGCAAGAACTAGGAATGTTTCTTCTACAATATCAACGACATCTAGCGTTAGCGCTTCATGTATAAGAAAACGTCTGGCATCTGCTACAGTATCAGCATCATCAAGCGTTAGCGCATCTTCATTAAAGATTTTACAGTCTAGCTTAACAATACAGCCTGCATTAAGCGTTTCGGCGGTTGGTGAGAAAGAAAGCGTAGTAAGCGTATTTATGAGCGCTCAATCAGGATTTACAGCTAGTGCTAATAGAGTGCAAAACGCATTATCTAGCTCTGATTGCGTACTAAGTATATCTACACAGCCAAATGTAGAATTTAACAAAAGCGTCACTATACCAACAATAGTTTCAACAGGTGTTAACTCTAATCGTGTTCGCGCGTCTGCTACATCAGTATCAACTGTCTCAACCACTGCGTCGGCGGCAAAACGTGTTCGAGTAGCATCTTCAATAACAGCAACTATTTCTTCTGTAATTTCAAGCGCTGAATTAATACAGCAAACATCCGCAACATTACCAGCAAATCTTACAGTTGCGCCTTCTGCTGAAAAAATATTACTAGGTTCTTCAACAACTTCCGCCAGCTCAACGGCAACTGCATCTGGATTAAAAATACATCAATCTGGCTCTGCTATATCTACAGCTTTAAGCGGTTCAATAAGTTTTATTAGATTTCAAAGCACTGCGGCGAACATCCCATTGCTGTTGTCTACATCAGTAAATGGTGCATTTACATCAGGTACTAGCGTATCTGTAAATTGCGTTTTAAGTTTATTTGCATCTGGTCAGGCTCGAATATCGTCATCCACAACACTTAGTATTACATCTGCATTTACAGCCAGTGCAATTGAGAAATGGGAAGACTTGCCAGACGCAACAGAAACATGGCAGACAGTACCAAAAGTAACAGAAATATGGACAGCCGCATGATGTTGCAATTAAAGCATTTTTGTGGCAGTATGCAATCAGCGCCTAACTTGCGTCTTTCACATACATCGCTGAATGATATTAGGTCGCAAGGCCAACTATAGGAGTTTAACATGGCAGATACTACAACAACCACATACAGTCTGGTAAAACCAGAGGTTGGAGCATCCGAGGATACTTGGGGTACAAAAATAAATACCAACTTAGATAACGTCGATAATCTGTTAGATGGTACGACGCCTATCACTGGTATTGATATTAACTCTGGATCGATTGATGGGACGCCAATTGGCGCAAACTCTGCGTCAACTATTGCAGGGACAACTATTGCAGGGACAACAATAAGCGCAACTGGAAATATTACAGTTGGCGGTACTGTTGATGGTCGTGATGTTGCGGCGGATGGCACTAAGTTAGATGGAATAGCAACAAGCGCTAACAATTATTCACACCCAACATATGCAGGCGATGATGCGTCTATTGATACAGGCGCATTGACAGGTGCTGTAATCATATCTGATTTAGATTTAAACATTACGACAGATACACTGGGTCACGTTACTGACGCAAACGCTACAGTAGCTACCAGAACACTGACTTTAGCTAATTTAGGCTACACTGGTGCAACTAACGCTAATAACTCAACATCTAATGCTACCCACACTGGAGAGGTTACAGGCTCTGGCGCTTTAACTATAGCTAATGATGTTGTAGATGCGGGTAATCTTAAAGTATCGGGAAATGGTACAACTTCTCAATTTTTACGCTCAGATGGAGATGGTACATTCACTTGGGCTACTCCAACGGATACTAACACAACTTACTCAGTTGGTGATGGCGGTTTAACCCAGATTAATTTTACGTCAGCAGACCATACAAAGCTAAACGGCATAGCAACTTCAGCGAACAACTACTCACACCCAACAGGTGCAGGAAATAAACACATCCCATCAGGTGGGGCATCTGGTCAATTTTTAAAATATTCTTCTTCTGGTACGGCAGTCTGGTCAGACCCATCGGGCGGTGCATCTATTATATTTAGCGATAATTCATGGACTAACACAACTGCAACTACAGTATCTGGTGGAACAAATGGGATATGGTTATATTCTAAGGCTGGCACTGGCGGGAATGGAAACAATACCAGTGGCTATGGCACTTTAACAATAAATGGTGCTGGTTCACATGGTGTTAATCACGTTATACGGAGTAGTAATAACCAATATTCTGCACAAATGGGTGGTGGTTATCAAACTACTGGTTCTCCAACATCAATAAGCCATGTAGGCGGTTGGTGGGTTGGTCAAATAGCCGCTGGTGGAAACGCAGTTTACTCTGGAAATGGTGGCGTAACATCGAGGTATCATACATTATGACATTAAAAATTATAGAAGTATTAAGCGCAAGATATTTAATGGAAGACCATAGCCAAATTGGTTTTATGACAAATTGTGAAGGTTTTACAGACGTTGAAGCATTATTTAGTGATAAAACAGACGAGGTTAACCAAGCTAACAACAATCTATGCCAAGCGTGGTTAGATGCTGGTAATACTCCAACAACTTACGTTGAGCCAGAATATATTGGAACAGTATTAACACAAGCAGAAGAAAGGCGAAACGATAGGCGAGAAGAATTTTCTTATACACTAGATAAAATGAACTCTTTTTGGCATGACAGTTTGTCATCTGCTGAATTGAGCGAATTAACAGCTTGGAGAACATCTTGGTTGGATTACCCGACAGCACCTAGCGCATCTAGGCCAATTAGGTTATCAATGTTTGATAAGGATTTAAATTTAATTTGAGGTAAATTAATGTTTATAAATAAAATTTATCAGTGGGTTTTAAGAAAAGACCCACTGATAACTTTTGATACACGTTTAGAATTATACGATAGCTTACCACATCCTGTTTTTGCAAATAAAGCAATGCCAGAATGGTTTAAAAAAATAAAACCTACAGTCGAAAAACAAGAACTTGTAGAGGCAGGCACAGTAAAAAGGTGCATTCCAGTTTTAGATGCAGTTACTCAGGGTTTTATTATACCTTTATGGGCTGATTTGCAGATAAAAGTGTATAAAGCGTATGATTTTAAAAATGCAAAAGGCGAAATTGTTTATACTAGCGGTTCATTGCACCCAGAAGATTTACTTGGAACAATGCCAGAAGATATAAACCACACGTTAGTTTCTTACAAAGAAAAAAAAGATTTAGGTATTTGCTTTACTATGTCTGAGTTTGACTTGAATGGCGAGGAAGGTATTTTCATGGATGGTCACGCATGGAATCAAGTAGGTGATTTATGTGATTTAAAGAAGTTTAAATTTGGACAAGTTTTGCAAAAATTAATAAACCCTTGGATTATAAAAACTTCTAAGGGATATTCCATACAAATAAAAAATCCTTCTAATAATTGGTCTAATGAAATTGCATTAATAGAGGCTGTGGTAGACAGTGACACTTACTATAATAACATAAATTTTCCTTTTGTATGGACAGGAAAAGAAATTGGGGAATTTGTAATACCTAGAGGCACGCCAATTATACACATAATACCTTTCAAAAGAAAAAAATATAAAATGAAAGTACAATTGCAAAATCATAACGAATTAATTAAAACAAACAATATATTAAAAACTAAATTTTATGATAAGTATAAATCATTATTTTGGCATAAGAGAAGCAAATAGGAGAAAATGCAATGGAAGACCAAAAAGAAAACACAATAACAATTGATAGCATTAAATATAATGTTAATGAGTTTACTGATATTCAAAAATCACTAACTGCACATATTCGAGATTTATCAAATAAAATCCAAATTGCTACATTTGAAATACAACAAAAAGAATTTGCACGAAAAGCAGTTATACGAGAATTACTCGAAGAAATTCACGCTCCAATTATTTCTAAATTTAAAGAAGATGAAGAAACTTAATGTAATGTAACATATATTGTTAACATGGGTAAAAATGTGTTATAGTCGCAACAACTTAGGCTAAGAGGTTTATATGCCACTAATACCATTAGACATCCCTGCTGGCATTTACCGCAATGGCACTGAATTACAATCATCTGGGCGCTGGCGTGACGCCAACTTAATTCGTTGGGTTGATGGCACAATGCGCCCGATGGGTGGCTGGCGTACTAGATCAGATACTGCGGCTAATGCTAAAATTCGTGGTTTGATTACTTGGATTGCAAATGACCAAGATCGTTACATTGCTGGCGGCACATATAACAAACTTTATACTTGGACATCTCAGGGTGTTCGCCACGACATAACGCCAGTTGGATTGACTGCTGGACGTGAGGACGCCGAGGCATTTACAGGATATGGGGGTAGTTATTTTGGTCAATATGCCTACGGCGTAGCTCGCCCAGATACAGCGCGAATACAGCCTGCAACAACTTGGTCATTAGATACTTGGGGTGAATACCTTGTTGCGTGCAATGAAGATGATGGAAAAATTTACGAGTGGCAAATAAATAACTCTACACCAGCCGCAGTGTTAGCAAATGCACCGACAAGCAATGAAAGCATCGTTGTGACTGAGGAGCGATTTTTGTTCGCATTAGGCGCTGGCGGAAATCAACGTAAGGTGCAATGGTGTGACAGGGAAGATAGCTCCACATGGACGCCAGCCGCAACAAATGAAGCTGGTGATTTAGAGCTAAACACAAGCGGCAGAATTATGGCTGGCATACGAGTGCAAGGCCAAACTTTAATATTAACAAGCATGGACGCCCATGTAGCCAATTACATTGGAGCGCCATATGTTTATGGCATCGAGCGTGTTGGAGCTAGTTGCGGATTAATTGCAAACAAAGCCATAGCATCAGTTGATAAAGGTGCGTTCTGGATGGGTAATCATTCATTCTATGCCTACGCAGGCGGATCAGTGCAACAAATAGAAAGCGAAATATCAGACTATGTATTTTCAGATATAAATCGCGCACAAATATCAAAAACTTTTGCAGTGACAAACAGCACATACGGCGAGATATTCTGGTTCTATCCATCTGGATCATCTGTAGAAAATGACAGATATTGCGTTTTTAATTACGTTGAGAATACTTGGTATATTGGCGAACTAGGCAGAACTGCTGGTTATGATATGGGTACATATCGCCAGCCAATATGGGCAAGCGCAGAAAACAACAAGTTATACGAGCATGAAATTGGCTTTGATTATGGCTCACTTACACCATTTGCTGAAAGCGGATCAATTGCGCTAGGCACTGGCGAGAGCGTAATGTCTGTCACTGAAATGATCCCAGATGAAAAGACGCAGGGTGACGTGACAGTCACATTCAAGACAAGGTTCTATCCAAATGGAACTGAACGCTCCTATGGCGCATTTTCAATGTCTAATCCAACATCTCTGCGATTTACGGGCAGGCAAGTTAAATTAAGAATAGACGCAAATTCATTAGGTGATTGGCGTGTTGGTATAAATAGACTTAATGTTACGGCTGGTGGGGCGAGATGAGCGAACAGCCACAGAAAGCCCCAGACGTTATTGGTAACGATTGGCGGACGTGGGGTCGAAGGCTTGTTCAGCACTTATCACAAACTCGATCCGCATTGGTTCAACAGAACGGCGAAGAAAACGCATCTGATGACGCAACTCTTATGTGGGACAGGGTAAATCTATACCCAATTATAAGTAGATCGGGTGCTTTTCGTGAAATTATATTAAAGAATGCAATCCCTGCATCTAGTGTGGGTGTAGCTGGCGATAAAGCTGGATTAATATCTTGGGATGCATCATATATTTATGTATGCACTGCGGCTCACGATGGGTCAGCTCACATTTGGAAGCGTGTAACATTGACAGGTGGTTCATGGTAATTGATGAATTAATCGAAAATTGCAGGGAATGGATCGAAGCCGCATTAGAGTATTCTGGCGGCACTCACGATTTTATTCATGTAGTTGAAGGCATTAAGGCAGGCACAATGCAACTTTGGCCTTCTCAGAGGGGGTGCATCGTGTCAGAAATTGTGTTATATCCTAATTTGAAACATTTAAATATATTTCTTGGTGGCGGCGAGTTGGATCAAATAATGGATATGCACACTGACGTAATTAATTGGGCAAAAGCTCAAGGGTGTTCAGCCCTGACGATGACGGGTCGAGCTGGATGGAAAAAACCACTATCGGATCATGGCTGGGATCAGCTTCATTCGTCGTATATTAAGGAGCTAACATAATGTCAGGCGGAAAAGGTGGTTCAACCACATCAGAAGTAACAGTACCAGAGTACATCGAAAATGCGGCAAAAGCTAATTTAGCAAAAGCAGATTTAATATCCCAAGTTGGTTATACACCATACTACGGCGCGGATGTTGCGGCTTTTAATCCAATGCAACAGGCGTCTTTTCAGAATACGGCTGATACTGCAAATGCATTTGGCATGGCTACACCGACAAGCGGTACTGATATTATGGGCAACATGGGTGCGCCACAAACTTATGCAAATGGTGTGACAGGTTATTCATCAGCTCCGATGTTCCAAGATGCAGTGGATACATTAGGTTATTTTAGACCAAACCAAAAAGCGGCAATTGATAGTTTTTTTGTAAACCCTAATGCTGGATTTTCATACAATGATCCATATAATGCTGGAATTGGAAGTGGCGTTAGTTTAGAAATGCAAGGTCAAAACCCTAGCTTCAGAGCTAATACCACAGACTATGGAGCTAACAGCTCATATTACCCAGCTCCAATGAGTGGCGATCTTGGAGGCATTAACATTACTGGTAGCTTACAGCCACAATATAAAGAAGGGTATGATCCAAATTTAGCGCCGCCAATATTCCCTATGCCAAGCGCACCAATAAATGGAGATCTTGGGAATATGTTGCAACCAGATTTAACGGAAGCTGAATTATTTGCTCAGAACAACAGAAAAGAAAGAGATCAACAACGTCAAATTGATGAGCAAAGGGCAAGAATGATTGCATATAGCTCTAATTTAAGCCCAGATGAAATCAACTCTTTATCAAGCACAATAGCGCCAAATTATAATTACCAACGTGATACTATTGGTAATAACATGACTGCTGAACAAATGAATAACATGACTGCTGAACAGCGAATGGCTCAAGAAGATTTAGCTATGAATTTAAGAGGCACAGCTAATATGGGCATGATGGATGGCCTTAAAAATATTTCCAATATTGTACCTACAAGTTTTGCAAATCCTTCAAATGGTTATTTTTTACAAGGGACATATGAAGACGCAAGCGGAAATAGAGTAGCTCGCCCAGACAATGTTGGTGGTTCATATGGTGGATCGTTGATGAGTGGTCAAATGTCCAATTTGACAAGAATACCATCTGTTTTTGCAAACGCTGGGGCGGCATTAATATCTGGTATAAGCCCAGAAACTGGGGTTGATATGCAGACAGCAGACATGGCGAAACGTCTCAAGGAGGCGCAAAAACGAAAAAATGATAGAGATCAGCAGAAACAGGTAGACGCAAATAGGGCGCAGTTTACTAAGGCGGCTGGTACATCGGCGGCAATGACAGGCTGGGATGAATAAGATGGCAAATTTTAAAAGAAAAGAGGCTTAATATGGCTGGTGGTGGACAGATCAGACCGCAGGGCGGTTTTAACGTAAATCAAGCGGCGGCTGGCGGATTACAGCAGGCCATGCAAGGCACACAGCAGGCAATGAATTTTGCGCCAACAGCTATAAGGCCAACTTCATACAATGCGGCAAACGCATCAGCCACTGGATACAATCCAAGCGCAATGACTAGCGCAAATTATGGGGCGTCCACCATTGGGCAATCTCCGACAGTCACAGCTCAGAACGTGCAAGCTGGTCAATTGGCAAATACTAATTTAGGCGCATACACAAATCCATTTGAAAACCAAGTTGTAGATCAGTCACTGCAAGACATTGAGCGATCAAGATTAATGGCACAAAACCAATTAGGCGCTCAGGCAACATCTGCGAATGCATTCGGCGGATCTCGTCAGGGTATTGCCGAAGCTGAAACAAATCGTGCGTTTGCTGAACAAGCGGCAAGAACTGCATCTGGCCTCAGACAAGCTGGATACACCCAAGCACAGCAGATGGCTATGCAGGATATAGGAACAGCCCAGCAAGCGGCATTAGCCAACCAGCAGGCAAATTTAGCGGCTGGCACAACTACTGCTGGATTTGGTCAGCAGTCAAATATTGCAAATCAAAACGCATTAAATCAAGCTGGACAGTTTGGTGCAACAGCCGCAAATCAAGCGGCGGCGGCAAACATGGGGGCGCAAAACCAAGCGGCTCAATTTGGCTCAGGCGCATCTAACCAGATGGCTTTATCAAACATGGCGGCACAAAATCAGGCAAATCAGTACGGCGCAACTAATGCAATGTCTGCTCAAGTGGCAAACCAGAATGCATTATCTGGAGCTAATCAGGCGAGATTGCAAGCGGCAAATCAAATGGGTGCATTGGGTCAGCAGGCATTTAACACTGGTCAAGCAATCCAAAATCAGCAATCACAGCAAGGTATTCTACAGCAGGGAATGCAACAGGCACTTATTGATGCGGCTAAGGCTCAATATGCAGGGTACACTGGCTCACCAATGCAGGCACTATCTGCGCCACTGGCGGCACTAGGCTCAACACCTAATCAATCGACAACAACAAACAGTATGAATCCTGGCCTTTTCAACTACTTACAGCTCGGAGCTAATGTAATCGGGGGTATGAAATAATGATCGGATTTCCAAGCAGAAACCCATTAGAAGAAACAAATTTGCAAAGAAACTACCCATTGCAACAGCAACAGCAACAGCAACAGGTAATTCAAAAGCAAGTTAATCCTTTGGCAACTGGCGGTGGTCAAGCCCAGATGCAGGGTCAGCCACAGCCAAGAACTGGCATGGCTGGATTATTTGATAAACTTACCACAAGATCTGGCACAACAGGATTATCTGGGCTAGAGAATTTTGCGGCAAGTTTAGACCCACTTATATTGCCAGAGCTAAGAGCTGGCGAGGCTATTAGAGATCGTGGCGCTCAAAGAGTAAAAGCTGGTGATGTTAACAAGACAATTGAATACTTAGAAGCTAACGGCATGTCTGACATGGCGGCGATAATCAGGGCTAACCCAAGCGCGGCTGGCAACGTATTATCTGCAATTGCGGCAAATAGATTAAATCCTAAAGATAATAGAACAACTAAAATGAAAGATTACAAAGCGGCTAAGGATGGCGGCTATGCTGGATCTTTTACTGATTTCTTAAAATTACAGCAGTCTAACACCACGATTAATAATAAAATGGAAGATGCGTGGAAAAAAGGTTTAGGCGAATATGGCATTAGTATGCTTGAAAAGATTACTGAAGACGCAAACAATGCTCAAAACATATTGATGAGATCTAGGCAGTTGCAAAATCTTATGGCAGACCCAAAATTTAGATCTGGGGCGTTACAAGAGGGATTGGTTGAGGCTAGGAAAATTGTCGAAGCTCTAGGCGGAGATCCAGCAAATGTTTCAAGTATGGAAAACTTTAGGTCTATTACATCACAGCTTGTTTTGGATAGTATGGGCGGCTCGTTAGGCGCTGGCTTTTCAGAGGGTGATCGTAAATTTGTGGTGGATATTCAGCCAAGTCTTGATAAAAGTATGGAATCAAACCAAGCGTTAGTGTCAATGCAACAAAAAATTGCTAACAGAAAACTTTTAATACAACAGATGGCAAACCAATATATTGAAAAAAATGGAATATTGGATACAGGATTTAATATATTATTAGCTAAATTTACTGAAGCTAACCCTGTTTTTGAAGTAAAAAACCCAGAAGATTATTTTGTAGTAAAAGATTAATTAAAGGCGGCTGATATGAACTTAGCAGAAAAAACCACAGAAGAAATACAGCTTGCTTTAGAAAGTGCTACAGTAGACGATGATATTATTAATATGGTCAGATTTAAGACTGAGTTAGACAAGCGATCTAAAGCGCAAGCTAATCCTGTAGGTGATACAAACATAATTGAGCAAGGAACGTCTGGTATAAATCAAGCCATAGCAAGCGGATTTGGGTTTCCTGTAGATATGGCGGCGGCTGGTTTAAGCAAATTAGGTGTTGATGTAGGTGATGCACCATTTGGCGGTTCTGCAAGTATAGAAAAGGGAATGGACTATTTAACTGGTGGTAATGCCATATCAGACGTTGCTCCTCAAACTACAGCACAGAAATATGTAAGATCTGGCGGCGAAATTATTGGTTCAATACCACCTCTAGTTGCGTCAGCACCTCTAGTTGCTGGGCAGAAGATTGGTCAAGTTGCACAGCAATCTCCAAATATACTAAATACGGCTAAGGAAATTGTAAAAGACACAGCCAGTTATATAAAAGATAAGCCAGCACAATTTATTGGTACTGAAGCCGCAATTGGCCTTCCTGCAAGTGTTGCTGGAACTACAGCAGAACAAATATTTCCTAATAGCCCAACAGCAAAAATGCTGGCAGAAATTGTGGGTGCTACAGTTGGCGTTGGCGGTAATGCGTTCACAACCAAACTTTTAACTAAAAATCCAGACGCGCCAACAAATTCTCTTCAGTTAAGTCAGGCGGCAAGTCTTATATATGAAAAGCAAAAACAAAAAGGCGTTGTAATTGTTGGAGATCAAACCCAAAAGATGTTTGATGCAGTTGATCAAATGATGCGTCGTGAAGGCTTGCTAGACCCAGATCTTGGGTTAGACACTAAAATTGGTGCAGGGTCTAGTAACTTATACAATATGTTTAAACGCAAAGCTGGTAAGGCAATGGATGGCGCGTCAATGCTTACTTTTCGTAAAAACCTAAAGGCCAGATATTTAGATGCACTTAAACGTGCAGATGGCGGAACTGATGCTGGAGCAATAAGTAAAATATTAAATATTTTCGAGGAAGTTTCGGGGAATGTTAATAACGATATAAAAATAGCCAATGCCATGTACCATAGAGCTAGTAAGGCTGATACTCTTGATACAATAGTTGAGCTTGCCCAGAATAGATCTGACTCAAATCTTAACTTTGATAAAGCGCTTAGAAACCAATTTAGAACATTTACTAATCGCCTTATACAAGGAAAAGAGTTTGGCTGGTCGCCTGACGAAATTGAGCAAATGAAAAGCATTGTCCAAGGCGGAACAACAGAAAATATATTAAACTTTATAGGTAAATTTGCCCCAACAAACCCCACTAGCCTCATAGCAACTGGCGGCGGCTCTGCGTATGTCTTAGAAAAGGCAGGAATGGCAGATCCAGCTATAATTGGAGGCACTGTGCTAGGTACATCAGCCGCAACTAGCGGAGCGAAATATGCCGCAGGAAAAATGCAACAGCAGAATGTTGATGCATTAGTCAAAAGTGTGCTTGGCGGCAGGAAGTTAAGCGGCGTTGGGCAGGAAAGAGCTGAAGCCGCATTAAGAGCTTATTTGATTAATAAGGGATTAATGACAGCCGAAGAAACAGTTAATCAGTAGGAAAAAACATGGAACTAAAACCAAAATCTATAATTGAAATCGAGGGTATAGTTTCGGATGCCATTGAGGATGCTGTTTCTTTTGTCGAGGGCGAGATTGCTGAAGATAGAATTAAAGCACAAGAATACTACGATGGCGAGGTTCACTTAGGTCACGAGGATGGGCGCAGTAGCGTTGTGGCAACTAAAGTGCGTGACACAGTACGCGCTGTTAAGCCAAGTTTAATGCGTATTTTCCTAAGCACTGCAAAGCCAGTGGAATATATACCACGAGGCGCAGAAGATGTGGCTATGGCAGATCAAGCCACAGAATTTATGCACCACGAATTTACCAGATTAAATGGTTACCGCGTAATTAATGATGCGTTCCAAGATGCACTTGTTAAGAAGCAAGGTATCGTAAAGGCATACTGGATGACATATCCAGAAGCAGAAATATTCACATATACAGATTTATCTGACGATGAATACACATACCTGATCGAAGACGATGACGTGACAGTGTTGGAACACAGCATGGAAATGGTCATTGAAATGGACGCTATGGGCATGGAAATGGAGATGCCTATTCACAGCGCAAAGATTAGCCTGCAAAAAGAAAAAGGTGAATTGTGTATAGAAAGCGTACCGCCAGAAGAATTTTTCATAAGCAGAGATGCAAGGACAATGAAAGATGCGTATCTGGTAGCTCACAGAACTGAGATGAGAGCTGGCGACGTTGTTGCAATGGGATTTGACCCTGATGAGATATTTGGATTAGACAG
>Ga0257120_1001242_pt1 | contig 17135 bp, 11 predicted proteins | sample SI106_10metaG_FD_190153 | JGI IMG/M metagenome (GOLD analysis project Ga0257120, IMG submission 190153) | Marine microbial communities from Saanich Inlet, British Columbia, Canada - SI106_10 | ecosystem: Environmental > Aquatic > Marine > Inlet | place: Canada: British Columbia | collected... | reverse complement strand
AAATGAAACATCTTGAAAACCACTTCCGTTGTCTTGTTGCCATTGGTACGTAAGGTTCATGCCATTTGCTGCAACTCTCAACATCACGCAGCTATCCACGCAATTCGTTGCATTCTGTGGGTTTGAAGTAATTACGGGCTGAGAAAAAGCACTAAAAGAGAATAATACAGCAGAAGTGAGTAGAAGATTTTTCATAGGAGAACTAGTTGGGTTGTAAAAGTAATATGCAGACGCAATTCGACCTATTGGCGGCAAAGAAATAAGGATATAGGACGTTTAATTCGATGAACCAACCGTATCCATAGACAAACCACTGGTTAAATCACACAAATCACCTCAACCAACTCTGATATAAGGCTGTGTCTATAACCTTATAATCATCCGGGAGAGCGAAGTAAGTTTCATCAAGCGGCTCATTTGACATTGAAGTCAATTTTAAACGCATCTTAATTCCAGCGTTATCAATTTCAATCACGGTTGGAATTCCAGAAAGACCATTGAAAAACAGATTAGGAATTTCCGAATAAGACATAAGCTGATTAATACTTTGCTTAATTCCATCGTCATCACTTATCTCACAAATCTCAGTTTCTTGCCCTAAAACAATTGGCCCTAAACCATTTATAGACTTTACATCAACACTTGAAATTTTTCTATAGCTCACTCGCACCCTTTCTGGCCCTATTGTGATGGTTTCGAAAATTGAATCCTTAGAGTCAATATAAACCCTTGAATATTTTCCGTTTATTTCAGTGATTTGTTCAGATCGCCAACTCTTACCATCTGTAATTATTTTCACTTCTGTTGGCAGCTTCGCTTCCACTCCTTTCATATCATCCGGAACCTTAAGGTACTCGATTGAAAAAGACAATCTACCTGAAAAGACCTCCTGTGCTCGAATCGAGTAGCTCGTTAGTATCAGAATAACTATGAGTGCATGGTGCGACATCAGGCCGATTTCTGGATCAAGTCTATTTGGTTTTCGAGCTTAACAATTAATTCTTTGCTAACTGGAACTAATGGAAGTCTGAGTTCATTTTCCATCAAACCTAAAATGTGACAAGCTGCTTTTACGCCACCGGGGTTACCTTCTGCAAAAAGCAAGTAAATCAAGTCCACCAATAAATAATGCGTCTTTCTGGCTTCATTGTAGTCCCCAGTAAAACAAGATTTTGCAATCGATGAAAACTCCCTTGGAAAGGCGTTTGCAATTACGGAGATAATGCCATCGCCACCCAATGCCATGTGGGGAATGATTAATGGATCGTCACCACTTAAGACTAAAAACTTTGGTGTTTTATTTTTTATGATTTGCCCTACCGAGTCTAAATTGCCGCTGGCTTCTTTTACAGCAATAATATTTGAGTGTTCGGCTAATGACAAGGTTGTTTCTGCCAACATATTCGAACTTGTTCTGCCAGGTACATTATATAAAATCACGGGCTTTGGACTCGCATCGGCATAGGCGTTGTAATGCGCTATAATCCCAGCTTGAGTGGGTTTATTGTAATATGGACTAGCCGCGAGAACAGCATCAACACCAGTTAAATCAAAATCATTGAACCCATCAATTAGCGCTTGCGTGTTGTTTCCTCCATGCCCCCATACGATTGGTAATCGTCCTGCATTTTTCGCTACCACTGCGGACAAAACATCTTGCTTTTCGGAATGAGTTAATGTAGCCGATTCACCTGTGGTGCCCTGCACCACTAAATAATCTACGCCACCAGCAATAAGATGCTCAGTCAATATTTCTAGGGCATTAAAATCAATCGATTTATCTGCCTTAAAGGGTGTAACCATTGCTACTCCTGTACCTCTAAAATCTTTCATGCAGCGTTCATTTTATTGAAATTCATTAGATAGCTATCGAGATGATGAATTAAAGATCGCATATCGTTATCCTTTGTTTCAATCATAAAATCAAGCAGTCTGTATTTGCTTTTCGACCCTTTGCCTGCCTTCCATTTTGCATCTATCGAGGCTACTAATAATTCGCATTCTAACACATCAGGTTCTGATAAATCAATCAGAACATCATATTCTACCTCTTTGTAATGGTCTAACTCTGGTGTTTTGAAATTTCCAAATAATCCAAGAGATTTTGGGTTGAATGGGAAGCATTTCAATTTGGCAGCATTAAGATCCTGAATCTTTTGATTTGGAAAAAACACATAATAGTCTACTGTTTTTATACCTCGATGCCTTAGCTGCTTGACATAGTTTTCTGTAACATGATACTGACCTGATTCTTTATTCGCAATAACTGCGATGCTTCTAATTGAATCGCCATGCACCAAGCTTGGCTTGCGATTCTGCTTCGCAAGTAGTCGTTTTATTATGAATGGTGCAATAAGGTTCAGCATATAATCAAAGGTAGGTGAGATAATTGGAGATTACCTTATTTGTTGCTCGTCAGGAGGGTCATTATAATCCTTACCCTCCGCCTTCATTTTTACGGGTATATCCTTGACATACCTCCATCTACGCTTTTTCCATTCCAACGCATCAAATTGCATTACAGGAACATAGAATTCGCGCATTCCCTCTAAATCTGGTTCCATCGGCACCAATTGATTGAAGATGATTCGCTTTTTCTGAGCATCATAGTTAAGGGACACAGAGGCATCATCTTTATACTCTAAAATGAACCGTTTGATATTTCGTTCATCAGTATCAAAGATATCTGATCCAAAGCGAACACCTTTGCTCGTAATGGTCATTACTTCCACCACTTTTATAGTCGAAAATTCATCGTGACCATCCCAACCTAAAGCCATGTAGGTGTTTTTTGATCCTCGTTTTCGCTTTTTAGATGGAATAATCTTGTAATAAAGCGCACCATACCAATCCTTTTCACTGAAAACCTTTCGGACTTCACCTTCCAAATCTCGATATCCCTGCTTTAAGTCAAATACCTTAAACTCCTTCTCTTTCTTATCGTAAAACTGAATGTAACATCGGTATCGATGTGTTTGGTCATCGAGTGGCACATTCCAATTAATCATCCTAAAGTAACCATCGCCACTTTGCAGATCTGCCAGTTGAGGTATTGTATCAAAGCTTTGCTTAAAGCTTTCGGGATCATTTAGCGCGTCTTTTAAAAAAGTTCGAAACTCATTATCTGCAGCTAAACGCTGTTGGTCATTGGCAGCGTTTATTGTCGCTTGACGCAGCTCCACCAACTGTCGAATTTTAGCACTCAGATTCACTTCTTTGTCCTTGGCAAAAAGACCAAGCGGAAAAAGCAGTGAAAAAATGAGTATTCGAATCAATGTGGTGTGCTTTGGTTAAGAAAACGAGAGGAACAAAGGCTTATTGCCTCTAGCCCTCATTACAAATGCATGAACTCCATCTTAGCCAAAAGCTCATCTTTTGACTCACGGAAATCAGGATCATCTACACAACAGTCTACCGGGCAAACTGCTGCACACTGGGGTTCATCATGAAAACCAACACATTCAGTGCACTTATCAGTTACGATGTAATACACATCCATCTCATTGGGCTCCATTTCTGCATCAGCATCTCCAGAAGCACCATTCTTTCCTTCAACAGCGCCTGAGAGTCCGGTTCCGTCAGAGAACCTCCACTCTACTCCGCCTTCGTAAATTGCGTTATTTGGACATTCAGGCTCGCAAGCTCCGCAGTTGATGCATTCATCAGTAATAATTATTGCCATAGTGCAATCTCTTTTGGTGTTTGTGCAAATGTATAGACCATATTATTGGCGACTTTGTTCAAAACGGACAATTACTAACATTTGAGTATTGACCTAAACATTAAATCGGAAATGCATTACATCTCCGTCCTTCACCACATACTCTTTACCCTCAACATGAAGCTTACCGGCATCTTTTGCTGCGGCTTCTGATCTTAGTGTGACATAATCATCGTATCCGATAACTTCTGCCCGAATAAATCCTTTTTCGAAATCAGTATGAATAACTCCGGCAGCCTGAGGCGCCTTCATTCCTTCTGTAATCGTCCACGCTCGCACCTCCTTAACTCCAGCAGTGAAATAGGTTCTTAAGTTGAGTAGGTCGTAGGCACTTTTAATCAATCGACTTACTCCTGGTGTTTTAAGCCCTAAATCATCCAAGAAAAGCGCCCGCTCTTCAAATGTTTCAAGAGAGGCGATGTCCGCTTCAATACCAACACCTAAAACTAATACCTCGGCATTTTCATCTTTAACTGCAAATTCCACTGACTTTGTGTGCTCATTTCCAGAAACAACGCTTGCCTCATCCACATTACACACGTACATGACCGGCTTATCAGTCAAAAGGTGTAGGTCTTTGACAAATTCACGCTCTTTTTCTTCTAAAGGCGCGGAGCGAGCCGACTTACCTTCCTCTAAATGCACTCGATACTTTTCGAATATGTCAAAAAGCTTTTTCGCCTCCTTATCTCCAACTTGTGCTTGCTTTTTAACTTTATCAATGCGCTTAACTAAAGTCTCCAAATCTTTTAGCTGCAATTCCATATCAATGACCTCTTTGTCACGAACCGGATTTACCGATCCATCAACATGAACGATGTTCCCATCTTCGAAACAGCGCAAAACGTGTATGATGGCATCGCACTCTCTAATGTTGCCTAAAAACTGATTACCAAGGCCTTCACCTTTGCTAGCACCTTTCACTAATCCAGCGATATCAACAATCTCAATTGTGGTTGGCATTATGCGCTCAGGGTTGACTATTTCTGCGAGAGCCGTCATTCGATCATCTGGAACTGTGATGGTTCCAACATTTGGTTCTATAGTGCAAAAGGGGAAGTTTGCGGCTTGCGCCTTTGCGTTACTCAAACAATTAAAAAGAGTCGATTTACCAACGTTTGGAAGACCTACAATGCCGCACTTTAAAGCCATGATATTCTTATTTGAGCGGCAAATTTAAAACTATAGATGCGTGTTAATCTATAATTTGCACGGAACCTCTATAGCTTACCGTTTCTTTTTGTCGGCAAATAGTTTCACCACTAATCATGTAGTAATAAACACCTTCTACCAAAGCCTCTCCGCTCATTGTTTTTCCCTCCCAACGAATGGTCGGTTCAGAAGAATGATACACTAAGGTGCCCCAGCGGTTATAAACTTCTATTTGCCAACTCGTATAAACGGAATAATTACTCATTTCAATGAAAAATGCATCATTCATTCCATCACCGTTTGGGGTAATTACGTTTCCAATTCCTTGAGAAACAATTCTGCTCGCATCTAGGTAGGACACTCGGAATTCCTCCCTCGCCTCACATCCTTTGTTATTCACACTTACCCAATAAGTTCCCGAATCGCGAAGAGTTACATTTCTGCCTGAACCAGCTGCCGACCAAACGTAACCTGAATATCCAGAATCCAACTCAATCATTATTGAGTCGCCTTCGCATATTTCATATTCGCTAGGTATATCGAGCACTGGAGAGGCTCCAAAGTATACGCTGAACGTGTCCTTCCAAAAACAAGGTCCTTCGCTTATGGTTACATAGTAAACTCCCGATTCGTCCACAAAATTAAGGTTGGAGGTGTCTCCATTGGACCATAAGAAATCTGCGTTTGGCCTGTCTAAAATTGCCAAGGCAGTTGAGAATGTATCGCAATAGTTTTGGGTATTGTCAGTGGCCGGAGTATAGCTAATTAAGCTAACGTTTATTGAGTCTACCGCGGAGCAGTTTCCGTTATTCACCTCAAGGTAAACTATACCAGCTTCACTTAAAACCACCGTATCTCCATTTGTCCCATCACTCCAATTGTAACTCACATAAGTCGAATCAAAAGCACTTAATACGATTGGCGAACAAATAGAGGTATCTTCTGGAATATCCAAAACAAGCGGTTCAATTAGGACTTCGACAGTATCCAAAACAATACAATAACCATTATCCAATCGAACCCAATAAGTACCTGACGAATCAATTGTGATAGAATCTGTCGTATCACCTGTAGACCAAGTGATAGAACCTTCTTTATTATCAACTACGAATACCGCAGAGTCAAAACAAAGTACAGTATCGGAACTTGAAATGTTTGTGTAAGCTACTGTTATGTATACTGATTCAGTATCCGCACAAGTGCCATTATCTGCAATTAATGCATACAACCCAGTTGTTGGAATAGCTAAAGACTGAACGGTATCACCAGTGCTCCATAAATAATTAGCTGCTGAATCAGGTCCGTTTATTAGATAATTCGGATCGCAAATCCCCGTGTCTTCCGGTAGCTCGAAATCAAATGCTAGTGTGAAATTAACTTGCACTGTATCACTGTATGAACCACATGAATTTGTAATCTGCAACCAATATTCACCGGCAGAATCGACACCGATTGTTTGAGTTCCCTCACCAGTTGACCATTCATAATTGGCAAAAGCACTTGTTGTCGTTAAAATCACTTCATCAACACATTCAGTTGGCCCAATGATGATTTCCGGTGCAGCAGAATCATGAACTACCACAATTAGTGTTGCCGTATCACTAAGTACACAACCGCCTGTATCGAAAATAACATAGTCTACTTCATAAGTCCCTGGGTCGTTAAATGTATGAGAGGGAGTTTGAAGGTTTGAGGTGTCCCCATCCTTAAAATCCCAGAAGTGACTCAATCCTTGGCTTCCAAAATTGGTAAAGTTGACCGTGAATGGGGCGCAACCCACGCTATTCGGAGCTATTTGTGCATTTGCAACTGCAGCTTGAACTTCCATGTCGATTTTAAACACAGTCAAATCATATGTGCCACCATTTTGATTTCCTGACCATGCAGTGCTAGTTAAGGGGAAGAAACCAGCAGAACAAGTAGCCTGATAAACTGCACCACGCTTATCGAAGCGACTAGTACCTCCATCCACATGCGATCCAGTAGAACCGTAATATGAACCCATTAAAATCGTATCCGCCTCTGGCGTGAGCACCATAACGTAAAAACCTCCTTGTGCAGCTTGAACGTTATCAACAGTATCAACTGCTCCAGGACCATTGCCAGCAGCATAAATATTGCGGCAATTATCAACAAGAAATGCTGACTGGTTCAAGTTCGCGAACGTTGAAGTCCAATGCAAGGAATCTAAATCAGGACTATACTTTCTAATAAAGGAACCATTAGCAGGACCAGCATATTTATTTGTATCTGCTGTTATCGCTTGTGAGCTTCCAAGAACATAAATGTCTTTGTATCGATCAATTTGCAAAAAGTAACCCTTATCGTCACCATTTGAATCTGACTGGATATATGTGCTATGGAGAATATTCTCTCCGTTTTGATCAAAACGAGTTATGAAAGCATCATAGTTTCCAAAATTGAAAGATTCGTCATGCGCACCTGTAGTAACTGGGAAATTGGCACTGCCAGTTGCACCTGTGACATATACTGTATTATCCTTTGCTGGTTTTAAATTGAAAGCCGCATCGTGCGCTTCGGTTCCAAGGTAAGTACTAAAAAGCATATCACTCAAGTTATAGGTCATCTTAAACACTACCGCATCTTGCAGGCTATCTCGTTGAGTTTGAAAAGCGCCATTTGTTACTGGAAAAGTGTCACTGCTCGAGGTGCTTGCTATATATACATTACTATACAAATCACATACAACCTCACCTTTAAACCCTGAATAGGAACCAGGAACTACATTTTGTCCATCAAAGTCTTCACCGCCTACATAAGTAGATCCGATTAGTGAATCTCCGCTATCAGATAAAACTGTCAAGCAGATATCTTCCGCTCCATTATAGGTTGTGTCGAATGCGTTTTCCGTAACTGGATAATCTGAGGAGGAAGTTTTCCCCAATAAAATAACTTGATTGAAACCATTAACTACGATACTATGAACGTATTCATCTGAAGTAGCACCACCTAAGTAGGTACTCCACAATAAGGCACTTCCATCTACATTAAGTTTACTAATTCCTATATCGGTGCTTCCGCCTGCATAATTCATTTGAAACGAACCTGTATCGGTGGGATAGCCCTGACCGAAAGGTCGCCCACCTCCAATGATGTTGCCGAATTGATCGAAGGTAGCAGAATGCCCCCAAGTATTTACCGTTGATCCAATATTGGTAGAGGCAATAACCACGGGGTCAATAAATAATTTAAGCGATTGATCATACTCCCCAATAGAGTAACTCACTTGGTTTTGATTAAGAATAAATGCGCTTGCAATTTCTACCTGCTTGCCATCAATAATCTGATAGACATATGGAGCTTGTTCTATTACCTCAAGATTTGGCAATGAAATAAGCAGTCTTGACTCAGACAAGGCAAGATCTCTCACCGCACCATACTCAATCCCAACCCCGGACGGATCCGCATATGGTTCCAATATAAAGGTGTATTTCATTTGGCCATTTTCCATGGACCAAATTAAATCCGAACCCCCAGAGACATTCTTATACCCCAGTTCATCATGAACTCCAACTCTACTAGCCCACTTTGACCTGTCGCTGCCTAAGAAGTAATTTATGTAATCATCATGCCTGACATTGAAATTTGAACTTGAAGAACCATTTGAAGAAAAAACCATTTCATAAGTATGACCCGAAATGAAATTGTCTTCATAAGGATGGTCATGCGAGAATTCATGCCGTTCATGCATGTCCTCTTCATTCAATAATGAAATCCGAACTCTGTCATTGAAGAACCAAGCTGCACCATTAGTCAGATAGAAACGGCTAGTGATTTCTTCATCCCACTGACCTTTATTCTCAACATATCCGCGCGATTGACCAAGACACACTGATGAAATGATTAGCGCCAAGAAAAGCTGGGTCAGGAAAAATTTATTCAAATTGAAGGCTTTAAAAACTTAATCTGTCTTCAAACTTAAGACATTCATCCTTAGGCAAAACAACTTCATAGAACTATGGACGCAATCTATCCTGAAGTGTTGTCTGACTATTTAATCAAGGTAACGTTATCCTTTATCATAAGCACAGGTTTTTGCACGCAGACGGTTTCAATAGTTAGCAAATAGAAAAACGCACCATCATCTGCCTCTCGACCAGACGGACGAATACCATCCCACCTTTCGTTCATATCCTCAGATTCGAAGACCCTTATTCCCCAGCGATCATACACCAGCAAATGATAATCTAAAACCAGCGACTCTTCTTCGATCGAGAATTCTAAAAAATCGTTTATGCCATCTCCATTTGGAGTCATCACATTATTGACCATTGCGAATGAATCTGAATTAAGCTGTCGCAAATTGACAACTATGGTATCATATCTAACACATCCATCGAAGGTTTGGGCAGCCCATAATTCACCTTCATTTAGTAAGATGACGCTATTGCCGGTATCGCCAGTGCTCCAAACTGGTTTACTATAGTTTGTGTCCAAAGGCACCGACAGGGTTTCTCCCAAGCACATTGTGGTATCTGGACCAAGAGAAAATGGCGGTGTATCAATAAGGCGAAGAGCGAGTGTATCAATCTTATGACAATATGGAGTGCGCATACCAACCCAATAATTACCAGACTCGAAGGCCCAAGTTTGTCTGAGTGAGTCACCGTTTGACCATGTATATAGTGCGTCCTTGTAGACTGGTGCTTCCAACTGAATACTATCCATATCACAAGCAATAATATCAGACTGCGACAAAGCCAATCGCTGAATAGTGATGTCGAGTGTATCCTTGTCTGTACATTCCGCATTACCAATCACTACCCATATTCGCATTGAAGAATCGATTCGAATTTTATTATCAAAGCTTCCAACGCTCCATAGGTAGGTATCAAACTCATCATTCAATTCAATTTCAAAAGATTCACATGCTACTGTGTCATTGCCAAGATTGATCAATTCAGGATCGAATTCAAGGTTAATGGTATCGCTACTTATGCAAAACCCATTAGAAACGGTTACCCAATAAGTTCCTGTTTGCCAAGTGGCAATGACTGGTGTTGTCTGATTTGTGCTCCAAAGTATATCCCCGCCAGCCTCGTCTACACCCAAATAAAATGAGTCTAAACATGTGATTGTGTCATTTGTCTCGAATTTCACAAACGAAACATCTACGTTCATTTCTTCTACCTGCTCGCATTCTCCGTTACTAGCAGTTAAGGTGTAAACACCTGTTTGAGTAATGTTGGTTGATCGGGTTGTATCACCAGTGCTCCATAAATAACTCACTGACCCATTTGGACCGAAAACTGGAAACCCTAGCTCGCAAATACCTGTATCATTTATATGAAAGTTATAAGCCTCCAAAAAGGTAATATCGACTGTATCGTGATTTATGCAAAAAAGATTTGCTGTTGCAGAAACTGAGTATTGCCCTTCAGTACTCACGTAGATTATTGGCTCTTGCGAACCATTGCTCCACTGAAAAGCACTGAAATCAGTAGTATCCAAGCTTAACATGACTGAATCAACACAAGTGGTATCACCAATTTCTATTTCTGGAATTACTGGGTCCAATATTTCTAAGGTCATGAAGGCGGTATCATCACCGTAACAGTTTTGGGAGTCTGATATCACGTAGAAAATTTCATAGGAGCCAACCGAATCATAAAGATGTGTAGGTGTTGAATCTGTTGAATTTGTTCCATCACCAAAGTCCCAAAAATGAACAGTCCCTACGCTTCCTTCATTTTCAAAAAGCGCTGCAAAAGGCGCGCATGCTGTATCTCCAGGTACTATTTCAGCCTTAGCAACATTTGATTCGAAATCAATTTTAAAGACCGTATTGTCGTAAGTAGCATTGTTGGTTTGATTGGTTGAATAGGCCCAACTGGTGGTCGGAAACGTTCCGTTAGAGCAAGTTGCTTGGTATACCACTCCCCTTTTATCAAAGCGACTTGTACCTCCATCAACGTGGCTGCCATTGTTTCCGTAAAAACTTCCGAATTCCAATTCATTTGCATCTGGAGATAGCTTCATTAAATAAAATCCTGCCTGAGCTAAATTATTCACTGGGTCAAGCGTATCTAGATTATTCAAGTTTAGCACTGTGGACGTTGCTCCTTGCCCAGATAGATAAATTCGGCTGCAGTTATCAACCAAAAAAGCGGCCGGAGATAAATCTCCAAATGAAGTTATCCACTCAATAGTATCCAGATTAGAATTTGTCTTGTAAACGTAACCGCCTGAAGATGGTCCACTGTACTTTCCAGTAGTTGCATTTATGCTGCCGCCAGACGTTCCGTACAAATAGACGCCACCATCTATATCCAACTCTACAAAATAGTTTTGATCACCTGAGGTGCTGCCGAAGAAACTACTGGCAAGCAGTTGTGTTCCATTTGAATTGAACTTGGATACAAAAGCATCCGTTTGACCACCTAAATAAGTATTGTAGGCGCTGCTTGTATCAACTGGAAATGAAGAACTCGTTGTTGCTCCAGCCACAAACACATCCCCAAACGCATCTCTTTTCAACGCAAATGCAGCATCATTCGTTGCACCACCTAAATATGTACTCCAACGCAATGTATCTAGTTCAGGACTCAAACTCAGCACTACCCCGTCTTGAAAACCCGACAGCGAGTCTTGAAAACAACCTGCACTAGTCGGGAAATCTGTGGATCGAGTAAAACTTGCTAAGTAGATGTTGTCATTAGAATCAATAATTACCTCACCACGATATGCATCTGCATAGTATTCTTCGAGATTATTCACTCCATCACCACCGCTTCCACCAACATATGTTGATCCGATGAGCTGAGTCCCATCACTGCTAAAACTGGTAACCACAATGTCTTTTGCTCCATTATGTGTTGTATCAAAAGCATTTTCAGAAAAGGGGTAATTTGTGGAATTTGTTGATCCTAACAACACAATTTGATCCTGGCTATTGGCAATCATAGAGTGCGGTAAATCTTCTCCGTTTCCACCCAAATAGGTAGCGTAAATCAGATCCGAACCGTTTGGATTGTATTTACTCAAACACATATCAACTTTGAGGTAATAATTACCGACAAATGGGCCACCAAAATCAACTTGAAATGCGCCAGTATCTGTCGGATACCCTATACCAAAGCACCGGCCTCCAGAATAAATCTGACCAGCTTCGTTGAAGGATGCTGTATGCCCAAATGCCTCTGAAGTGCAACCTGAATTTGTGGAGGCGATTACTGTTGGGTCAATGAACAACTCTATACTTCTATCGTATTCACCAAGTTCAAATCCAACCTTATCTCCATCCCAGATCACAAATTGACATGGCACGACTACCTTCTCTCCATCCAGAAATTGAAAGGCAACGAGATCCCTTTCTAAGACCTCACCAATAGAGGTTCCAATGACTAGGTTTTGACCATTTGTTTCAAGGCTTCGATGCCCTTCATAGAAAAGAACAATCGTATTCGGTTCCACATTTGGAGCAATCTGGTAAGTCATTTTGGGCGAGTGGTGGCTTTCGTCAAGAATAACGTCAATTCCTGGATAGATTCCTTTATGAATCACTTGCTTATATCCATGTACGCGATTAGTCCATTTACTTTGAACGCTGCCAATAAAGTAATTGTAATAAGTCTTTGAGACATCCTTGCTAATTACCTCAGGTGCAGCATTTGAATAAGCCCACCTAACCTTTAACCGATGCCCAAAAACCAAAGTAGCCGAGGAATCAAACGGCTGTTGATGTAATGCATGCAAAGCATTCGATCTCTGATCAGCGTCCATAAAACTCAATGACCAACCACCTTTTTCCAACCAAAAATCACCTGAAGGCAACTGGAATTTATGAGTCACGTTGGCTGGCCACTGGCCTTTGTTCTCAACATAACCATCACTCTGGCCAAAAGCGGCTTGCATACTAACCGCAAACCACAGTAAAAACAGATATTTTATTGTGAATTTCACCAAGACCAAATATGACGTTGCATTGGTTTCAAAGTTCTCAAAAGTTTTAAACATTAGACCTTCGCCCCAAAGGGTGCTTCTATTTTCGCACACATACCAACAGATACTATGAGCGATATTAAAAAGCTTGAAGATTTAGCTTCTCAAATAAGACGAGATATTGTAAGAATGGTGCACTCTGCATCAAGTGGGCACCCGGGTGGGTCACTTGGTTGTGCAGACTATTTTGCCGCACTCTATGGAGAAATGATGTCTTATGATTCATCTAAATTCGACATGGACGGCAAGAACGAAGACATTTTCTTTTTGTCAAACGGTCACATCTCTCCTGTTTGGTATAGCTCATTGGCTCGTTTTGGATACTTTCCCATAAGTGAGTTGAGCACCTTTCGACAAATAGACGCCCGACTTCAGGGTCACCCAACAACAGCCGAACAGCTCCCAGGAGTGAGAATGGCATCAGGTTCACTTGGGCAAGGCCTTAGCGTAGCAATTGGAACCGCATTGGCTAAGCGAATGAATGGAGATCCTGGAATCGTCTTCAGTCTTCATGGAGACGGAGAACTTCAAGAAGGTCAGTGCTGGGAGGCAGCTATGAGCGCACCCCACCAAAAAGTTGACAACCTAATTGCAACAGTTGATTTCAACAATCGTCAAATCGATGGTGACGTCACTGATGTTCTTTCACTTGGAGATTTAAAAGCTAAATGGTTGGCTTTCGGCTGGCAAGTTTTAGAAACCAATGGAAATGAAATGGAAACCTTGGTTGCATCTTTAGAAGAAGCAAAATCGCTTTGCGGAAAAGGAAAACCAGTTGTTATTCTAATGAAAACGGAAATGGGTGCTGGTGTCGATTTTATGATGGGAACCCACAAATGGCATGGTGTTGCACCCAATGATGAACAATTGGCACAGGCATTGGAACAACTAGAGGAAACCGTAGGAGACTACTAAAATTTCACCCAAGTGCATTTAAGCTACATGCGATCATTCTTATTAATTGTATTTTTCATTGCCTCCATCACATCTATTCGAGCGCAGCAGGAGGTCCCTTTAACGCGCATCCTGTTCATCTTTGACGCATCCAACAGCATGAATGGCGTATGGAAAGCAAAGCCAAAGATTGATGTAGCCACTCGCCTGCTCAGTCAGGCTTTAGATTCCCTTAGAAATGTCCCTGATTTACAAATAGGATTACGAGTTTACGGTCATGAAAAGAATTATTTGCACGGGCAGGATTGCGATGACACACAACTTAAAGTACCCATTGGATTCAAAACCGTAGGTGCTATTAAATCTTCACTGAAATCACTGAAGCCAAAGGGCACAACTCCCATAGCAGCAACATTGGAAAAAGCGGGTGACGACTTCCCAGACTGCCCGAGAGGTGACTGTCGGAATATTATCATTCTAATTACGGATGGCATTGAGGAGTGCAATGGAGACCCATGCGCAGTCTCAATGGCATTGCAAAAGCGTGGCATCGTTTTGAAGCCCTTTGTAATTGGAATCGGTCTCGATCTTGAGTTTCGAGAGTCATTCGAATGCATGGGTTCATTTTATGACGCAACCAATGAGAAAAGCTTCACCAATGCCCTAGGTATTGTGATTTCGCAGGCACTTAACAATACTACAGCCCAGGTAAACCTTCTAGATTATTCAGGCAAAGCAACTGAGACCAATATTAACATGACATTTTATGACCAAAACACTGATCAGGTGTTCTACAATCTGGTGCATACAATGAATAATCGAGGGAATCCTGACACACTGCAATTAGACCCCGTTCACACCTACCGCGTAGTCGCGCACACCATTCCTTCAAAAGAGGTAGATAGTGTTATCATCACTCCGGGAAAACATACTGTTATAGGTATTTCCACTCCGCAGGGTACGCTCGAGTTTAAGATGAATGGCGTTAATCCGGATGCCGACAAGCTTAAAATCATCGTTCGTGAAAAAGGTGACATGAATACACTGCATGTGCAGAGTTTTGCTGACATAGAAAAGTACATCATTGGTAAATATGACTTAGAAATACTGACTTTACCTAGAACCTATATCGATGATGTGGAGATTACTCAAAGTCATACCACAACCATTCAAATCCCACAGCCTGGAGTTGCTACATTTAGTAAGAATGGTCACGGATATGGAAGTATTTATATCGTTCAAAAAAACAAACTCGAACTTGTAGCCAATTTGAGCAGAACGAAAGATCGAGAAACCCTAAACCTTATGCCAGGAGAATATGTAGCCGTATTCAGACCAATGCGAGCTAAGGAGAGCATTTTCACCGTTGAACAAAACTTCAGAGTAGTCTCAGGATCATCCGTGGCTGTCAAACTAAACTAACTATGAGCCTAAACGACTTTAACCCTATTGAAAAGAAAGATACACGCAGCGGATTTGGCGCTGGTCTCCATGAACTCGGAAAACGTGATGAAAGAGTAGTTGGATTATGCGCTGACTTGACCGGTTCCTTAAAAATGAACGCATTTGCAAATGACTTTCCAGATCGCTTCATTCAAGCTGGGGTTGCAGAGGCAAACATGATTGGAATGGCTGCTGGATTAACCATAGGTGGCAAAATCCCTTACACGGGCACATTTGCTAACTTCAGCACGGGACGCGTCTATGATCAGATACGCCAATCTGTGGCATACTCTAAAAAGAACGTAAAAATCTGCGCATCGCACGCAGGTTTGACTTTAGGTGAAGACGGGGCAACTCACCAAATATTGGAGGACATCGGACTGATGAGAATGCTGCCGAATATGTGCGTAATTAACCCCGCTGATTATTGGCAAACTTATAATGCGACACTTGCAATTAATGAATGGGATGGTCCAGTTTATTTAAGATTTGGAAGACCAAGCTGGCCCATGTTTACATCAAAAGATCAACCTTTTGAAATTGGAAAAGCATGGAAAATAAATGATGGTTCTGACGTAACAATCATCGCAACTGGGCACATGGTTTGGTACGCAATATTGGCAGCAAAAGAACTTGAAAACCAGAATATTAAATGCGATGTGTTGAACATACACACCATTAAGCCAATTGACGAAGAAGCCATTCTGAATTCCGTTTCAAAAACCAAGTGCGTTGTGACTGCGGAAGAGCATAATAAGCACGGTGGATTAGGCGATGCTGTTGCCCAGGTATTGGCTATGAATGTTCCTGCCCCACAAGAATATGTTGCTGTAAACGACACGTTTGGCGAAAGCGGAAAACCAACTGATCTTCTGAAAAAATACGGTCTCGATGTTTCGGATATCGTAGCAGCTTCAAAGCGCGCTTTAGAAAGAAAGTAAGCTATATTTCCTCAAAATTATTTCAATGAAAAAGGGTACTGTCAATACCGATATCGAAATTGTAGATATCGGAGCAAAAGGAATGGTCATCGGTAAAAAAGACGGTGAAGTTTTTATGTGTAAAGATGCCGTACCTGGTGATGTGGTTTCGCTTGAAATGAGGCGAAAGAAAAAAGGCGTGAGACAAGGCGTTGTAAAAGAAATTACCAAGCATTCGCCATTGAGGACTAAACCCGTTTGTGAACATTTTGATCATTGTGGCGGATGTAACTGGCAAAACTTGAAATACACCGAACAGCTTGGCTTTAAAGAAAGAAGAGTAAAGGAGCAAATTCGTAGGCTAGCGGGATTAACCGACTTTGAGGCTCTGCCTATTCTTGGTTCAGATGAAATCTATCACTATCGAAACAAGCTTGAATTTACATTCGTTAGTCACCGCTGGTTAACTCCACAGGAAATTCAGGACACGGAGAAAATAGAGGAGCGAAGAGGTGTTGGCTTTCACGTTCCTGGTCGATATGATTGGGTATTACATGTAAATGAATGCCATTTACAGGATTCAATCCACAATGGAATGCGTCAGTTCATTTACGACCAAGCTCTCACTTTAGAAATCCCATTTTACCATCCAAGAAATAAAACTGGAATCCTAAGGAATATTCTAGTCAGGAATAATCGAAAAGGAGAATGGATGATTTTATTGGTTGTGCAGGAACACACAGAAGAAGTGATTAAGCTGACAGATCTTTACTTGAAACAATTTCCAAAAACACACTCCTTTTGGGTCATTGTGAATGAAAAAGTCAATGACAGCTTCAACGACTGTCCGGCAGAATTAATTTATGGTGAGCCACATTTGGTGGAAACCTTTAAACGCCCTAACGATGTTGGAGATGTAAAATACATCATTGGCCCAAAGAGCTTTTTCCAAACCAACCCGAACCAAGCAGAACGCCTATACTCAGTTGTTTATGACTTCGCAGGGCTTACAGGTAGTGAAAACATCTACGACTTGTATACCG
>Ga0257120_1001238_pt1 | contig 17162 bp, 5 predicted proteins | sample SI106_10metaG_FD_190153 | JGI IMG/M metagenome (GOLD analysis project Ga0257120, IMG submission 190153) | Marine microbial communities from Saanich Inlet, British Columbia, Canada - SI106_10 | ecosystem: Environmental > Aquatic > Marine > Inlet | place: Canada: British Columbia | collected... | reverse complement strand
AAATGCTGACCAGCTATTTTTATTTAAAGAAGCTAAAAATAGTTTACATTTGAAATCCGAATGGATAGTCTTGGCTACATTCGAAACCCTTATATTAATTAAGCAGCCCTCAATATAATGAGTTTAGAAAAAATAGTAGTAGGTAGTGAGGAGTGGTGTGGCCTTCCTCAATTGAATATCCCAGCAATCAAAGCGCGTGTAGATTCTGGTGCAAAAACTTCTGCCCTCCATGCAATCAATATCATTCGCGGAAAAAACAGCCCATTGCTTTTAGAAGTGAATTCTTCACCCGGACTAGAAGGTATTGAAGGAGTTTCAAACAAAGATATTGCAGGGCTCATGATCGATGCTATTGAAAAGGATTTGAAGTTTTTAAAAACAGAATTGTAGTTTATGCGGTTCTACAGCTTGCTTTTACTATTTATATGCATAACTAGTCAAACCTTTGCTCAAAAACACCAAGCAACATCAACTCCAGTAACCCAAACCACATTGATCGTTTTAGGGACAGCTCAAGATGCTGGGAGTCCACAGATTAATTGTACTAAAGCTTGTTGTCAAGCTATTTTTGAAGGAAGGAAAGACGCTACTCCTGTTGTAGCCCTGGGCGTAATAGACCCCATCAATCAACAACAATTCTTATTTGACGCTAGCCCGGATATCACAGTACAACTACGTGCGCTAAAGAATAGTGCTCCTCTAGACGTCAATGAAATACCAGCTGCAATTTTTCTTACCCACGCCCACATTGGTCATTATACCGGCTTGATGTATTTAGGAAAAGAAGTCATGAATGCCCAACAAGTTCCTGTTTATGTATATCCCAAAATGCAAAGGTTTTTAGAACAAAATGGCCCTTGGAGTCAATTGGTCACCAATGAAAATATTGTTTTAAAAAGGATGCAGGCAAATCAACTTCAGCAATTAAATTCCCAATTAAGCGTTCTCCCTTTTCAGGTCCCGCACCGAGATGAATATTCAGAAACAGTAGGTTATCAAATCAATGGTCAAGAAAAAAGTGCGCTCTTTATTCCGGATATCGACAAATGGGAAAAATGGGAAACGTCCATCATCGATGCGATTCAAAAGGTAGATTATGCCTTTATTGATGGAACTTTTTTTAGTGGGAAAGAAATACAAGCCCGAGACATCTCCGAAATCCCCCATCCTTTTGTAATCGAAAGCATGGAAAAGTTTAAGGATTTACCAGCCACAGAAAAAGCGAAAATCCATTTTATACACATGAACCACACCAACCCACTCTTAAATCCAAATAGTCCCGAATCCGAAAAAGTTGAAGCATTAGGTTTTAACATCGCACGTGCAGGAAATCGTTTTACACTCTAATATGGATTCAAAAAAAATTGCCGTAATCGGTGGAGGTGCTGCTGGTTTTTTTGCAGCCATATCAGTAAAAGAACACCATCCCGATCATGAGGTAACTCTCTTTGAGAAAACTTCAAAAGTATTGTCTAAAGTAAAAGTATCGGGGGGTGGGCGTTGCAACCTAACCCATGACTGCCCTGATGTAGCTACCCTATGTGAAGCCTATCCTCGTGGGGGTAAAAAATTAAAATCTCTTTTCTATCAATTCAACACTACCGATACAATTGCATGGTTTGAAAGTCGTGGCGTAGCTGTAAAGACCGAGAAAGATGGGCGTATGTTTCCGGTTTCAGATCAATCCCAAAGCATCATCGATTGTTTGGTGACAGAAATGACAGACTTAAAAATTATATTACAGCTGGGCCATAGCATTGCCAACATAGAACAAGAAGCTAGTGGTTGGCAATTGGAATTTAAAGACTTGGAGCCACAAAAATTCGATGCAGTAATCGTTGCTACGGGTGGCAGTCCAAAACTAAAAGGGTTTGATTGGTTGAGCCGTTTAGGTCACAGTATCGTTTCCCCTATCCCCTCCTTATTTACCTTCAATATGCCGAGTGAACCCATAAAAGAACTTAAGGGGCTGGTGGTCGAAAATGCACGAGTTAAAATAACAGACACTAAAATTTACACCCAAGGTCCACTGCTGATAACCCACTGGGGAATGAGTGGCCCTGCAATCCTAAAAGCTTCTTCTTTTGGTGCTATTGAATTAAGCAAACGAGACTATAATTTTGAGATTCAAATCAATTGGGTCGATGAAACCAACACTGAACTTCTTTTTGAGCAGCTTCAAAAATTCAGTCAAATGCATCCTCAAAAGGGAATTGGAAATCAAAAAGCATTTCCACTACCCAACCGTCTTTGGAACTTCTTACTAGAAAAAGCAGCAATCCCAACAGACAGAAAATGGATTGAAGTAGGGAAAAAGAAATTCCGCCAACTCGCAGCACTACTCACTCAAGACCGTTATCAAGTTGAAGGCAAAACAACCTTTAAAGAAGAGTTTGTAACCTGTGGCGGAGTTGACTTGAGTGAGATTGATCTGAAAACGATGCAAAGTAAAAAACTATCCAATATTTATTTTGCAGGAGAAGTAATTGACGTAGACGCTATAACCGGTGGATATAATTTTCAAGCGGCTTGGAGTGGCGGGTATTGCGCTGGGAAATTGGGTTAGTTTTTTGATTTCAATCCTTTCTTTGACTTATATAAAAAAGGCTTATAAATAAAATGATCTGATGTATGCTTTTGGTATTGTTTTTGGTTTACACTAAAAGTAGAGCAACCGCAATACAACAATTAGAAAATAATTTCTAAAAAATCATGTTTATTCATAAGTAAATTTTAATAAATATTTTTATTTTAAATCGTTAAACTCCTCTTAAGTGAAGTATTCTCTTTTTATACAAATTCAACTAACTCCCTTGGGGAATTTATTGTGAAATAAATGGTCCATTTAATTTGTTTTTAATCAAATTTATTTAAAAGCTATAAATAATAATACTTAGAACTACTACAATACTAGTGCGGTCATAATCAATTTAAATTATTTTGAGCCTAAAATCAAAAGTTCAGTTTTTAAAAAGATAATATCTTAAAAGTTGACTTTCTGTTCAATTGGTATTCAGACTCGGAACAGTCAGAGTTCTCTCCACAAATATTATCAAAATTTTCTTCACCTAGTGCTTTTATTAATAAACGATTTGGATCAATACCCTTATTAGTCAGCCATTTTCTAGTTGTACTAGCCCTTCTTTCAGAAAGCTCTCTATTATATTCCTTAGAAGCTCTAGAATCAGCATAAGAGCTTATCTGCAAAATCATTGTTGGATATTTAACCATTGCAATTAAAACTTTTTTTAATGATAGTACAGAACTTCTAGTTAAAGTTGCTTTATCTAAGTCAAAGAAAATTGGCTCAACACCTAAAACACAAATTAAATCATCAGGTATACAATTTGTTAACCATGATAAATCAATATTTTCAAAAATATTTTGATTTTCATTGAAGTTGAATTTTAAAATTCTGCTATTATAGCTAATTCCATTTGAAACTCTTATGAAATAGGATTTTGAGCAATTAAATTTTTCAGTAAAATTAAATTCACCATTCTGATCAGCATTGGTTTGTTTAATAATATTATTATTCTCATTAAGTAATTCTATAGATGCTCCTTGGAGTAAATCTTTGGTGAATATATCGTAAACAACTCCTCCAATATGACCTTCACAATTTGACATACCCTTTTTTGATAATATGGACTGTGGTGATTTTCCTGTCTTTATAATTTTATACACTTCATCTGAAGAACTTCCATTTAGACCATTTCGATTAGATGATATAAATCCAAAATTTCGTTTATTATTATAAACATAACTGAAATCATCAAATGGTGAATTAACGGGTTTCCCAATATTTGAAGTTTCATATGGGAAACCCCTAACATTTAATTTAGATTCAAAAATATCAAAACCTCCAAGCCCTAATTTTCCATCACTAGAGAAATATAAATTATTTTCAGAGTCTATAAAAGGGAACGATTCTCTAAACTCAGTATTAACATTTGGACCTAAATTAATAGGCTGACTATAAGTGTCGTTCTCAAATATATAGACAAACCAAATATCTGACATACCGAATGTTCCAGGCATATCAGATGAGAAATAGAGTTTTTTCCCGTCACGACTTAAAGTTGGATGAGCAGTAGAATATTGATTACCATTGAAAGGTAATTCTTTAATGTTGACCCAGGAATCTTGTTTTTTAGTTGCTTTGTATATTTTGAGTTTTACTTGTTTATCTTTTGAAGATTTTAACCTTCCCTTAAAAAAATTATTTCTAGTAAAATACATAGTATTTCCATCCATGCTTATTGTAGCAGTAGATTCATGATACTTTGTGTTTACATTTCCTTTTAACTGCTCGCGTTGAGATAAGTTACCTAATGAATCAATTTGAGCTGTAAATAAATCCAAAAACGGCTCATTAGACCATCTAAATTTTTGGCTTCCAGTCGCATCTAAAGATGAAGCAAATACAACTTCATTTTCACCATAAAAGTTTAATCCAAAATCAGAGTTTTGAGAATTAATATTTGTTTTGAATAGATTATATTTTCCAGTTTTACTTAAAATAGTGTCTATGTAATTTGAATTCGGTTCTAAATAATTATGCAAAACAAGTTGCTTGTTTAATTCAAGGTATTTTCTGTAAAATTGATCTGAAGCATCATAGGCCTCTATACTTTTGAATGCAACAGATGCCTTAAAATATAATTCAGCATCAATGTTTTTCGGATATAAAGAGATTAATTTATTAAACCAAACTGTAGCTAAATCATATTGACTGTTGTTGTAATAAGCAATTGCTAAGTTTTCAAATACCTCTTTATTTCCCTTGCCAGATCTGGCTAATTTTAAATAACGATCTATTGCCGGTGAAAATTCATATGATTCGTATTTACTTTTCGCTGAAAATATATTATTAATACTATTTTGTTTTTTATTATTTACTTTATTTGAAAGGGAATCTATTCTAGATGAATCAAAAGTCACTCTAGCGTCATTAGAAACTGGTAAATCAACAGCTATTTTGTTTTCTAATTGAAATATATTAAATGATTCTCCAGTTTCGATAGGATCTATATTATTTTCAATTTTTTCAATACCATTTTTTGTGTCAACCTTGATTTCTATGTTTGTGTTTGAGTTTAAAGAAATGATATTTTCATCTTCTTTTACAGTAACTTTAGAGGAATCTAAAGAGTCATTAAGCAATTTTTGTGTTATCTCATTTACTGGAATACTTACTAATTTAACCTTAAGTGAATCAATTTCAGTTACAAGAATTCCTGAAGGTGCTTTATAGTTTTCTTGATAAAGAAGCCAATAATCAATTTCCTTAATGCCTACACTATCTATAAATTGATTTGTTTCTGTTAAAGTTATGAACTGGTTAACAGATACTCTATGGAATCCGTCTTTTTTTGCAAGAACTCGGACTCTTTTAAACCCTTCCTTCTTTAATTTTTTTTTATAGAGGTATGCATTATTATAATATTTGTAGGACCCAACAATTATTTCAATTTTGTCCTTCTCTGAACTATTTTGAGCATTCAAATTTTGCCCAACACAGGTGAGTGCAAGAAAAATAATAGTAGTAAAATATTTAACGTTTAATTTCATGATTTAAAAAAACCTAGGTGTCAGTATTTTTTTATTTGTTCCAAAATCGAATCTAAAAAGAACTTCAAAAGTTCCGCTTGTTGATTTCTTTATTTCAGTAGTTGAAAAATCATAACTAAACCCGATCATCATTGAATCTGATAATTGAATTCCTGCCATAGTTGTTACAGCAGAGCTAATTCTATTTGCAATACCAAAAGTAAAGTTATTATTTATTATGAAGTTAAGAGAAATATCCCACTGAACTGGACTACCCTTAACTGCCTTAACTAAGGTAGCTGGTTTAAATTTTAATGACGGATGTAAATCAAAAACATATCCCCCAATAATATATAAATGAATTGTTTTTGAAAAGGTAGAGAAGAAACTTGATTCCGATTCTACCAAGTCAAAATATTGCTTTTCTAAAAGATTTGGTGCAGAAATTCCCAAATAGTAATTTTGGGTATTATAAAATATCCCTACTCCTATTTGTGGTTGATATTTATTATTTTCAACATAACCTATGTAAGGATCTGTTAGATCGTAAATATTGAGTTTATTAAAATCAATATCATATGAATTTAATCCCACTTTAAGTCCAAATGCTAATTTAGAGAACATAAAGTTTATAGAATATGAATAATCAATTGAAAAGTTCGTTTCAGTCACAGGGCCTATTTGTTCAAATAAAACTGTTCCCCCAAGACCAACTTTTTCATTAGCTCCAATAGGAGTGTCAAATGAAATTAGATTTGTTTTTGGAGCACCCTCCAGATCTAACCATTGAGATCTAGCTAGTGTCCTTAAACTCATTATTCCTCGGTTTCCTACATAAGCTGGATTAAAAATTTGGGGTATGTGCATGTATTGTGTAAACTGAGATTCCTGCTGACCAAAGTTATAACTGTATACCAGTACCATTAAAATGAAAAAATATTTTCTAATTTTAGTATTCATTTTTCTAATCATTTTGAAGATATATATACCCTATATACTCGCTCTTTCCTGGATTATTATTTGAAGGGAATGTTAAAACATAATAATATGTTCCAGAAGGAAGTTTTTCGTCTTTACTAATAGTAATTCTCCCGTTAGAGTATCCTGTAAATATTTCTGAATTACCTGGGCCTGGATATCCATTGCTTTCAAAAACTAAAACGCCCCATCTATTATAGATTCTTAAAATATTATCCGGATATTCTTCTATTCCTCGGATTATTAAATAATCATTTTTTTGGTCATCATTTGGGGTAACTAATTCAAATATCTCTATGTTCGGAACATACTCACCATTTAATTCAATTTCCGTAGGATCGTCCAATGTATTATCGTCTTCATCATCCCCGTCATCACTATAGTCAAAGACTTCTCCTTCATAATTTAAAGCTGTTCCAACTACCCTTACACTGTTGAAAATTTCTCCAGAAATAATATCCGATTGAGTAATACTGTAACTTGCTCTGAAGACAAGTATTCCGCCCGGGGCAATTGAGTTTGCGGAAGAACCAGATGTTGCTGATACTAAATTTGGATCGGTGGATAAATAAATAGTAGAACCATCACCATTGGTCATAAAGTCTTCTATTAATAAGTCTTCTATTTTTACATTTCCTTTGTTCACGACTACAATTGTAAAGACGATCACATCACCCTCCATTGCAATACCATCATCTCTAATTGTTGTGGATGCTGTCTTTGTTACTTCAATTAATGGATTTGGAGAAATCAATACTTCGGTCGGGTCATCTTGTGTGTTTCCGTCGGTATCATCCCCATCATCAGAAACATCAGATACTGTTATTGAGCCGTCAACATTTTCAGCCGTTGCCATCACAGTATTAATTATTTTACCCGAATCTGCTGCCCCTTGCTCAATAGCATAAAAAGCAATGTAGGTAGCACTTTCTCCTGTTTTTAAATCTCCTTCAAGAGAGCCCATTGTAGATCCAGTAAAGTATGGGCCGTTGGACAAACTAAGTGCGTTTCCATTTCCATCAGTCATTGTGTCTTCAAGCACCAGATTGGTTAATATTGTGTTTCCTGTGTTTTCAACTGATATTTCAAATGAGATCATATCTCCAGCATCAATCAAATCATCGTTATTGTTATCTATGAATGCTGTTTTAGTTACTTCAATAGTTGGAACTTCCTGTAAGAATACGATTGTTGGATCATCGGTGGTGTTTCCATCAGTATCATCACCATCATCACTAATATCAGAAATACGTGTTTGTTGATTTGGTCCTGTCGCAGAGGCTACTGCTGTATTGATGATTTGTCCAGAAGCAATATCATTATCTTGAATAATATAAAATGCTATGTAAGTTGCCATTTCGCCTTGTATTAATATTCCTTCCGAAGATCCTTCTGAGGAGCCCGAGAAGAATGGACCATTACTCAAGTTCAAGTCATTACCATTTCCATCTGTTAAAGTATCTACTATTTGTAAATCACTTAAGGTTGAGTTTCCTTTATTTTCAATAGTAATGGTATAGGTTATAATATCTCCTGCTCCTGTTTCGTTATCACCATTGTCTGTAATTTCTGCTGTTTTGGTAACCTCCATACCAACATTAGATACTGTAAACACCTCTGTTGGATCATCAGCTATATTCCCATCGGTGTCATCTCCATCATCACTCACATCAAACACATTCCCTACATTCCCTGGACTATTCCCTCTAAATACGATAGTGTTCCTGATTACACCTGAATCTGCCGCTCGTTGTCCAATAATGTAACTTGCTGTGTAATTTGCTGTTTCTGATGGAGCAAGAATGCCTTCGGCAGAACCTTGAGAAGCTGATCTAAATGTTGGCTGTGAGGTTAATATAAGTTCTCTTCCACTTCCATCTGAAAGTGTATCAACATAAGATAAACCACTGACAGTAATGTTCCCTTTATTTTCAACTGTAATAATGTAATCTATTCTATCTCCAACATCATTAATTCCATTGTTGTTGAGGTCAGTAACCGATGCTACTTTTGTTACCTCTATTTTAGGCAATGAAATGATTTCGATCACTGTAGGATCATCTGTTGTATTTCCGTCAGAATCATCACCATCATCACTTATGTCTGTAACATCATTGTTATTCCCAGGGCTAGAAGCGTTAACTGTTACTGTATTTATGACTTTCCCCGTTCCAGCATCATTGTTAGTAATAAGGTAGGTTGCGGAGTAAGTTGCACTTTCACTAGGGCTTAATAAACCTTCTAATGAGCCTTGTGAAGATGAAACAAAGAGTGGTCCTGAAGATAACTGAAGAATATTATTGTTACCGTCTTTTAGAGTGTCAATTAATGTAATTGATGAAAGTTGTGTAGAACCTGTATTGTTTATGGTAATCGTGTAAACAATGGTATCACCAGCGTTAACACTTCCATCTCCATTATCAATGGTGTAAGCTGTTTTAGTTGCTTCAATTGATCTGTTTGTATTAAAACTAACAACTGTTGGATCGTTTACGGTATTGCCGTCAGTATCATCACCATCATCACTTATGTCAGAAACATCATTACTATTACCGGGACTACTTCCCGTAACCGTAACCGAATTATTTACACTGCCAGAATTTACATCTTGCTGTGTGATTAGATAGGTTGCACTATAGGTTGATGTCTCACCAGCTACAATTGTACCCTGTGCAGAACCATCTGAATTTGATGCAAAACTAGGTCCTGTAGCCAGGCTTAAGGCATTTCCATTTCCATCAGTTAAAGTATCATCTAAACTTAATGTATTGATAGTAATATTACCAGTATTTTCAATCGTTATAGTGTAGTTAATTGTGTCCCCTGCCCCATTTACACCATCACCATCATCAGTGATTTGGGATATTTTAGTTACCTCTATTGATTTTAATGGTGCTATTGAAACTACTGTGGGGTCATTCGTTGTGTTCCCATCGGTGTCATCACCATCATCACTTTGGTCAGTTACATCATTAGTGTTTCCAAGGCTACTACCTGTAACTGTTACAGTATTTTCGATTTGCCCACTCAAGGAAGCTGCATTAGAAATTAGATAGCTTGCACTGTAGGTTGAAACCTCATTTGGAACAATTGATCCTTGAGGGGAGCCACTGGAGTTTGATGCAAAAGTTGGTCTAGAGGTAAGAGTTAATGCATTTCCGTTACCATCGGTTAATAAATCTACAAGACTCAATGAGGTAATACTAACATTCCCCGTATTAGCAACTGTGATGGTATAGTTAATGGTATCGCCTTCTCCGTTAATTCCATCTCCATTATCTGCTACTGTTGCTGTTTTGGTTACTTCAAGTTCTGGTACAAGTGAGGTATATACTACTGTAGGATCATCCGATGTATTTCCATCGGAGTCATTTCCATCATCAGAAGTGTCGGTTATGTCATTGGTATTGCCCGGGCTGCTACCCGTTACCACTACAGTGTTTTGAATCAATCCTGAATTTGCTGCTGCATCAGTGATTACAAAACTTGCCGAGTAAGAAGCGATTTCTCCTGCGACTAATGTTCCTTCCAAAGACCCTGATGAAGAACTAACATAGTCTGGTCCTTGATCTAGAGTTAATGAAATTCCATTATTGTCAGTTAAGTTGTCTACTAGAGTAATTCCTGTAATAGTTTGTCCTCCGGTGTTTTCAATGGTTATCGTGTAGTTTATGGTGTCTCCTGCTCCATTACTACCATCTCCATTATCAACTACACTCGCAATTTTCGTTACTTCTAATGAACCTCCTGATGTTGTGGTTATTACGGTTGAGTCGCTTGAAGTATTACCATCGCTATCATCTCCATCGTCACTGATATCGAATACATTGTTTGAATTCCCAGGACTACTTGCGGTTACTTGAACCGAATTTATTATTGATTGAGTGTTTGCAGCAAGTTGAGAAATGGTGTAAGTGGCAGTGTAAGTTGCAACTTCTCCGACTGTGAGGTTTCCTTGGATAGAATTGGCATTAGAGGAAGTAAAGACTGGTCCCGCTGTAAGGGCTAATGCATTTCCATCCCCATCAGTTAAATTATCTACTAAAGTAAGGTTTGATAAACTAACATTTCCTGTATTTTGTGCTGTAATGGTGTACACAATTACATCACCACTATCGTTGGTGTTGTTTGAATTGCTATCGATAACCACTGCCGTTTTTGTTGCCTCTACCAATGGGTTTCGATACAGTAAGGTTTCAGTAATATCATTAGTCGTATTTCCATCTGAATCAATTCCGTCATCACTTTGATCAGAAACAGAAGAAGTGTTCAATGGATCAGAAGCTACAGCAGTAACTGTATTTATTACTCTTCCCGAATCAACGTCACTTTGAATAATTGTATAGGTAGCCGTATAGGTCGCTATTTCATTAATTTTTAAATTTCCAACCGTAGATCCTAAACTAGAATTATTAAAGCTTATTGGAACAGAATAACTTAATGTATTGTTGTTTCCATCGTTTAATATATCAGTTAAACTAAGGTTCGATAAAACAACATTTCCAGTGTTTTCGACTGTAATCGTATACACAATTGAATCTCCAAGGTCGTTGTTTCCATTGCTGTTTGTATCGATTACATTGGATGTCTTCGTGACCTCTAAACCTGGGTTGATATCAAAATAAGTTACCGTTGAGTCATTTACGGTATTGCCGTCAGCATCATTTCCATCATCACTCTGATCGGTTACATCATTACTTTGCCCTGGACTACTTGCAACTACATTTACGGTATTGGAAACTAAGCCTGTATTAACGTGACTTTGGTTTACAATCAAGTATGCATTGTAAGTTGCCTGTTCTCCTGGAATCAGTACGCCGTTTATGGAGTTTTGAGAAGATCCTCCATAGGTAGGTCCGTTTGAAAGGTTTATGGTGTTTCCGTTTCCATCATGAAGGATATCGGTAATTGTTGTCCCATTTAGGGTCACATTACCTGTGTTTCGAACGCTAATAGAATAATTTATTACATCTCCCACCCCTGTTAATCCGTCACCATTATCGGTTACTTGACTGATTTTAGTTACTTCAATTGATGGGGATGATGTAATTGTAGTAACAGTTGGGTCATTGGACGTATTCCCATCATTATCATCACCATCATCGGAAACATCGCTTATGTTTGAATTTCCTGAAGAAGCTGAAACAATAACTTGATTCGATAATCCGCCAGCATCAACTACTGCTTGTTCTATGATGTAATAAGCAATATAATTTGCGATTTCACTTGCTTGTAAGCTTCCCTCGGCAGACCCTAAATTAGCTCCAGTGTATGTTGGGCCAGAAATTAGATTGAGTGTTCTTCCATTATTATCCAAAAATTGATCAAAAATGGAAACTCCTTGAAGGTTTATATTTCCTGTATTAGTTACTCCAATATCATATCTTACAAAATCTCCTTTCCCCAATAAACCATCACCATTATCGGTAATAGTAACAGTCTTGGTCGCCTCGATTCCAGGTAAAGCGGTTATACTAACTATCGTTGGGTCATCAGTAGTGTTTCCGTCAGTATCGTCTCCATCATCTGATGTATCCATTACATCATTTGAGTTCCCTTGAGAGGATGCTGTTGCGATAACGGTATTTGAAATGAAGCCTGTTCTCTCAGCAACACTACTTACCACATATGATGCTGAATAAGTAGCCGTTTCTCCAAGAGTCAATGTGCCTTGACTTGATCCTGCGCTAGAAGAAGTAAAGGTTGGACCGCTTGTTAATGTTAATGATCCACCATTTCCATCTCTAAGCGTGTCTACTAAGGTTAAGCTTGATAAACTCGTGTTACCCTTATTCTCTACTGTTATTGTATATACTATCGTATCTGCTAAATCTACAATACCGTTACTGTTGTTGTCTGTAACCGTTGCCGTCTTGGTGACCTCTATGGCTGGAAGTGGAGTGATCTCAACAACCGTTACATCATCTTCAGTATTACCATCACTATCATCCCCATCATCTGAAGTGTCTGTTACATTATTAGTCTGTCCTGGACTACTCGCCCTAGCTAATACACTGTTATTAATACTCGAGGTCAAGGCTGCTGCTCCACTAATAATATAATAACCACTATAGGTTGCTATCTCGTCAGGCTTTAATGTACCAGGTGAAGAACCTAATGTAGTTGATGAGAACGATGGACCGTTAGTTAGTGTAAGTGATCCACCACTACCATCTGTTAAGGTGTCTACTAAGGTTAAGCCCGATAAGGTTACATTACCCTTATTCTCTACTGTAATGGTATAATTGATTACGTCAGACGCTCCTGTATCCCCGTCACCGTTATCTGTAACTGCTGCAGTCTTGGTTACCTCTATTGAACTAGATGCTGTTATGCTTGTTACTGTTGGATCATCTGTGGTGTTGTCATCAGTGTCATCCCCATCATCACTCAGATCACTTACATCATTACTGTTCCCCGGACTACTAGCAGTCGCTGATGCCTGGTTTGATAAGCCTCCTGCATCTACTGCGGCTTGAGTTATAATATATAGTGCACTGTAGCTTGCTGTCTCACCTACTTTAAGTGTCCCTTGAGCTGAACCTTGGGAAGATCCTGAGAACGACGGTCCACTGTTTAAACTCAATGTACTACCCGAAGCATCGCTCAATACATCAGCTACTGTTAAACTAGATAGAGTTACATTTCCGTTGTTAACCACAGAGATCGTATACTGAACTACATCTCCTTTGCCTACTACTCCATCTCCATTGTCTGTAATCGCTGATGTCTTGGTTACCTCTATCGATGGACTCTTACTTATTGTTATATCTGTGGTGTCGTCTTCTGTATTGTCATCAGTATCATCACCATCATCAGATGTGTCCGTTACATTATTACTCTGACCTGGACTACTTCCAGTTACTAAAACACTGTTACTTATACTTCCTGTATCTAATGCTGCTTGGGTTATTGTATAACTCGCCGTATAAGTACCGGTCTCTCCTACAAGCAAGGTGCCTTGTGCTGAAGAAGCTGTTGAACTAGTAAAGGTTGGTCCACTTGTTAAACTAAGCGGTGACCCTTCTCCATCCAATAAAGTATCGGTTAAGCTTACTCCGCTTAGGGTTACATTACCCTTGTTCTCTACCGTTATTGTATAAACTATCGTATCCCCTAAATCTGTCGAACCACTTGTGTTGTTGTCGATGACTGTTGCTGTCTTGGTGGCTTCTAGTTCTGATGAACGACTAAGAGCTACTACTGTATTATCGTCTTGAGTTTCCCCATCACTATCGTCTCCATTATCACTACGGTCTGTTACATCATTCGTGTTTTGTGGTGAAGATGCCGTAGCCAGTACTGTGTTAACTACACTTCCACTATCCACCGCATCTTGTGTTACCGTATAAGTTGCAGTATAGGTTGCTATCTCCGATACAGCTAATAACCCTTGAGATGAAGAAGCACTAGAACTAACAAACGTAGGACCACTTAATAAGGATAAGGATCCTCCATCTCCATCAGTTAAGGTGTCAACTAATCCTAAACCGCTCAGATTTACATTACCCTTATTCTCTACAGTGATTGTATAAACTATCGTATCTCCTAAATCATTTTCTCCATTACTGTTGTTATCCGTTAATACTGCTGTCTTAGTAGTCTCGATAATCGGTGCTGGATTTATAACCAATACCGTTGTGTCATCGGTCGTATTACCATCCGTATCATCACCGTCATCCGATACATCACTAAGTCCGCCTGGATTACCCGTGCTACTCGCTGTTACTGTTACACTGTTAATAAGCCCTCCTGCGTCTACTACTGCTTGAGTAATTACAAATGTAGCTCCATAGTGTGCCGTCTCATCAGGCTTAATAATACCTTCTGATGATCCTAAATCTCCAAAGTTAAATGTAGGTCCACTACTCAGTGCTAATGTGTTTGATAATGCATCTGTAAAAGTGTCTACTAGTAAAGGATCTGTAATATTTACATTACCCTGGTTCTCTATCTTTATCGTGTAGTTAACCGTATCTCCTACTCCTAAAACTCCATCACCATCATCAGTAACGGTTCCCTCTTTGGTTACCTCCATCTGAGGACTTGATGTGATGTTGACTACCGTTGGATCATTAGTTGTATTACCATCTCCATCATTACCATTATCCGATACGTCGGTAACGTCATTACTGTTGCCCGGTGTACTGGCCGTTGCCTGAGCCGTATTGTTTACACTTGGTGTGTTCTCCGCTGATGAGCTTATTGTATAAGTTGCAGTGTAGGTAGCAATCTCTCCTGAGATTAATGTACCCTGTGATGAAGAACCGCTGTTGGATACAAAACTTGGTCCACTATCTAAACTTAAAGATCCTCCATTACCATCTGTTAATGTATCGCTAATTGTTATGCTGCTAAGGGTAATGTTTCCTGTGTTGTTTACCGTAATGGTGTAAACTATTACGTCTCCCTGATCAGTTCTACCATTACTATTAGTGTCGTTTACTACTGCTGTTTTGGTTACCTCTATAGAAGAATCTGAACTTGTTAAAACTACTGTTGCATCATTGGTCGTATTACCATCAGTATCATCTCCATCATCCGATACATCAGTAACATCATTGCTGTTACCCGGAGTGCTAGCGGTAACCGATACACTGTTGTTTACCGATCCCGTATTGGCCGCATTCTGACTTATTGTATAAGTTGCAGTATAAGTAGAGACCTCTCCTATAGCCAAACTACCTTCTGCAGAAGATGCGCTGTTTGAGTTAAAGGTCGGACCTGATGTTAAACTTAATGAACCGCCTGATGCGTCTGTCAAGGTATCTGTTAATGATAAACCTGATAGGGTAACACTACCCGTATTGTTTACCGCTATCGTATATACAATAACATCTCCCTGATCGTTATTACCATTACTATTGGTATCTACTACTGATGCTGTCTTGGTTACTTCGATTCTAGCTGCTGGAGAAGTCTGAATGGTAGTTGGATCATCTACGGTGTTGCCATCACTGTCATCACCATCGTCACTAAGATCAGATACATTTATTCCTCCCGAAGTATTAGCAGTAACAGAAACCTGATTGCTGATAAGGCCTGTATAAGCAACATTCTGAGCAATCGTGTAAGTTGCAGTATAAGTTGCAATTTCTCCTGACACTAAACTACCTTGTGAAGAACCTGAAGAGCCACTTACAAATGTAGGTCCGCTGTCTAAGGATAATACATTACCATTACCATCTGTTAAAACGTCATTTAAAGAAACATTTGAAAGATCTAAATTCCCTGTATTATTTACCGTGATGGTATAAACTACGGTATCGCTAATATCATTTGTAGCATTCGAATTATTATCTATAACATTTACTAGTTTGGTTACCTCGATAGAAGGTACCGGGTTCATTGATGTAATTGTCGGGTCATCAACTAAATTACCATCCGTATCATCACCATCATCACTCTGATCAAACACATCATTGCTGTTACCTGGACTACTCGCCGTGGCAGTAGCTATGTTGGAAATGTTTCCTGCATCTGCCGCTGTAGAAGTTATAATGTAATAAGCCTGATAAGTAGCGGTTTCCCCTGCTACAAGTGAGCCTTGAGCTGACCCCTGATCAGAACCAGAGAAGTAGGGTCCGTTACTCATTACTAAACTCTCCCCATTGCCATCAGTTAAACTATCGGTAACCGTTAAACCTGAGAGTGTTATATTACCCTTATTCTCAACAGTAATTACATAGTTAATTACATCTCCTGGGCCTGTATAACCATCTCCATTATCAGTCACTGAAGCTGTCTTGGTAACCTCCAACACTGGAACAGGATCAATCGTTACTACAGTTTGATCATCCTCTGTATTCCCATCGCTGTCATCACCATCATCAGATACATCTGTGACATTATTGCTGTTGCCTGGACTACTGGCAGTAACCGTTACTCGGTTATTAATAGAAGAGGTGTTAGCTGCTGCGTTTGATATTGTATAAGTTGCTACATAAGTCGCTATCTCATTTACTGCCAGCAGACCTTGTGCTGAAGATGCGCTACTAGATACAAACGCCGGCCCTGATGTAAGAGATAAATTACCTCCATTACCATCAGTCAATACATCGCTTAGTGATATATTAGAAAGTGATGTGCCTCCAGTATTCTCTACTGTTATAGTATACACTATAGTATCGCCAGCTCCAGTATTACCATCCCCATTATCTGTTACTGCTGCTGTTTTTGTAGCTTCCACACCTGGTAATGCTGTTATGCTAACAAGGGTTGGATCATCACTAGTGTTACCATCGCTATCATCCCCATCATCTGAGGTATCCGTTACATCATTAGAGTTCCCTGGAGAGGATGCCGTGGCTAGTACCGTATTGGAAGTCCCTCCTGCATCTACTGCAGCCTGAGTTATAATATATGATGCTGTATAGGTAGCTACTTCGCCTAGAGTTAAGGTTCCTTGACTTGATCCTGCGCTAGAAGAAGTAAAGGTTGGACCGCTCGATAAACCAAGTGATACTCCATTGTTGTCAGTTAATGTATCAACCAACGTTAATCCTGATAAACTCGTGTTACCCTTATTCTCTACTGTTATTGTATATACTATCGTATCTGCTAAATCTACAATACCGTTACTGTTGTTGTCTGTAACCGTTGCCGTCTTGGTGACCTCTATGGCTGGAAGT
>Ga0257120_1001230_pt1 | contig 17250 bp, 14 predicted proteins | sample SI106_10metaG_FD_190153 | JGI IMG/M metagenome (GOLD analysis project Ga0257120, IMG submission 190153) | Marine microbial communities from Saanich Inlet, British Columbia, Canada - SI106_10 | ecosystem: Environmental > Aquatic > Marine > Inlet | place: Canada: British Columbia | collected... | reverse complement strand
CAATGCTTTTTGGGGTATAGAACTCACCCTTACCTTTTCCTTCTGCTAAGGCGAACTTGCTTAAGAAATACTCATAGACTCTTCCTACAATATCTTGCTCTTTGTCTTTAAGAGTATCAATGTTATTAATGGTGTCCAATAAGGCCGCAAGCTTACTTACGTCCATATTTATACGTGAGAAGTAGTTATCAGGTAAGGCACCTTTCAAGGAAGGGTTATTCTTCTCGGTAGTATGTAAGGCTGTGTCTATTACTATTGCAATATTGTCCTGCTTTGAGTTCTTGATAATATGACTCCATCTAGATTCTTCAGGGAGGAAAAAGATGTTCTTCATATTGTAGAACTCTTTCATCTCCAAGTACTTCTCTTTACCCTCATCGATCAACTCCTGTCGTCTTTCCTCGAACTTATCACTTGCAAACTTGAGGAAGATTAATCCTAAGACAACGTGTTTGTATTCTGATGATTCAACTGTTCCTCTTAATTTGTTAGCAGCATCCCATAGCTGCTCTTCCATTGATTTTGATTTCTTAGCAGAAGCTTTCTTAGCCATTTTAGTTTCGTTTGATTTCGTCTAGTGTTTTACCACCCTTAGATTTCCATTTGGTCCAGCCGTTGGTTGATCTGCCTAAAACTACACCGCCCGCGGTACTTGGGCTCGAGAAGACGTAGTTTTTATTAAATAATAAATGCTTTCCATTGTTAATAAGGATACCATCCTTGATTAATTGATCTCTCAAGTTGATCAAATAATCGTGACATGAAGGGACAGTATCTAGCTTTGCTTCAGAGCCTTTGTAAACAATGAATCCATCATCTACCAAATCTCCTTTGGCTTTGATCCCTCTCCCTTCCAGTTTGAAACTTTCCTTTTGTGAGGTTGGCTCCTCTTCTACCGTATCGAACAACGGGTATCCAAATGTTTCCAATAGAACTTGAATAGTCTCGAAACTATCCAAGAGATCTGCTTCCATACTTTCAGTAACAAAGGGAGCAGCTGGAACTTTATCGTTTTCTGTATAGAAACGACTTGACTCTTGTGCCTTTTTTACGGCGAGATGTTCCAAGTATTTTACGTGAGTCTTGGTTATAGCGCTGGTTTTACTAACCATCACGACAGCGTGTGTCCAGAAATCTTTATTCCTATTGTGATCTCGCAATCGTTTCAAGCAGTCTTCTGACTCACCAATGTAAACTTGCTGCAGACTATGCTCTTCATTTTTACCGAATAAGAAGTAAGTGCCTACGTTTTGAATTTCGTCACGCTTTTGTGCTTGAACTAGCTTGTTTCTCGGAATAAAAACTGCACTAATTGTGCGGTTTGTTATCTCTGCAATCTTTATGCTTCGAGGTGATCCATCTGGCAAGAAAATCTGGATGGTCTGTGGCTTTGTCCTCATAGGTAATTGGTTTCTTAAATATAGATTCCTAGATTAGAAGAACCAAACCAATGCTCGTTTATGGCTACCACCTCAAATATCCTTCGAGACAGCAAGTCTTTTGTGCCATTTCTAAGCAAGAAACTCAGCTTTGTCAGAGGTCTAGACCCCTTGGGGCTTTCGAATACGTCAGATGCAACATTCTCCATGTTATTGCCAGGATTGAATAACGTAACCGGAAGAATACGGTATTATTCCTTCTACTGTTGGCTACTTAGTCAATATGAGGCATTAGAAATGAAAAAAGAACAACGTTTTTTCATTCGGAAGGCAGAATACTTAGTTGCCCTAATAGCCCAAACCTTTGAAAAAGATATCCCGGGTATTCCCGGAAGCAACTATGCTTTCAAACGATACGAAGAAGAAGAAACGACCACTTTTAATTTGGATGAAGGTGTAGGTTCTAATTCCGATAAAACTGATGGAACATACTGGAAATACTCGTGGGGAGCGTTTGGACAATACTACCTAGGATCATTGAGAGATATAGGATTGATTTCAGAAAAAAGTGAGTCTATTGCTATTCATTCTGATCTGCGCGTTTCACCTCAAGATCTTAGCACTGCGTTTCATCAGAATCTTAGTGAAGAAGATGTTCAATCCTTTATTGAATGTATTTTAAAAGGAAGCGTAAGTAGAAAAGAATTAGATGCACTCAAGAACAGTTTTAACCTTTCAAAGGTGCCCGTAGGTACTGAAGAGGAGAAGTTATTGTTGAACCTTCTTTTACAATTAGATCATCCGACAGATAACGAAAAGAAAACCATACATAGAAATACAACCATCCGTCAGCTTCTATCCTCTATCGAGCTAAAGGGAAAAATCAAGGATCGTCAATTCGTAGTAGAAGCCTTCAATAAAAGAGGGGTATTTGAAACTGGTGAAGCACCAAACCCAACGTATTTCGGGTGGTACTATTACCAGGTCAATGAATATTGGACCTATGCCAATACTGCAATTCTCAATGGATTACTCCATGAATTGGCCACAGAATACCAAAAGAGCTGGGTACCTATTCAAAGGTTGACACATGATCTCAGTACTGCTTTGTTTGTCGACGGTCAGAGAACATTTTCTGAATATTTATCCGAACAGGAATTTAATCTTGAATCTTTGAAATCCGACATAGACAAGAGCTCCGGAGGAGAAAGGGCATTGCATGGTTTTAGAATGATATTTGGCTTATACCGGTTTATTCTATCGGACCTTGATAAGCTCTACACCTATGGATTAGAGAACAATTTACTACGTAGCGGCAATGCTCCCGGATTTTTCAGCACCCTATTCAAGCAGGAATCCAAAGGCAACCTAGACGAGTTCATTCAAGGATACCTTCAACAGCACATTATTCAACGTCACCAGATGGTTGCTTTTCGTAAGATGGGGTCTGGCACTTTGAGCACAGAGAAATTCGTTGTTGAAGAAGGATTAATACGATATATCGACAATTTCGAACCCGCATATACAGGACCTAGAATAGGTAATCTCCTCTCCTTCTTGAAAGACCTAAATGTCTTCTCAGAAGAATTCGAATTGAACAGCAGCGGTAAAGAACTACTAAAATCGGAGGCGGATGAAGCAGTTAAATAGACGTAATGTTCTTGAGATTCTTGGAAGCGATAAGAGAAGGTACCACACCTGTCTTATGACAGCGTTCACTTTTGACTTTCTCTTTTTTGAAAGAAGAGTCTTACCCGTTTTGAGAGGAACTGGGGTCAAGAACATCAATGTTTTTGTCGATAAGAAAGAGTTAGCATCTAGCGTGGAAATGGCTGGATCTAAAAGCTTTGCTGGACACCACGCTTATAGTTTGATTGATGTGGCCTCAAAAGGTGTATTCCACCCGAAGATTATGCTCCTTATTGGTAAATCAGAGGGAATGTTGGTGGTTGGCTCAGGGAACTTGACAGGGTCTGGGTTGAGCAGCAATGATGAAATCTGGTCTGCTTTTCATTTTAAAGATGTTGCTCATCCTCATGCCGTTTTATTTGCTCAAGCTTGGAGCTATATCAGCAGATGGTTTTCGAACGCTAGAGGTGTTCATCAAAAAAAGCTTTCATGGATCAAAAGAGATGCACCTTGGATTTCGGAGTTAAGGGATTCTTCGGAAGCTGTTGAAATGGGTGATGTTCGCTACAGTTTTGTGCAAAACGGAGCCACTGATAATCATTGGAATGCTTTGTCTCATTTTTCTTTCAAGGCTGATAAGATGACCCTTATGGCTCCTTATTATGACCAAGACGGTAAGACTATTAAAGCATTGATGAATCTTTTCCAACCCAACTCCACGGCTTGTATAGTCGATGAAAGCACTGGAAAGCCCCCATTAAAGTTTGGAGTGGAAAAAGATAATATTGCTTTCTATCGTTGGCACGATTGTATTGAACGCGAAGATGAATTTAAAGGTCGATTGCATGCAAAGATGATACACCTCATCAACGGTGATGAGGAAGTCTTGTATTTAGGATCTGCGAATATTACCGTTCAAGCACTGGGAGAAAATCATGCAAACGAGGAAGCTGGGATTTTACTTCGAAGAGCTAGAAAGAAAAACAGTTGGCTCGAAGAATTGGGTATTCATACCAACGAAAGTATCAAGGAGTTCAAACAAAATAAATTCGACTTCGAATCCAACAAGGTTAGCGCAACACTTAGAGCTACTGATGTATTAGATGATCTCCAAGTCAAAGGTCAGCAAGTTCAAATATTTACCTTTGAATCCATTGATATTGATTCATGTCAATTAGAATACTTAGACGATTCAGGTAAAATTGAGCAACTAGCTATTCATCGCGAAAATGACACCAATTTCTACTCTACCCTAGACATAGATATTCGTGCCATCAAGGGTCGATTGGTCAATAAGTCGGGGCAACCCCTAAGTAGATGGAAGCCAATTCATGACACCAAAGAACTGTTGCGCACGAATACCGATAAAAACCTGGAAAAATACGCGGACATCAAGGATGGCGTGCTTCTACGGAATGAAGAATTCACCAACCTGATTCAGTTATTAAATCCTGCCGAGCTCATTAACGAAAAAGCTTCTAGCCATTCCGGTGGTAACAGTATAACACCCGCGAGGAAGTCATCAGTCGATTCAAAGGAGTATGGGCTTAATGTTTCTGAAAACAGTCTTGGTTCAGCAACGGATGATCTGGACTATAGCAACTTGAATACTGCAGAGTACGTGATTGAAGTGCTTCGTGCTGCTTCTAAGCTCTATGATCCGAATGATGATGTGGAAGAAAGTGCAGAAGCACAACTGTCTATTGAGGAAGGAACTGATGATGAAGGAGGCAGTTCTTCTGAATCGAAGAGTAAGCGCGGACGTATATCGATAAGCGAGAAAGAAAAGAAGACCGCTGTCGCCTTGTTTAAGCAGATTACGAAACACTTCGAAGGTGCTAACACAGCATTATTTAAACATAAGACCCTTCAAGTCGATATAGAGGTAAATGTTTATTCCGACAAAAGCTTAAACTACCTGTTAGCTTGCTCCTTATTCATTCAAAGACGGCTTAAAAACTTCCTAAAGGACTCAGATGGATCACCCTACTTCTCCAATGGCAATCTTTCTAGTGATGTAGATTGTATAAAAGGTTTTCTATTCAAAACGGTCGATAGCTTTCTTTTAGGCGGTGGGAAAGAGATACCACATCTCTCAATGAAATCGCGCCATGACTTACTTCAATCAATACTGACAATTAGCTTGAATGCATTTTGGAGTAAACATGATACCTGGGCACTTAAACTGCTTATTTTAAATACAATTCAGACGTTAAGCGACAAGCAGCTTAATGAAGCAATCCTCTTAACTTTTATTAATGATTCCAGTCTCTCGTCGAATATTGATGGTGATGAATTCAGCAAGAATAAAATACAACTGATGTCCATATTGTCTGAATGGGCTGAATGGAAAGTTCAAGCAGACAATGCCCGTTTGAGATCTGCTTTGATTGTTCCCTTCAAAAAACTGAAAGCAGGAGAAATAATTTTTAATAGCAAAATGGGCTTCTTCCTCGTTCAAAAAGTGAATTATGGTTCTAAATCATTTCTGTTGGATAGAGGGAAAACGGAGTTATTCAGAGTTGGAAATCTACCCCTTTACTTCACACATTATAGCCCAAATATTGTAATCTACAGGTGATGAATAACAATGGAGAGTATCAGGAATTCGTGGACAGTACAAGTCGGGGCAGCAGAAAAAATATTGAAGCCATTCGCACCCAAAACCCCGACCTTTTCAGGTGGATGCTAACAGTCAATTTAATTGACTCAGACATTTTCAAGTATCTTTATGGCTTAAGTATGTTTACAAGACCAGATGGACAACTTAATCTATTTTGATCTTGAACATACAGATGAAGTATAGGACGAATTAAACGAACCATACCAATGAAACGATTCATACTAATCTACTTACCGATCATTTGTATTACCATTGCAGCGGGTGTAAAACTTATGAATAAAGAATCATATGACGCTTTCCGCAATGAGTCCGAGTCTTCTGCGAATTTTGACCCGATAACAAAAGACAACTCAATCAAATCCGATGAAAAGAAGGATGATTCACAATTGCAAGCTCTACAAGAACAAATTGAAATACTAAGTGATAAAGTTGGTAACCTGAAAGATGAAAATAATAACCTAGCCGCTGAGATTTCTGGAATAAAAAGTCAGGAGGAAGAAGAACAGATAATACCTGAAGAAACCTTGAAAAAGAGCAGAATCTCGCAAGAAAGTGATGTGACCATAACAGATAGAAAAGAATCTTCTACAAAAGAGGGGATTGATGATATTGAAGTCATCGAAGAATCAGAAGACGCTGAGGATGATAAGATTTTCAACTTTTCGAGCGTAGAGAATAAGCCTATTTTTCCTGGTTGCGAGAATTTGGTTACGGAACCTGAGAAGTTCATGTGTTTCAATCAAAACATCATGGAGCACATCGGTAAGAAGTTTGAATTCCCAGAATTGGCTCGTCAACTGGGTATTCAAGGAAAAGTCTATATCAACTTTGTAATTGAGAAAAACGGAAAAGTAAGCAATGTTACAATCGCGCGTGGCGTTGATAAACTTATCGATGATGAAGCCATCCGAGTAATCAAGCTTTTGCCAAAATTCACACCAGCGAAGCAACGCGGCAAGCCGGTACGCATGCAATACACCGTACCGATTAATGCGCGCTTACAATAACGGTCTGGAGATACTATTTAGCTGGCTCCGGCAATGACATTCACTAAAAAAGAAACACCAATTCCAATAAGCGCTGCTGTACAGGCTGATTTAGCCTTATTTGGACTGCTCTTAATGTTCACCAACCAAATGATTGCTCCAATAAACGGAAAACAAAAAGACAAAATTTGATACACTGTTTCTAGTTCATCTTCCTTTTCTTTAGAATTAACCTCCTTAATTATCACTTTAGGCTGTTCTTTTTGCAGAGAAGGGGCCGGCGGAGCCTTTTTTATTGTCTTTACTATAAATTCAAGTTTTGGACCTTCGTAGGATAACTGAATCACGTCACCACTTGATAGATACCAACTATTATTCACTGGTCTACCGTTGATTAATGTTGGATTTGATTCTGAATTATTCCTTACAACCCAATCTCTACCATCTTTAATTATTACTGCATGTCTTCTACTAACCGTGTTTTGTTTATTGTCATATCTAATATCACAAGAAGAATCACGTCCAATTTCAATTCTATTGTTCTTTAGCTCTTGTTCTTGTCCAAGCAAATAATCTCTCGAACTGGTCAAATATCTTACGTAAACCCGGACCTCACCGGCATCATTATCTCGTCTTATTGTTCTGTCCAGATCTCCCATATTCCCTCAAGATTAAATCAAAGTTTTTATCATTCCACCAACATACTGACCGAAATCAGATATTAAAGACATTGTGCCTACTCCTGCTATGAAGCCGGTAAAGACACGAACAATATTAGTACTTTCCCTTTTCGTTATGTGCTGACGCATACCGTCTAAATAGGTAGGGAGTACAATAAGAATTGCAATATAAATCGGTACCTCTAAGAGATTAAAAAGGAATACGGGCATTGATAAATAACCTAGATGAATCCCAGTGCATCTAGCACACAAAGGAAACTGCTTTCCTTTCCAAAAAAAGGAACGGTGAGGCAGTCTATGACAAATAGATAGACGTGCGACCATTTTATGTTTATCCGGTTTTAGCACTATTCTAGATAAAGTAACATTTTCAGTCTTGATAGATCTCGTCAAATGCCTCATTCAAGGAATCAAACTGGAATTCCATCTCTGCATTGATCAAAGGCAAAAGCACACATATTATTTCTTGCGGTGTAAGAAAATCTTCGTCTGCATAAATCAAATAATTAACGGTACCGGACTTCACCCACCTTATACTAAAATCTGGATATAAAATGTCCTCGCCATACATTATACTCAAGTCAGGACTCCAAGTATCATCGTCATATTGAATGTTGACATCACTGTAGCTATCAGTAATGATAAAATCCGCATTGTAGCGACTATCGGTAAGTCCTACGGAAATATTCGGGTATAAAACCGAGGTTCCAAATTGAATGGTAAGATCTGGATAAAAAATATCCTTAGCAATCTGTATTCTCGCATCAGGACTCCAAATATCTTTATCAACTCTAGCGGAATATATCTGCCCGTTTAGGGAAAATTGAAGTAAAAAGAAAATAAATAACGTAAATCGTTTCATCATCTCATACTTATCGTTCGTAAATTAAATCACCTGGGGTTTCATTCCGAATCTTGCGCCAGATTGTAAGTGCTACTATCAAAAGAGGAAGTATTGTGAAAAATAGGGAATAGGTGTACAATACCCTGAAATCAAATAGATTGACGCCTTCTAAAGGCAACTGAACAAGATTCAAAAAACTGTTTGTCAGCACATTAGCAAAGATCCCAATCAATAAAGCTGTTAAGACGTAAACTATTAAAATAATCGCAAAAGAAATGGTTACATACGTCAAACCGATAACCCTATTAGACATTCCAAATGCCTTTAATGTCCCCAAATTTTTAGCATTACTATTGATGTGTTCGAGTAAAGTACGTATTACCAAAATGATGATAAATCCTATACTAATCAGTACTAGAACGTTTGACATAATTTTAGATAAACTATTGAAAGTCATGAAATTCTTGCGTGACTCTATGACATCCATATCTAGTTTTAATTGAAACCTTTTATCAAGGAAAAGTTGTAGTTCACTCACCTTGGCTAAAGAGCTAGTTTCAATTGTTAACCGATCCGGAGGAATAACGCCTTCGGTTCGTTGAAGAGGTATGGAAGAAAAATCATATACTCGCTTGAAGTTTATTTTCTTCTCAAGAAGCATCCGCTCCATTTCAAAAGGGTCAAAAGATGAAAAGATTTCATATACCCTACCATTCTTATACGTTGGCCTAAAATAAGTGTCTAACCTAGCCTCTATGCCCAAAAATGGTAAGACGGTATCAGTGAAAATAAAAAACCTATCTCCATGGAACTCTGACTGAATATCCAAAATATTCTCATATGTGTTACTTGTCAAGTCCGGAAAGAAATCTTGGGCACACATAATGTCACATTTATCCGGCAGCTGTTTAACCACACCGGCTAATCCAATGGGTACCTCGAACTCCTCGTTACCTCCTTTGAGATATCTAAATTTTAAAAATGCTGGAGCCTCTTTATAACCCAATCGAGATAAAAAGTCCTGAGTCACCACGATTGAAAAGGGGTATTGATCCAAATCTAAATAGGTATCGTCAAGAAATAAACCTTCTCTTTTTATGAAGGAGTAAAGTTCTCCCTGGGGATCTACAGGTCTAATCTTAGCCGTTTTTGTAGGCCGAGAATTTTCATTACCAATGTTGTTATTGGGATCAACAGTGTAGAACGAATTAAACGTAAAACTTGTGAATGAATAGTCAACAATATCGTAAACATCCCTAGTACTTGAATCTGCTAATTCTTGTTCAATACGAGATTTGAATACATTATCATCGGACTTAGCAGAGGGTATGTCTACGGCCAAAAATTTAACAAACGGACTATCCATTTTTTCTTTAAGTAATACCGACGCACCAGAACTGAAACCAATAGCCCAAAGCGATACCGTAGCTACTAGGACCAATAAAATGAACTTTTTTCCTCTATTAGTAATTGAAGAAAATTCTCTAAGTGAAAAAAGTTTAATGTAGGTTTTTAAATCCATCTTGGTTTCAGTTGGTTCTTTAAATATTTTGACAAATCGACACTCGAAACATTCTGATTAGAAGCAGATTCCCAACCACTGTTGATTCGTTTGAAAACACCCTCTTTTCCAAGGACTCCAAAAGATGACGATTCATCGTTAGGATCACGATATTCTTTATCAATAAGAATTATGCGATCACCATATTCAACCGCTAGGTCAATATCATGGGTCACAATTACTGCTAGCTTATTTCTTTCTTTCACAATTTGCAGAAGGATTTCAATAAGATTTTTAGCATTCCACCAATCTAAATTACCTGTAGGCTCATCGGCAAATAACACCGTGAAATTCGCTAAGACAGCTCTTACAAAAGCCAATCGTTGACGTTGACCTCCGGATAGCTTATTGATTGCTTTGGACTGATCAACAATTTCTTCAACATCCTTCAATATCGGAAATAACCTACGAATCATTGCCTCGCCCCTGGACTTAGATTCGTCCAGCGATTGACCACCTTCTATAACCTGATTAAGGAGTACGTTTTCAAAAGCCGTTAAATTGGAAAACAAATTGGTGCTTTGAAAAATAAAGGACATGTAATCACGTCTAAATTTCGCTAAACTGACTTCACTTTCATTCCATAATGCTCGAAGATCAATGGACTTCTCACGGTTACCGTCTTCAGAAAAATGAAATTGTCCTTCACTCCTATGACCGATCGTATTGTTCATTAAACCCAAAGTCTCCAAAAGGGTGCTCTTTCCAACGCCTGACGCACCTACAAAGAAAACTACCTCACCTTCATTCAAAATGAGCTCATTGATTTGTAAAACAGGATGCGGCGAATTTTTATACTGACACTGAAGGTCTTTAATTGAAAATATACTTTTATCCATTTCCAGGGAATTCTGATAAGGGTACCCAGAAGAATTTCTGACCTGAAACTACAAAACTGTTACTCTTAAACTTAGTTGCATTAAAACTCTTCGACTTGATTGAAACATCTTGAAGGAAATCTTTGAATTCTTGGGACTGATTTGATCGAAGATCTTTGATTTTCACATTCCCGAGATCATTGTAAATTTTTGACTCATCAAAAGGGATTCCTAGTATCAGCTCCCAGGTCTCATTCAATGTTTTTTCCTCAATGATTTGAATAGGATCATCTTTAATTACTTTCATTAGCCCAACAATGGCCTCATAAAGTCTATTACGTTGTTGAGCATTAGTAAGCATTGGAGACGATAATTTGGCGAACTTGTCTTGAAGACTAGAAAGTTCTTTGTAACTCAAGAATACAACCGGCTTATAAATATTTCGCTGACCATATAATTTCATATCCGTATACCCAATAAATGAAAAATCACCCATGTTAGATAACAATTGAACACACCTATTATAATCAGATTCTGTATCAGCGCAACATTTTTCACAGACAATCTTAACGATTTGGGGATCAAACTGATTAGAAGTTCGACCAGATAGTAAACCATTAATCGTTTGTACTCTGAAATTAATTTGATCCAAATAATTACTTAACGCGTCACGTATACCTTCTTCAAGAACTTCAGTTCGCATTTGTAGTCTATCCGGTGCAAAAGTGAAAAGCCCGAACATGTATAAATTCGAGTAATCTTTGCCATCCTGAGACAGGAATTTAATCTCGTAAGTATTTTCAAAATTAGGATTAACATCTAGTTTAGGCGTAATCTTGTTATTTCTAATAGATGCTTTCCCTAACCCTGCCAGATATAACTTAGCGTCAAAATTAAACTTGCGGTAATATTCGTTGTCTGTATCTCCAAATACTTGAAACGCAATAAAGTTTGCGTTGTACTTTGACATAATCGATGTAGCCTGTTTTAGACTGTATTGATCAGGCACGTGATTACCCGCATCACCAACCAAAACAACTACATTCGATTGATCTTTCTTCATACCAACCTTATCTAATCCTTTTATAATTCCGTTGTATTGTGCCTCTGGTATATCATTGTCATTAGAATAACATCGAAGATTCATTAACCACTTTTCTACATCATCTTTATTCGCAGTCAACGGAAAGACCTCGTAATCGTTGGGTTTATCCGCATAATCTCTGTAAATCACGGCTCCAAATCTTAACCTTGCACCAATTGCAAGAGTTTCACTATCGTCAAAGACTTTCTGAACACTGGCAGCTACCGATTTATAGTATCTTTCCATACTTCTTGTACCATCAATGACAAAAACCACATTCACGTCCTTGGATTTTGAGGTAAGCTCTTGAAGTTCTTCTTGTAGTTTTACTCTTTGCTGGGTAGTTACAGAACTTTCGTTAGGATTACCTACTGTAGCTACTTGAACAGTTTGAAGGCCTCCTGCCTCGGGAGTTGACAGTATTGGCATCCGCATCACACTTGGAGGTAAAATTGTATCTCCCAATGGGAAAAATTTCACTCTCCCATCGGGATTAGTATGACTACTCCTGTGCCATGCTCTGAGTGATGCTTTGGAATCGAAAACATCAGCAGTCTTACCTTTGTACTGACGCTCAATCATTTTTCCTGAATTAGGCTCTAGGCATACTTTACTATCCCATTTTGTGATTCTAATGTTCTGCATCCAACCAGCAACATTTACACTAAGTGCCTCCTTGTTGTTATCCAATTCATCAGTAGGAGATAATAGTTGCATACCATTTAACTCTTTCAAGATGTAATAGATTTGAAATTTATCAGAAATACCTTTTTTTGATCTACCGTTTGGATCCGAATACAAAACATATTCGTCTTTTAATTTTTCTAATTGCTCTAGGCCTATCGATCCATCTTCAAGACTTATCAGTGCCATTGCTTTGCGTGTAGATCTCACCTCATTTAGGGTTGGATATCGAGTTAGGACAGTCTTATCAGCATGCAGCCACCCAGCATCAATATTCTTCACTAATTTACCGTTAACACGTTCGGAAATCTTCTGAACTTTTAACCACGAACCGTTAATTTGCGTAACAAATAAGGGTTCCATAAAGTCTAATTCTCGACCAAATGGGAATGCACTATTCGGAGCATTCATGGTTTTATTGTTACTTCTATCGGAATAAATTACCCAAGGTGTTTGCGTATTGAATGTAAGGGAGCTTAACGAACGCATTCCATTATATAAATCGTTCATCAAATCAGTATCAACGTATGTTGATAACTCACTTGGTAAATAAATATGTCCATCCTTGTCCTTTGGTTGAGCTAGACATACGCTCAAAAAGAGTAAACTGACTATAGTGAATAATGCTTTTTTCATTAGAAGTATTTTATTTGAAAAATTGACTTGTCTTTACCTTTGATTAAATCTTCTGTATTAGCCTTTTCAGATTCTGGTATATGATAAATAAGCTTCACCTCGCTATTTAACTGCCCGAGAATCCACTTAAGTCGTCCGTAAAGTAACTGATCGTTTGAATAGAATACATCAGAACTGCATACCACCTCAATAATCAAATTGTTACTTATTTCATAAGCATCTAATTCATAAAGTAGATTCCTTAATTCGTCTTGGGCAACAGGACGGGTCTTTTTAACAAGTTTTATCTGATCAAGTAGGTCTTTCTCAGAATCGAACTTGCTGACTAAAGGAGTATTGCCGTTGTGAACGTAATGGATGAAATTTTCCCCATAAGAATCAGCCATCAGATCTTTAGAGTAATCAACCCATGCATTTGCCGATCTTGTTGCTTTTTCAGAAGAATAGTCGAAAATCAACACTCTATCTATTTGGCCCAGGCATGCCTTAGAGAGGAAAAAAAATATAAGTATATGAGCTTTATTAATTTTCATAAACAATCTTAAAGGTTTCACAATCGTCTTCAATCGTAACAAATTTAATCTGAAAATTATTTGGTAAGCCTAGCTGCTGGTTAACATAGTTGACCTCAACTTCTTGAATAAATGCGTTCTTATCTGCCTGGACTCCTTTTTTAATGAATTCTAAAGTCCTTCCATCAGTTAATTTGTCTATATCTTTAGCAGACGACAAATAAGCTTCTAAGTCAGAACGAACAGCAGCAATGAGGGAATCTTTAGTCTTTTGGTCGCACTTGAATTTCTTACAAGAAGAGTAAGTACGACCAGGCGTAATCATTAACTTTTGCTCACCTACTTTGACCCATACTTCCATCTGACCTGCATTCATTCGTTGCCAGCTGTCAATCTTAGAGTACTTCCCACTTTTTCCGGTAAGACTGACTTGAACGTTTGAATCTTCGTAACCCTTGTTCTTAAAACTTGGTCGAATTGTTAAGCTGTAATTACAATTCTTGTCAGGACCATTGACCGTAAAATCACCAAACTCTAAAGGTTCGAGCGGACAGTCAAAACTCATGTTTGACTGAATAAGAGTATGATCTAACACAATTTGCTGCATGTTATTATCTGTAGAAATTATAGTGTCAGATAGTTCTTCGCCTGTTGACCAAGTAACTGTGATTCGATTTATTCCATCTTCCGTCTTACAATAGACAAGTTCGCCAGACTGCTTATCCCACGTTAATTCTTTACCCTCCGATAGCTTTACTGACTCAACTTTATTACGATTACCAATTAGGAAGTAACTACCGCCCTTATTTTCGATTGAATACACCTCAAGCGTATCTGAACTTCCCCCGAAACATGTAAGCAACATCAGTGCTATTATAATGGCTACAACTGGTATTATAACTGGTATTGGATTCTTTTTCATGTCAAATTATAAGTAATAAGTTAAACGAATCGATGTACGAAATCTATCATTCCACAACGCAGTATCAAATTCTTGAATAGATTGAAATTCAGTAAAATCAACACTTAATGTTTCTTCAGAATAAAACGGGCTGTTAAAGACCTTTGTGTAACTGAACGCTAATCCCAGATGAATACGTTTAGATAGGTCTTTAGTAATTGATACACCTGAGAAAACAATGGCTTCACTGTTAACTAATGCCTCGTCTTGCAATGAAACTGCATATTCTCCAAACTGATAATGGTTAGGATCATCAATTAAAATATTAAAATACTCTGAACCATAAAGCCCGGAATACTTTGCATTGGCTAATGATGAATAAACATATGTACTACTTTGATATAACTCAGATCCAGCAAAGCCACTAAATATTACCCCACGCCAACGCTTTGAAAATGATAAAGTAAGATGAGCGAATGCTCGACTAATCGAACCGGTTTCTTCCAACTGTTCCACTCGAACAATTCTCGTGTATGAATCTCCATCTGAATCAATTTGAGAGAACATGCTTGTAAATGGTGTACAATACGTCGTGAGACTAGCTAAAGAATTACCACCTCCTATAGAAAGTGTAATGAAACGATCTTCTTTAGATAATAATCTGGTTCCGAGAGATAAACCATAATTCAGCTGGTTAATACCAAGATTAGCTTGAGAATTAAATGCTGTTTCACTATTGCTGACATTTCGAATATCGTATGAAGCGTAGGGACTAAGCGAAAATCTTTTTTTTCTAAAATTCAGTTGGAACCTATTATCAAATCCATTGGGGCCATCCGAGCCGACTTCGCTGAAGCGTTTACCTGATATTTTTTTCGTTGTATGATATAAGTTACTCTTGGATCGGAATTTAATATTTGACTCCTCAGTAAAGTCTGACAAAACAACTTTTCCTAAATGATCATCGATTACTTGAGTTTGTGAACCGTCATTGATAAAAACTGAACCAAATGACCGATCAAATTCTTCATCATTATTCCCATTCGTTGTTAAATCAGCTACGACATATTTTCCTTTAGTTTCACGACTATTTGAAGTGATCTCGAGAATTTCGTAGTTCAGCTTTCCTTTTTTGACCTTAAATCCAAGAGTGAATTTCTGATCTAATACGTCTTTATAAGTACTTCCGTTATATCCTCTAAAAGTGATTTGCTTTTTTACATCAATAATTATTTTGCCTTTTACATCGGTAATACTACTGGTATAATCTCTAGAAACTTCTATAGCGTATGGATTCAACTCAATTAGCAACCCTCTACTCAAGAGCTCGTTTAAAGACGTCCAATAGCCAAAAATATCGACCATCACTTGAGAATTGGCGGCAGGAATATCATTTAAAATCAATGCCTCTTCATTGACTAGATTAAAGATTTTCCCTTCAGCTCCTTTTCCTCGCCAAAACTGATCGTTTTTATAATCATCTAAAAACGACAGAGCTTCGGCAATGATGAATCGGTCTTTATGATTTAATTCATTTATGTTTTGTTGCGCATAGATTGACTGAGAGAAGAGACAACCTATGGTAAATATTATTAGTCTTCTCATTTTATCTTCTATCTATAATTACTTTCTTCTGAACTAAAGAACCGTCTATCTCCAAGGTCAACACATAGAACCCAGAAGGTAGTTGATCGGGTACCCTTACACTATTATTTCGAGGTTCAAGAGGTATCATTCTTCCCGATGCCTCAGAGAGCCATACGCGTTGAGGCGAAATATTAGATTCAAAATTGATATACTCCGATGTTGGATTCGGATAAAGGATGATGTCAAATCCATTCTCTTCTATTACCAAAGGATTCGATGAAACTCCGAAGTAACTGAAGGAGTGACACGTACCGTAAGATGTTCGTACGAAATACACATTATTGGAGGTGTCTAAACTAGTATTGAAGTTATGATAACGTCCAGTGGCTCCTTGGACTAGTTGAACTAATCCTGAGGATTTAGGAATATACCCCCAGTGGTATTTCACACCTTGTGTGGTATCCGAGCAAATCAAAATATTTGTACCTGCCTTTTGTACGATTTGAGCTATTTCGGGACTTGACTGCTCTAAAAGAGTCAACGGCTTGATTATCGTTCGTTCACAACCAGTTCGATTGCTAGTCAGTACAACTTCAAGGGTATCATTGGTTAATTGACCTAAGTCATCGAAATCAGCAAACAACTTCGACAAGCTATTGGAACTTAAACTGGCATTATTAATCGACCAGAGTAACGTTCCAGTCTTGTAATCTGATGAAAGCTGGTAATTGATCCCAGAAGCACCTGAACAAACCTCATCAGGGCCAAGAATAGACCATGAATCGGCTCCGGGAAGAGCATTTACCCTAAGCTTTTGGACTGGAGTGAAAACGCTACCACAACCTTGGTCAGAGGTTATTCCCACCCGATAATAGGTATCTTCTAAAGTGGAATCTAACTCTTGGTATGCACCACCTACCGTGGATACCGAGGTCCACGTTCCAGTTAGGCCAATTCTCCTCTCCCAATCATAAGAGTAAGGACTGTAGCCACCAGTGTTCCCGGAAATAGACATTTGCATTGGGGCAGATCCATAACAAACCGAATCTTCAAAAACGTATATAACTCCTGCATCTAAAGAATCGGCAACAGTTACATTCAGTACATTACTAACGTCCGTTACACTACATCCACTATTTACTATGGCCCTGTATTGAACATCTTCTTTATGCTGTGGACTCAGCGCATTAGTTGAGGCAGTCGAAAAGGAATTCCAACCGGCACCATTTTCATTGTATTGCCAATCATAGGAATAGCTTGAATCGGCACCAGCAGTTCCGGTAATCAATAAATCTGCTGTGGTATTAAAACATATTTCGTCGTCAA
>Ga0257120_1001228_pt1 | contig 17253 bp, 14 predicted proteins | sample SI106_10metaG_FD_190153 | JGI IMG/M metagenome (GOLD analysis project Ga0257120, IMG submission 190153) | Marine microbial communities from Saanich Inlet, British Columbia, Canada - SI106_10 | ecosystem: Environmental > Aquatic > Marine > Inlet | place: Canada: British Columbia | collected... | reverse complement strand
AGTTTAACTGTTGCCGAATTGAGGCAAGAAAGTGATGCGCTAGACACTTGGTTTAGTTCATGGTTGTGGCCAATTAGTGTATTTGATGGAATTAATAATCCAGATAACGAAGAGATAAATTATTACTACCCAACCAATGATTTGGTAACCGCTCCAGAAATTATGTTTTTCTGGGTGGCGAGAATGATTATTGCGGGATACGAATACAAAGGAGAATTGCCTTTTAAGAATGTGTATTACACAGGAATTGTAAGAGACAAGCAGGGGAGAAAGATGAGTAAATCCCTAGGGAACTCACCTGACCCAATTAAGCTAATTCACAAATACGGAGCAGACGGAGTAAGAGTAGGAATGTTGTTGAGTTCGCCAGCAGGAAACGATTTACCGTTTGATGAATCTTTGTGTGAAACAGGAAGGAACTTTACTACCAAAATTTGGAATGCATTTAAGCTAACCAACATGTGGGAAGTGGCAGATATTGCACAACCAGAATCGAGTAAAATTGCTTTGGAATGGTTTGACAATAAGCTGAATAAAACATTAGAAGACATCAATGCATCTTACGATAAATTCCGTATTTCGGAAGCTCTGATGAGCACTTACAAATTGGTGTATGATGATTTTTGTGGTTGGTTACTAGAAATGGTAAAACCAGCTTACCAACAACCAATTGACAAAACTACTTACGATAATTTAATTGCCTTATTCGAAAAAGTATTGGTGGTTATGCATCCATTTACTCCTTTTGTTTCGGAAGAAATTTGGCATTTATTGACCAAAAAAGGAGAAAATGAAACGATAAACTACGAAAAATGGCCAGAAATCATAAAAACAGACGAAAACTTACTTTCTGAGTTTGATGTGGCTGCTGAGGTAATTTCGGGAATTCGTATTGTTAGAAAAGACAACAACTTGGCACAGAAAAATGCCATTGAGTTATTAGTTAAAAAAGGAGAAAACTACTCCAATACATTTGATTCTGTTATCCAGAAAATGGGAAACGTTTCTAATTTTGATTTTGTTACGGAGAAGCAAGAAAACTCTTTCTCTTTCATTGTAAAAGGAAATGAATTCTTTATCCCGTTTGGAGATACTATTGATGTAGAAGCTGAAAAAGCTAAGCTAGAAGAAGAGCTAAAATACACGCAAGGTTTCTTGAATACAGTAATGAAAAAGCTAAGTAACGAGCGTTTTGTTGCTGGAGCACCTGAGCAAGTAGTATCAAATGAAAAAGCAAAGCAACAAGATGCTGAGCAGAAGATTGCTATTCTGGAAGAGAAATTGAAGGGGTTGAAGTAATAGATTTTCGGACTTTTTATTCATTTGTCATCCTGAACTAGATTCAGGATCTAGTGTTTAACGAAGCGCAAAATTTGAAAATTAATTGTACAACTTTAGATTCCAAATCAAGTTTGGAATGACAGTGAGAATATTACCCATTGTCATCCTCGACTCCGATCGGGGATCTTAAGGCGAGAATATTACGGTTTGCATTTCATAAGTTGGGCTTCGATACAATTCCGATAAATCGGAACCACTCAGCCCTTAGATTGTGCTGAACCGAACCCTGAGTTCGACAGATAGGGAGAGAATCGAAGGGTGACTTAAAATAGATAAACTATGAAAAACATAGACTGGGAGATAAAGCAAAAAGTAGTTTTTTCATACTTAACTAAGGGTTTGGATGAACCAGAAGATTTTATTTTAACAGTTAGAAAAAAGAAAAAATTTAGAGTTAGAATTGCTCCAATTCAAATTAATAATGGGGCGCTAGGTAGTTTTTCTTGAAAAGATGCATTAATAGGATTAAAAATCAGAAAATTAGGTGTTGTTGGAACTGGAAAAATTTCAAATCAAAGAAAAGTTCAGTGTCCTAGATGTAATGAAATTCAAAGCTTAATTTCTGAATACCAACTTTGTAATAATTGTGACAAGTCATTTTATCTTTTTGATGATAAATGGTAATCTCTAAACCAAAGGATAAAAAGCATCCTCAATGTGATTAATTTTATTCCCAAAAAGTGTAATTGCAATGATATCAAAACGGATATCTAAGTTAATGTCGTTTTCTTGAACGTAGTAATTAGCTCCTTTGGTAATTTGCTTTTGTTTGCTCCGAGTTACGGATAATTCTGGCTCTTGAAAAAACGCATTAGTTCGTGTTTTAACCTCTACAAAAGCTATAGTTTTATCCTTTTGAGCTATGATGTCAATCTCCGATTTTTTATACCTGAAATTACGCGCAAGAACCTTGTAACCCTTTTTAATTAAAAATAGAGCGGCCATCTCTTCGCCTATATTTCCTGTGTCGTTATGTTGAGCCATTTTTAAAGTTAAATAAAAAAGGGCAAAGTGAATTTCACCTTGCCCTTTTGTCTAAAAATTAAGTTCTAAAATCTAACTTTAGTTATTCATCAAATCTTCAATCTCCTCAGCTTCCAAAGGAATATTCCCCATTAAATTAAGTGGGTTTCCAGATTTTTGAATGATGTAATCGTCCTCTAATCTTATTCCCAAGTTTTCTTCTGGAATGTAGATTCCTGGCTCAATAGTAAATGCATTTCCTGCTTGTATAGGCTCATGCCATAATCCAACATCATGCGTATCTAGCCCAATAAAGTGAGAAGTTCCGTGCATGAAATACTTTTTGTATGCAGGCCAATCTGGGTTTTGGTTTTTAATATCCGTTTGGTCAATTAGCTTAAGTTTAAGTAATTGTTCTTCCATTAATTTGCCAACTTCTGTGTGGTATTCACCCAACATAACGCCTGGTTTCAATAAGTTTTCACATTCTTTTTTCACATGAAGAACAGAGTTGTAAACCGCTTTTTGTCTTTCGGTAAACTTTCCATTTACAGGAACACATCTAGTCATGTCACTTGCATAATTTGCATATTCTGCACCAAAATCCATCAAGATAACTTCGCCATCTTTACACTCTACATTGTTTTCAATGTAATGCAAAACACAAGCATTATAACCCGAACCAATAATTGGCGTGTAAGCAAATCCCTTTGATCGATTATTTAAAAACTCGTGCATCAATTCAGCTTCAATGTTGTATTCCATTACACCCGCCTTGATAAAAGGAAGAATCCTTCTAAATCCCTTTTCGGTAATGTCGCAAGCTTGTTGCATCAAGTCGATTTCTATTTGGTGTTTTACAGCACGAACTTTGTGCATAATAGGTGCCGACTGCAAATAAGTAAGCGCAGGATATTCACACATCATCCAAGTAATAAAACGGTCTTCACGCGTTTCCATTTCAGTATTTGCACGAGTGTGCATATTTTTATTGATGTAAACATTCTCCGCTTCAGCAACTAATGTTTTTAGTACTTTTTTAAAATCAGGCAACCAATAAACAGTTCTAATTCCTGAGGTTTCAAAAGCAGTTTCTTTTGTCAGCTTTTCTCCTTCCCAAATTTTAATAGTTTCTGAAGTTTCTTTCAAAAACAGAATCTCTCTGTGCTTTTCTAGGCTAGCATCAGGAAACAAAACCAAGATACTTTCTTCTTGATCCACACCCGATAAAGCTAAAATATCTCTGTGTTGAACAAATGGAACAGTACTATCTGCCGAAGTAGAAAAAATATCGTTACTATTAAAAATAGCAATCGAACTGGATTTCATTTGTTTCGTAAATTCACTTCTTTGGTGAATGTATAAGTCTTTGTTTATTCTGTGATATTTCATAGGATCAAATTATTGAATTAAAGGTACTGAATTCTCTAATTTATTACTAATTCAATGAGTGTGTTCTTTGTTATGTGAGGAATTAAAGTTGTACTTTAGAGAAAACAAATTTCAATGAAGTCATTTTTACCTCTTCTTTTTATTTTAATTTCTATGAGCGGAATATCGCAAATTAGAATAAATAGCGAATCCCATGAAAACATCCAAAGGCTTATTTCTCAATCAAAAGAGAAAACTCATTTAGAATTAAAAAGCGACAATCCTTTGCTGCCTATTTACAAAGTAAATGGAGAATTATGTCTTTCTACTTTGGCTAAAGTTTCACCTAATTTTAATGTTAGTGATTTAAATGACAAAGCATTTATTGGAAGTAGGGTAGCGGATATTATTACACTTAAAATCCCATTAAAAAATCTGACAGAGATAAATAATTTCGCAAATATTATCCAATTGAATGTGGCTGAAAAAATCATTCCTCACAACAACAGAATGACTGCAGATGTAAGAGCAGATAGCGTTTGGGAAGGCGTAAATTTACCTCAAGCTTATACAGGTAAAAATGTATTGATAGGGATTACAGACTGGGGATTTGATTACGACAACCCTATGTTTATGGATACTAGCTTAACGACATCTAGAGTTCGTGCAGCTTGGGATCATTTTAAACATGCAGGAAACCAACCAACAGGATTTGGTTATGGAGTTGAATATGTAACACCAACAGAATTAGATGATGCAAACTCTGACACGGCAGGAGATTATTACGATTATGCAACACACGGAAATCACGTAGCAGGAATTGCCGGAGGAAGTGGAGCAGGATTAAAATATAGAGGAGTTGCTTTCGAGTCTCAATATTTGTTTAATTCTATCCAATTAGATGCAGGAGCAGCAATTGATGCTTTTGTTTGGATGAAAGGCATTGCAGAAAATGATTGGAAAAGATTGGTGGTAAACATGAGTTGGGGATTGTATTACATGGGAACAATGGACGGAACTTCTTTAGTAAGCCAAGCAATTGATTCATTGAGCGCACAAGGAGTTACTTTTGTTACTTCTGGCGGAAATAACGGGAATGATAATTTTCATATTAAAAAGACTTTTACAAGCGATAGTATTAGAACAAGAATAGGATTTTATTCATATTCTGCAAATCCATCAATGTGGGGACAATGTATTTCTATGTGGGGAGAGGTTGCTAACCCATTTAATTCCAGAGTTGAAGTTTACAATTCATCTAACCAATTAGTTGCAAGTTCAAGATATTACAACACTAATTCGGATAATGGATATCACGACACTTATTTATTAGTAGGAACAGATTCTGTTTTTTATAATTATTCAATTGATTCTGCTCACCCAAATAACAACCGCCCTCACCAAAGAATGAGAGTTAAGAATACGAACACAAGTTTGAGAGTAGTTTTACATTCTTATGCAACAACTGGAACTGTTCACTATTGGAATGTTGTGGAGCTAAGTAATGGAGTAGGAAACTGGGGACTAGAGTTTTATGCTTATGGAAATGATGGAGTTGCAGGAGATAATTTATATGGATTAGGAGAACCAGCTTGTACAGAAAGCGCTATCACGGTTGCTGCACACAGTCCAGAAGTTGTAGCAGGAAATGGAACTGCATTCCCAGGAAGTATTGCTAATTTTTCCAGTGTAGGACCAACTTATGACGAACGAAGTAAACCAGATGTTTCGGCACCAGGAGTAGGAATAATTTCTTCTATCAACTCATACACAACTAGAAGTTATACTTCGGCAGCAAGCACCACTTTTAATGGAAGAACCTATCATTTTTCAGCTTTTTCTGGAACAAGTATGTCATCTCCAGCAACCGCAGGAGTTGTTGCTTTATTGCTTGAAGCAAGTCCAACTCTTGAACCAAGACAGATTAGAGATATTTTAAGAAATACTGCAAGAGAAGATACCAGAACAGGAGTACTCCCCGCAAACGGAAGTCCAGTTTGGGGACATGGAAAAGTGACTGCTACGGCAGCAATTCAAAGTGCTTTGACAACAGTTTCGGTGGGGGAAACAGAATTAAAACCTTTAAACATTACTCTTTTCCCTAACCCTACAAACGGAACTTTTACTCTAGATTTAGGAGAACAAACTCAGCTTAACCGAATTTTCATCACAGACATTAACGGACGATTAATAAAAGAAATCACACCACAAAATGCAGCTCAATACGAAGTTAATTTTGATGGAGCTCCAGGGATTTATTTACTGAATGTAGTTGGCGAAAACGAGAGAGCAACTTTGAAAATAATTAAAGAATAATTGAGAACTAAGTCAATTATATCACTTGTCTTGGCTTTATCGCTTTATTTAAATTGCTATACTCAATCAGCTCAACCTGATGGATAATCCGGATTTGGTTGATTTTAGTACGCTTAATATGTTGCCAAATTTGGAAAAAATATGGCTGAACTCTTGTAAACTAAAAAGTTTACCAGAAGAAATTTCTTGTCTTCCAAATCTAAAACTATTGAGCGGGACTTATACTGCGGATACAAATTGGAATTTTTACGATTTATCCAATGTTACTCTTAACATTAGAGATGTGAATCCAGTTCCTTCTTTGGATTCAAATTCAACCTATACTTTTACTTTAATGTCAGTCTCTGATGATAATTGGGTAACAACCTTTGGACAAAAAGAGTTTAAGACTCCCTAGAAACATATTTCCTTTCAACCCAAAATGTCCCAAAAGGAATTATTGATGCTAGGCATACTATCCCAAAATCTTTGTTACTCCATTTTTGAGTGTCTTTAATTAAAAAAGCCAATATCAGATACGCTACAAAAAGTAATCCGTGAGGCATTCCTAATCCTTTTACCCAAGAATCGTTATCGGCAAAATGCTTTAATGGCACTCCCACTCCCAATAAAAGCAGGTAAGATATTCCTTCTAAAAAGGCTACAATTCTAAATATTAACGTCATAGATTAAAATAATTTATTGTTTGTTTTTATGTATTCGTTCATTTCTCTAAAATCAATTTCACCATTTACCTCTGCTAAATACCTTGTAATTAGTACGGCTTTTTTAATGCGTGATTCTGTGGTTTTTGGCTTTCCAATTAGATAGAGTAAGCTTCTTTGTTTACCAGGAGTTAAGGAATGAAAAACTTTATCAACCTCAGGATCTTGAGCCATTATTTCCTCCATTTCTTCGGGCATTGGAATTCCATATTTGCTTTTGTCTTCTTCTAACTTTATTTTTAAAACAGAGCCAAAAGTTAAATGTAGTTTCTTTCTTATCTCAGCATTTACCATTACAAAACAGGTTCCATTCCCCATTGAAAGTAAAGCGCAATGCAAGGTTTCTTGGTTATTTATGGTACAAAGGAATCGTTTTATGTTTTTTGATTTAGCCTCTTGAACTATATCATCATCTACCACAATATGCCCGCCCCACAAATTGTTGGACTTACCAAAATCTTCTATTTTAGTTTCAAACTCCCACATGGTTTATAGAGGAATGTTTCCATGTTTCTTTTTAGGTAAGCTTACAACTTTGTTTTTAAGCATTCCAAAGGCTTTAATCAGCTTTTCTCTGGTAAACTTAGGTTCTATTACTTCATCCACATATCCTCTGGCAGCAGCATTGTATGGGTTCGCAAAAAGCTCAGCATATTCTGCCTCTTTTTCTATCCATTTATCTTCAGGATTATCGGCTCCTTTTATTTCTCTTTTAAAAATAATTTCCGAAGCTCCTTTTGCTCCCATCACAGCAATTTCGGCACTTGGCCATGCGTAATTCATATCTGCACCAATGTGCTTAGAGTTCATTACATCATATGCCCCACCGTATGCTTTACGAGTAATTACAGTAATTCTTGGGACAGTAGCTTCACAGAAAGCATACAATAGTTTAGCCCCATTTTTTATAATTCCGTTCCACTCCTGGTCAGTTCCTGGTAAAAACCCTGGAACATCTTCAAATACTAATAATGGAATATTAAAGCAATCGCAATATCTTACAAAACGTGCAGCTTTTTCTGATGCCTTATTGTCCAAAACTCCAGCCAAAAATGCCGGTTGGTTAGCTACAATCCCAATACTTTTTCCACCTAATAATCCAAAACCTACTACTATGTTTTCTGCATAATCTTTATGCACTTCAAAGAAAGTATCTTTATCAATTACCGAAGAGATGACTTCTTTAATATCGTAAGGTTGATTTGGGTTTGCAGGTATAATGTCATTCAAAGCAGGACGAGTTTCGTCTGTTGCTTCATATTCGTATTGAGGCGATTCTTCTTCGCAGTTTTGAGGAATGTATTTCATCAAATCTTTCAATCCTTGGATACAAGCTAATTCATTTTCGCTAGTAAAATGTGTCACACCAGATTTTGTAGAGTGTGTACTTGCGCCACCTAATTCTTCCGAAGTTACTTCTTCGTGAGTTACAGTTTTTACTACGTTAGGTCCTGTAACAAACATGTACGAAGAATTCTCGACCATGAATATAAAATCTGTAAGCGCAGGCGAGTATACCGCTCCACCAGCACAAGGCCCCATTATTGCCGAAAGCTGAGGAACTACTCCACTTGCCATTGTGTTTTTATAAAAAATATCCGCATATCCTCCAAGAGAAACAACTCCTTCTTGAATTCTTGCACCACCCGAATCGTTAAGCCCAATAACTGGAGCTCCGTTTTCTATTGCCAAATCCATTATTCTACAAATTTTTTGAGCGTGAGCTTCGGCAAGTGAACCTCCTAAAACTGTAAAATCCTGAGAAAACACGTAGACTAATCTTCCGTTAATTGTTCCGTAACCAGTAACAACTCCATCACCTAAAAACTTAGTTTTATCCAATCCAAAATTCGTAGAACGGTGGGTAACCAACATCCCTATTTCTTCAAATGAACCTTCGTCCATTAAGAAATGAATACGCTCACGGGCAGTTAACTTCCCTTTTGCATGTTGTTTTTCAATACGTTCTTTTCCTCCTCCAAGCTTAGCTTCAGCTTGTTTGTCTTTTAAATGTTGAATCTTTTCTTTCATAAAATGTATTAAGGCTTTTAGGTATAGCGACTCAAATTTAAAACATTTTTAGGTTATTCCCTTGGAATGAAACTCAAATAGCTATATTTATTTCACAAAAATTTAAGGAATAATATTTGTAGGTAACAAACCCATGAAAAGACCCTCTTTTAATATAGGATTATCAAAGCGAATTTATATCGCTATGCTTGCATTGGTTGTAATTTCTTCCTTGGTGATTGCATTAGTTACAGCAAATTTTTTCAAAAATCAAAACGAAAAATACCATCTTTCTAGATTAGAAAGAAAAGAAAAAAGGGTGGCAAACTCTATCAAGTTTTTTACTGATAAATATGAAATAGAGAAAGACTTAAACTCAGTACCTAGAGAGTTTTACGAAAAAATTGAAGAACTCTCCAAGGAAAATGAAATGGAGCTGAAGATTTATAATACTGATGGAGAAATTTTACTTAGCCTAGATCAAGAATTAAATCCTGATGACAGTATACCGAGCTATATTTTTAATGAGATATACGCGTCTCTAGATTCCTTTTATATTCTTAAAAAAGATCAAAATAAGTTATCGACTTATTCTTTTTTAAAAAATAGGAAAGGAGAGAATATTGGGATATTGAATGTACCAGATTATGATTTTTCTACCAACAGCATTGAGACTAATAAATTTTATAAAACTCTTATAGAGCTATATATAGCCCTATTAATTGGAGCAGGAATTTTCGCATTCTTTTTGTCTAAAAACATTACTCGTTCATTGAGTTTAATTGGTGATAAAATGAAGAATGTTTCATTTAATAAAAAGAATGAAAAAATTTCTTGGAAAAACAATGATGAAATAGGAGTTCTAGTACATAGGTACAATACTATGGTAGATGAATTGGAGCAAAGTGCCAATTTATTAGCAGAATCAGAAAGAGAAATTGCTTGGAGAGAAATGGCAAAACAAGTTGCTCATGAGATTAAGAATCCTTTAACACCTATGAAGTTGAATGTGCAATATTTAGAGCAATCACTAAAGCCAGAGGACCCAGAGTTTAAACATAAAATGACTCGTTTTTCGCAAAAAATGATTACGCAAATTGATGCTTTAAGTGAAATTGCAAATGAGTTTGCAAGTTTTGCTAAAATGCCCACAATCTCTTTGGCTCCAGTAGATTTAAGAATAATATTGAGAGATGCTGTAGGAACATTTGACAAAGAAATAAAAGTAGCTAAGGAGCTGAATGGAATTGAAACAGCTATAATTAAAGGAGACGATAGTCAATTGATAAGAGTGTTTAATAATTTATTAAAAAACTCTGCGCAATCTATCCCAGAAGGAAGAGTAGGAGTGATTCAAGTGATACTGACTGAAGATGAAAGCCATTATTTTGTGGAGGTAAAAGACAATGGAAAAGGAATCGACCCTTCACAATATGAAAACATCTTTACACCTAATTTCACAACTAAATCATCAGGAAGTGGATTGGGATTAGCTATTGTAAAAAATATCCTTAAAAATCATGGGGGATCTATTTACTTTGAGAGTAAAGTAAATATTGGGACTTCGTTTTTTATGAAGTTTCCTAAGTGAATTTATTATTCCTAAAACGAATTCACAAACTCTACAATGAGTTTATGTAAATCATCAAACTCTGTTAAAGGCAAAGTTTCTGGCCTGTCTTGAATATCGTGATAGTAAGTTACTCCACCTAAAGTATAAGAGAAAAACGAAGGAACTCCAGCTTCCTCAAACCAATAATGATCGCTATTTGCAGCTTTCCCTCTAGGTTTAATTACTTTAACTAAGTCATACTTTTTATTAATCGCTTTTAGTCTTTCAAACTCTTTTGGGTGTTCGGTTGAGTTTACCACCTGAATTCCTTCTGAGCCAGTCCCCATCATATCCACATTGTACAAAAATTTCATTTTATTAAGGGGAACGATAGGATTTTCTACGTAATATTTAGAGCCTAATAATCCCGCTTCTTCACCTCCAAATGCAATAAACAAAACCGAATATTCTGGGTTGTTTTCAGAGAAATATTTCATTAAAGTTAGCATCATGGCAATTCCACTTGCATTGTCATTAGCACCATTGAAAGTTGCAGTTTCTCCCATCATTCCTAAGTGATCGTAATGAGCGGTTAACACAAAGAATTTTTTTCTTTTACACTTTCGTTTTGCCGGAATGTATCCTAAAACATTTTGAGTTTGATAATCGGCAATTAGTTTGTTTACAATGTTTAATGTGACTGATTTTTTGTCTTTCAGAAACTCACTTTTGATTTCAATAACAGGATAATTAAGTGCTTCTTGAGCTACCGACCAAGTAAATTTTTCATCATTAATTACAAAAAGTGGAGCAACATCAGCTACAGAGTTTTTAAGTTTTAGTTGTTTAAAATACTCATCTCTTCCATTTGCTTTGGGTAATTTAATCACAAAAGCCGTCAAGTTTTTATCGCTCTGAAACTCTTCTTTTGAAACTACTTCTATATAGTTTTCGAGGGTAATTTCTTTTAGATTAAAAATACCTTTTGCCGAACCAGAGTTAGGAGCAACTATGAAATCTAACCCAGTTGTTAGAGTTTTGTTGTCAAAAGAAATCTCGACTTTTGTTGGAAATGTATTTACAGGATAAGAATACTCCTGGAAGTAAGAATCTCCATTTACAGGTAATGCTCCGAATTCTTTGAATTTTTTAGCAATATAATCTGCAGCAATTTTATCGCCATTGTTTACATAACCTCTTCCATAAAATGCATCAGAGGCAAGAGTATCAATAAGTTTTTTGGCAAGTTCTTTTTGTGAAAAAGAGAAACTAGCTAAGAAGGTTATTACTATTAAAAGAAGTGTTTTTTTCATTGTTTATCGATTTATCAATTCATTTCCCAACTCCTCAAAATCTACTCCATCAAAGTTTCCTGAGCTCATCAATAGTAAATTCTTATTCTCAAAATTAATGCTTTTTACGGTTTTCATTAATTCATCAGAATTAGTAAAAACAGTTACATTTTCGCTAAAAAATGCATTTTTCACATCATTTTCGCTCAACATTGCTAGTTTTTTGTGTTCTATAGCTTTTGGACTAAAATACACAAAAGCCTTGTCAGCATCTAACATAGTGTTTTTATACTCACTCAAAAACTCCTGATTTAAACTACTAAAAGTGTGTAACTCGATACAAGCAATAAGTTCTCTATCGGGATATTGGTTTTTTACTGCTTTGGTTGTTGCTTGCAGTTTAGAAGGCGAATGAGCAAAATCTTTAAGAATATGCGTTTTATCGTTTTTTGTAATAGTCTCCAATCTTTTAGAAGCACCAGTAAATGTTTGGATTGCAGAATAAAACTCTTTGGAAGAAATTCCAATTTGCTCACAAACCAATCGTGCTCCATTTAGGTTTTGAAGGTTGTGTTCGCCAAAAATCTCAAGAGGGTAACTTCCTTCATTGGAGATTAAAGTTGTTACTCCATTATCGATTGTGTATTCTGGAGTTGAGTACGGAATAAAGTCAATATTTCTTTTAGAATTAGAAACTAACTTTTCAATTTCTTTATCACCAGAGAAGTAAACAAGACTTCCACCTTCTTCAATTTTATTGATAAAAATTTCAAACTGTTCGCAGTAGTTTTCAAATGTAGGAAATACATTAATGTGATCCCAAGCTATTCCTGTCAGTAATGCCACATTTGGATTGTACAAATGAAACTTAGGTCTGCGATCAATAGGTGAGGACAAATATTCATCTCCTTCCAAAACGGCTATTTCTGCCGAATCGGTTAGTTTAACCATTACCTCAAACCCCTCAAGTTGAGCACCAACCATGTAATCATTTTCCTTTTTATGAAAATTTAAGACATGTAATACCATGGAGGTAATTGTTGTTTTACCATGACTTCCACCAATTACAACTCTTGTTTTTTCTTTAGTTGCTTCGTAAATATATTCTGGGTAAGAGAAAATAGGCAAACCTAATTCTTGTGCTTTTATAAGCTCTGGATTGTTTTCCCTCGCATGCATTCCAAGAATTACAATGTCTATTTCATTACTAATTCTAGATTCATCCCATCCCATTTTATCTGGGAGTAACCCGTATTTTTCTAGCCTTCCTTTGGATGGGTTAAATATCTCATCATCCGACCCAGAAACACTGTTTCCAGAAAGATGTAGAGCTATCGCCAAGTTGTGCATGGCACTTCCTCCAATAGCGATAAAGTATATGTTTTTAGATTGTTTCATTAAGCAGAGAAAAAGGAGTTTCTAAAAATGTAAAAGACCAGTAAGCAGAATGAGATATTTACTAATATATTTATTCCTGCAATAATGATATTTCCATTGCGCACAAGTTCAAAAGTCTCGAAACTAAAAGTAGAAAATGTGCTAAATCCTCCGCAAAATCCTATTACAATTAAGTATTTAAGAAAACTTGACGCTTCTATTTTAGTTGAAAAGCTATAAATAGCTAAGCTCATAATTACACAACTAAGCACATTTGCAATTAGAGTTCCATAAGGAAAATTGGGAGTAGAAAATTGAGAGATTCCATATCTTGCGATACTTCCTAACCCTCCTCCAATAAAAATAGCAAGAAATATCATTCAGTGATTTTTTGTTCTTTTAAAATTAAGGAATTAGCTCATCACTTTTTACTCTAAACATAACTTCTATTCACAATGGTTTATGAATAACAAGGCATAAAAAAAACTCTTCCAATTTAATGGAAGAGTTTTGTAATAGGATATGTTACTATTTATTGCTTAATGAATCTTCTTACTTCGCTTCCATTTGCAGTTTCAATCTTTAATAAATATACTCCAGTTTTAAGTTGAGATACATCTAGTTTTACTGAACTATTTTGAGGTGTATTTGTAGAGATTAATTTTCCATTTACGTCAACAATACTAAGATTTATAATTATAATGTTTTCAGTCTCTACAACTAAATAGCTGTTTGCAGGTGAAGGATAAACCGATAAAGATTTAATACCGTTACTAGAGATACTTGCTGTTGGAAGTGTAAAAGCATAACAAGAAGAAGTGTCGCTACAGCCGTTAAGTGTAACCGCTACTTTATAGTTACCAGATGCAGATGCAGTAAAAACTTGAAAAGTTGCTCCAGAAACAGCTAAATCAGTACTACAATCTATCCACTGATAGCTTGTTCCAGCTAGCGTCATTGTCGCAGCTCCAGTAGAATCATTCGTTTTAGATGCTGAGCTATCTACAGTTACAATTACCAAATTAATAGAATTAGATAGGATAGGACATGTATTATAAGCCCCTTCAACAGTCACTATAGATGTTGCTGATGGTGAATTAGTGTAAGTAGTTACAGCTGAGTTTTGAACGCTTGTTCCTCCAGATTGAAAATCATAAGTAGCTGATGAAGTACCGCTTGCAGTAAATGTAACAGACTCTCCAACACAGATTGAATCGTTTGCATCTGAACTAGCTAAAGTAATTCTTTCAACTTCTATAAGTGCTCCAATTGCTAAAGTACCAAGTGTAGTTAAAGCTGCAGACTGTCCTCCTCCTGCAAAATTAAACGCATAATATCTATCTCCTGGTGCTGTACTAGGATTATTTGATGAAACAGGAAAATATCCAGTAGTAGCATTAGCATATTGCCTAATTCCAATAAAATAATCTGGGTTGGCAGTTGTAATAACATTGTTTCCGGTAAGCGACATAGAAACTCTTGTCCCTAATTGTGTTGCTGCAACAGTAACTACCGCAGAAGAGTCAATAATTACTCCACCTGTGTCAAGTAATACCGCTTGAAGTTGGTTTCCTGTAATGTTTGTACTCACATCTAAATCAGCATATACTACCTTTACTGAAGAATTTACTGAAGAACTACCCGTATGCTTCACACCTAATATTCCTGCACCAGTATTAAAACCAATTGAGGTATATGGTGCTGAGTTATCAGCATAACTTAAAGTGTCACAATTAATAGATTGTTTTAAAACAACAGAATCATTAGATGTAAATTGATCGTTAGGAACTGATAACTTGATGGTTTGAATTCCACCACTAGCAGCAGATAAACCAGGGAAAGTTACAACTTGCGAAGCTCCAGAAGCAATTGTAGCAATAGTTTGAGTTGTAGTTGATGCATTAGCACCAGTAATCTCTAACGTTACAGGAACAGAGGTAAGTGTACCAATAGAGTTATTTTTGATTGTTCCTACTATTGTTTGAGTGGTGTCGTAAATTTTGTTAAGATGACCTGCGTCTAAAACTATAAATTCAACAGCCATATCATTGGTAAATGGATTAACATAACTAATATATAATCCAGGTCTCCAGCTAGATGAAGCATTAAGAATTACACCAGGTGTAGTAGTTGTTGTTGCGATCATTTTTAAATCACCTGCAACAGTATTGTTACAGTCGTATGTTGCAGCAGTAGTAGCAAATGTGGTTCCTAAATAATCGTAAGCTACTTGAATTCCACTACCAGCATAAGTAAATGTGTCAGTTAGAACAAAAGAACTTGTTGTAGCGGTTGTTGAAATAGGAATTGAATAGACACCATCATAAAGAGTATCCATCCCAGTAATTGCAGTAGCCCAAGTAGTAGATTTAGTATTACTAGTCGCAGTAGAGTTTTCCAAATAAAATTTTAAATTTCCAGATGCAGTTGTATTCACTCCATTAATATATACAAATCCTACTGACGTTATTTGAGCACCTAGAGGTAAAGCAGTTAAGTCAGCTGGGTAAATCATATAATGAGCCCTTATGGTAGTATGGGATGTATTTCCATTTGGAGCTCTTAAAGTAGAACTAGCACCAAGGGTAGCGGGAATATTTTGGTTAACTACTTGTCCGTAAAGCTGTCCTATGCTAAGCAAGAACATTAAAAAGTATATTTTTTTCATAAGATTGATTTTTTTGTTCTTGTAATTTACACAAAAAATCAATTGCTTGTTAAATTTTTACCGTTTAGTTTAACAAGAGTCCTGCAAATCTTTTTAATTGTAATTCAGCTAGTTTGGCATTATAAGTTGCATTTAATAAGTTCAACTTATTGTTTATTAAATTCAATTGAGCTTGGCGATATTCTAAAGATGTTATTTTTCCTAAATTGAATAGCTCCTTAGATTTCAAGAAATTTTGATTGCTTATTTTAACGTTAGTTTCTTCGTTTTGGATTATTACTTTTTGTGTATTGTATTCAGCCCAAAAACTGGCTAATTGATTCTCTAGATTTAAGCTCAATTTCTTTGCATTCAACTCTTGATTTTGAATGGCTATTTGTGCATTTTGAACATTTACTTTAGTTGCCCCACCATCAAAAATATTCCAGCTTAGGCTAAGCCCAACATTAAAACCATTACTCTGTTGAATAGCAAAAAAACCAGCAGGACCATTGTCGCTATAGTTTATTCCGTAACCAACTGAACTTGTTACACTAGGCAACCATCCAGCCTGATTTATTTTGAGTGTTTGCTCAGAAATAGCTTGATTTATTGCTATTTGTTTAAGTTGATTATTGTCAGATTTCAGTTGCTCTAGTAAACCCTCATAGGTTAAGTTTTCTTCTAATACTACTTCGTTACTTACTTCAAAAAGAGTAGATATATCTCTTCCCAAAAGGAGATTTAGATTTCTAATATTGTTTTCTAATTGAACAGTTAAACTCAATAAAGTAATACTATCTGCATTAGCATCAACTTTTGCATTTAACACATCAAGACTTGTCTTCTGTCCGTATTTTTGCTGAGCTATTACTCTATCCAATCTTTCTTTAGAGATGTCATAAGCTTCTATCAAGGTGTTCTTTTGTTCTTGATTTCTGGCTACATTAAAGAAAGTAGTGTACACATCAATTAGCGTGTTTTCTATTTGTATTTTCTTTGTAGCAGATGATAATTCGTATTGATTCTTTAATCTATCGAAATTATATTTTCTACTTCCACCATTGAATAACACATAGTTTAAAGCTACAGAACCATTTAATTGTGTCGCCTCTATCCCTGAAATTTCAGTTTGTGCTCCAGCCTGATTTGTTAGTTTAGCATTGTTATTGGCATAAGTTGCATTACCAGTTCCAGTTAAAGTTGGCAGATATCTTGAGTTGTAAATACTCTGGTTATTATCTGCTTGCATCACTGAGTTTTCTGCAAGCAGAATGTCGTAATTATTTTTGAGAGCTATAGAAATTGCATCTTCAAGATTTAGTGTTTGTTGAGATATTCCAAGAATTGGGAATATCGACAAGTATAATAATAGTAATAAGTATTTCATTGATTCTAAATTTTTATTCTAATTGCGTTTTAGATGGTATAATTTCTTTTGAGTTGTCATATTCATAATCGCTTGATAACTCTTTAACTGCTCTTTCAACCAATTCTTTAGTTGGCTTGTCAGTATTCCAAAAAGCCCATTCATCCGAATTCCAAAACCAAAGGGCATACACTTTAACTCCATTTACAAATGACAAGAAAATTGGAAGTAAAAGAAGCGTTAGAACTGTTGCTATAATAATTCCATATACAATTGAAATTGCCATTGGTATAAGAAATTGAGCCTGTAAA
>Ga0257120_1001226_pt1 | contig 17270 bp, 17 predicted proteins | sample SI106_10metaG_FD_190153 | JGI IMG/M metagenome (GOLD analysis project Ga0257120, IMG submission 190153) | Marine microbial communities from Saanich Inlet, British Columbia, Canada - SI106_10 | ecosystem: Environmental > Aquatic > Marine > Inlet | place: Canada: British Columbia | collected... | reverse complement strand
ACTAAGGTTTGTAGTAATTGAAAAACTATGCGAAGCGCCCGCTAAATGGTAACTAGCTAAACTATAATTTAAATGGAATTTCTTGATTTTAAAAGCAATTCCTCCTGAGAAACCTACTAATCCAGATTTAGGCGCAAATTTAAGCTCTGCTCTCCTTCTAAAATTATAACCAATTTGTAAATGAAAGTTTTTACCTAACAAGAACTCAGTTCCGAAAACGATATGTCTTGAAGCTTTATCTAAAAAACTTGGTTCTTCTGCTGGTAATTCCTGAAAAGTATTAGGGTCAAATTGTGTTTCTGCGTTTGGATCAATGTAGGTTAAATCCCACTTTTGGAGATTATTAAGCGTAACAGAAAATCGAAGAGGAGCATATTTTAACTTCTTTGTCATTCCTAATTGAATTTCAAAAGGCATTTTTTCTTTGCCATTAAATTTAGAAAAAGCTACTCCCATATTTTTGAGCATTAAACTCATAGAGAAGTACTTAGAAGGCTTATAATAATTTGCAGCTAAATCCAAAGCTAGCCCATTGGAATTATACACATCATACACAGAGTTGAAAAATTTAAGATTAGCTCCTACACTAAATAGTGAATCTATTCTTCTTCCATAACCAACCAAAACAGATAAATCATTTGCTACGAACTTTCCTGTTTTATCTCCATTTTCATCAGCTCTAGTAAAGCTCCCATAGTTGCCATATAAAAATACAGCATTAAAAGTTCCTAGATTGTCTACATGATGTGTGTATGAGGTAAATCCATAATTTATATCTGAGATATAATTCATGTAATTGATAGAGATAGAACCAGATTGAGTTGAATCTAACAAGGCTGGATTAGAAACAGTTAAATTCACATCCTTGTCGTAAATCGAGATATTACTTCCTCCTAAAGCTTGAATTCTAGAAGAATTAGCTAAATCAAGAAACTGGTAGGAATTAGATCCAGAAGATTGAGAAAACAGGCTTAAATTAAAGCCCAGACTTGTAATCAAGAATAAAACTATAAATTGATTAACTTTTTTATTCTTAAAATATATTTTCAAAATAGATAATAATTTTAACGACCTAAATCGTAATTAAACTATTAAATACAAGAACCATTAACGTACTCTACTCCTGCACATTCAGCAAGTGATTTGTTTGCGTAAGTTTTGTCGTTACATCCACAAACTGGCGTGTAATCTTCTGTAGTTACACATCCTTTCTCGAAAAATTCATCACATTTTCCAAGTGGTTTATTACAGCTGTTCATTAAAACTACTGCGGCAAAGATGGTTGTTGCAATTAATAAGATATTCTTTTTCATAACTTACGGGATTAACGCTATTTTTTAAAAATTATTTTGAGTCTTTACATTTTCCAACAACATACGTTACATTTGAGCATCTAGCATGACATGCATTAGAATATGTTTTATTATCACATCCACATACTGGAACATACTCTTCAGTACAAACACAACTCTCTGTAGCATTTGGCACACATGGCTCAACTGTTACTTCTGTGGTCTCCTTTTTAGATTTACATCCAACCAAGAGTAGCGCTCCAAAGAATAGTATTGTTGTTGTTTTTTTCACAAAAACAAATATAGCCATTTTTTGCAATTTAACAACAATATCAAAATAGTGAATTAAATCAAAGCTATATCAAGTACTTCAAACATAGTATCTACATAATGAAATTCTAATCCTTCAAGGTAATTAGGATTTATGTCATCAATGTCTTTTTTATTACTCTGACACAAAATTATTTCTTTAATACCCGCACGCTTAGCAGCTAATATTTTTTCCTTTATCCCTCCTACTGGCAATACTTTTCCTCTTAAAGTTATTTCTCCAGTCATTGCAATATTCGATCTCACTTTTTTGTTCATGAATATTGAAGTCAAAGCAGTTAAAATTGTAATTCCTGCTGATGGTCCATCCTTAGGAGTTGCTCCTTCTGGAACGTGGATATGAATGTTATTCTTAGTGAATTTTTCTGGTTCTATTCCAATTTTAGTTGCATTAGATTTCAAATATTCTAGAGCAATTACTGCAGATTCCTTCATTACATCTCCTAGGTTACCTGTTAAGGTAAGTTTCTCTTTACCTGGAGATAAACTTGTTTCAATAAACAAGATGTCACCCCCGTTTTGTGTCCAAGCCAATCCTGTTACTACTCCAGGAATATCATTTCCTTGGTATTTATCTTTCGGATGTGATGGCCCTAAAATTTTATTTAATTGTTCCTTAACAACTTCAATTTCAAAAGTTTCCTCCATAGCAATTTGCTTAGCTCTGAAACGAACAAGCTTAGAAACTCTTTTTTCTAATCCACGAACTCCACTTTCATTGGTGTAATTTTCAACTACAGTTTCTAAAGTTTCATCAGTAATACTAAATTGACTTTCACGAACTCCAGTTTCTTTTAATTGTTTAGGAAGTAAATATTTACGAGCTATAACAACCTTTTCTTCAATAGTATACCCATTTATCTCAATAATCTCCATTCTATCCCTCAAAGCAGGCTGAATAGTATTTAAACTATTTGCTGTAGCCACAAAAAGCACGTTAGATAAATCGTAGTCTAAATCAACAAAGTTATCGTTAAACGTAGAGTTCTGCTCTGGATCAAGCACTTCCAATAATGCTGAAGATGGATCTCCATGAGAGTCTCTTGTTAATTTATCAATCTCATCCAATACAAATACCGGATTAGAAGTTTTTACCTTTTTCAAGTTTTGTAAAATCCTTCCTGGCATTGCACCAATGTAAGTTTTTCTATGCCCTCTTATTTCAGCTTCATCTCTTAATCCACCAAGAGACATTCTTACGTATTTTCTACCAATTGCTTCGGCAATAGACTTACCCAAAGATGTTTTCCCAACTCCCGGAGGCCCATAAAGACATAGGATTGGAGCTTTCATGTTCTTCTTTAACTTTAGAACTGCAAGATGTTCAATAATTCTTTCTTTTACTTTATCTAAACCAAAATGATCGCGATCTAATATTTCTTGAGCACGTTTTAAATCAAAATTATCTTTCGTTTTTTTCTTCCAAGGTAAATCGGTAAGTAACTGTAAATAATTAAGTTGAACTGAATATTCAGCTGCTTGAGGATTCATTCTCTCCAGTTTACTGAGTTCTTTATAAAAAGTTTGTTTCACCTTTTTACTCCACTTCTTCTTTTCTGCTTTTTTTCTTAAATCTTCAACTTCTTGTTGAGAAGGATTATCGCCCAATTCTTCTTGAATCTGACGCATTTGCTGATGCAAATAATAATCTCTCTGTTGCTTATCCAAATCAGTCTTTACTTTAGACTGAATGTCATTTTTCAATTCTAGTAACTGCAATTCATCAGTTAAATTCTTTAGCACTAACTTGGCTCTTTTAACCATATCCTTTTCTTCTAGCATTTGTTGCTTCACTTCTACATCTGCATTAATGTTAGATGCGATAAAGTTTATCATGTAAGTAGGACTCTCAATATTCTTTATAGCAAATGAAGCCTCTGAAGGAATAGATGGAGATTCTTTAATAATCTTTAAAGCCAAATCTTTTAATGAAGAGTATAATGCAAAGAATTCAGGATCATTTTCATCAGGCCTAGTCTCAATATGTGTTTTGACTTTTGCTTTTATGTATGGATCTTCTTGGGTTATTTCTTGAGTCTCAAATCTTCTTTTACCTTGTATGATGACAGTAGTACTTCCATCAGGCATTTTTAAATGCTTAAGTATTTGACCAACAGTCCCAATAGTGTGAATTTCTTTAGAATTTGGATCTTCAATTTTCACATCTATTTGCGATACAACTCCTAGGATTTTATTTCCTGAGTAAGCATCTTTAATCAGTTTTATAGATTTATCTCTACCAACAGTAATTGGAATTACAACTCCTGGGAAAAGCACATTGTTTCTTAAAGGTAAAATTGGTAACTCATCAGGAAATTCTTCCTTATTCATCTGATCTTCATCCTCTGAAGTAAACAATGGAATAAATTCACCTTCGTCTGAGGATTGTGCAAATCTTACGATATCTTCTTCAAATATTTCGTTCATATAATTATAGTCATTTTGACATACTAACCCAATTGATGAGACTAGTAATCTTGTATGTTAAATTTAGTGTTTAAATTCAATCTCCTGTTTATTAATTAATTAAAAACAATTTGATTTGAATTCAATAATATTAATCCAATACTTATGCCAATTACATATAATGGTAATTATGTCCGTTTAGGGTGTTAATCTAAAATTATGATTATCTTCAAAAATGAAACAAATAGGAATACTAATTCTGACAATATTTATTGCCTTACAGGTTAATTCTCAAAATTATATACCGGGTCAAGTATATTATGGAACCGATAGCCTAATTGAATATAGATGCGGAAATTTACCTATAATTCTTTCTTCTCCTCATGGTGGTTATGATACTCCTGGTTCACTACCAGACAGAAATTGTATTGGATGTGCAACAGGAAGAGATTCTTACACACAGGAATTAACTAGGCAGATTGAGGCTTCTATTTTTTATAAAACTGGATGCAGACCTCATGTTATAATAAACAAACTACACAGAATAAAACTGGATGCAAACAGAGAAATTATTGAAGCTACTGATAGTAATTTAGTAACCGAACCTTATTGGCACGACTACATGAACTTTGTTGATACGGCAAGCAATATTGTTAGTAGAACTCACACCAAAGGATTATTCCTTGATATTCATGGCCATGCACATACCATACAAAGACTTGAAATAGGACTTTTATTAAATGGAACAAACTTAAGGCTAAATGATTCTGCATTAAACTCCTCTCCTTTCAACACACAAACTAGTATTTTGAGTTCTAGATACAACAACCTAAATTCTTATTCTCATGCAGAAATGGTAAGGGGTGAATATAGTTTTGGTTCTATGATTCAAAGAAAAGGATATCCAGCAGTTCCTTCGGATTCAATTCCTGCTCCCCTTGTTGGAGAACCTTATTTTGGAGGAGGCTATAATACTGTACGTTTTGGCTCCAGAAATGGAGGGACAATAGATGCAATTCAAATAGAATCACACCAAAGTGTGAGATTTACTTCAAGCGCTCGAATAGAATATGCTGATAGTTTAGCTACAGCAATTCTTGAATATATGGACAAACACTATTTCGCAAATTTCTCGCAAAACTATTGTGGAATCACTTCTATTGAAAAAAAGAAAATTGAAAGTTGGAAAGTGTATCCCAATCCGACCAATGATATCCTTATGATTTCGGGTATAACAAAAAAAACTCAGTACAGTTTATTTAATATTAATGGGCAGTTAATTGTTTCGGGAAATATTGAACAGAACGAAAAAATAGACATGAGTGATTTTCCTTCTGGCTTATACATCATTAAATTAAAAAGTGAATCTAATTCTGTTTCTTTAAGAATAATTAAAGAATAAAAAATTCTGAAAAGAAATTGTACAGTTTAAAATAAAAAGAGTGACAATAAATTTAAAAGCAATATTAAAACATCCTGTTTTCTTAATTTTAGTTGGGACTTTTATTTCTTGCTCTGCAGTATTTTATAATGGCTACCCTCTTGTGTATCCAGATACCGGAACATATATCCGTAGTGGCTTTAGAATGTTTTTTCCTGATGATAGACCAATATTCTACGGGATATTTATAAGGCATATAAGTTTGTATCACTCATTATGGTTTGTAATAATTTTTCAATCCTGGATTTTATCCTATTTGATATACAAGGCACTCGTGATGTTTATCATCAAAAACAAAATGCCAATTTGGTATGTTGGTTCAATCTGTTTATAACAATCTTTACGAGTTACTCATTTCAGACGGGAATACTAATTCCAGACGTTTTTACAGCAGTAAGTATCTTATGCCTAGTTATTCTTTTGTTTGATACTAATCTGATGAAAATTGAGAGGATCGGAATATACCTGCTATTTGTATTTTCAGTTTTAAGTCATTTCTCTAATGTCATTATTTTAATGAGTTTGATTCCAGTGATTTATTTGATATAACTACAGAAACAAAAGAAAAAATAACTACTTTATTAAATTGAGTAGAATGTATTCTCTCATTATAATATTCATTATTTCAATATTCATTTACCCCACAACTAATTATTTTGGTGGAAAAGGATTTGTTATTTCTAATTCATCACATGTATTTATAATGAATCATCTAGAGTAAATAGGTTTAGTAAATGTGTTTCTAAAAGAAAATTGTGATGAAGCTAACACCTATTGATATTGCGATTATATTGATGACACTACTTTCGATTTTGTTTGGGATAAAGAAAGCCCCTTATACAAAACAGGAGGATGGCAAAAGAATAAAGAAGAATACAATGAAATAATATTCAAAATAATATCCAATCCTAAATATTGGGAAACCATCTTTGTTTCTTCGGTTAATCATACCTTAGAACAATTTTTTACATTTGAAACTGAGATTTTTCCAAGTGAGAATATTGTTGATGGCCCTGTTTACGGCCAAGTAAATTGGCACTTTAAAAAGGAATTGGGATCCTATTTAAATTCTAGGCAAAATACTGGGAATCATAATTTACAGCTTCTAAATAAATTTCATTTCATCATTATTATTATCTCAATGATATTATTGTTGCTATACTTAATTGGGTTTGGAAAGCTTAAATTACTGAATAAAAAACTATCTTTTGTAATTCTCATTTTTGTAATTCATAATATTTTAAACTCTATCATCTGTTCTAACTTAGCTCTTGTGGTTGATAGGTTTCAGAGTAGATTAGTTTGGTTATTCCCTTTACTAATAGTCTTAATAATTCACACATATTTAAACAGGAATCATGAACAAAATAATATCTGAAAAATTCACACAAACTAATAGTATTGAAAGAGGTGAATATGTAGAATGTGAATTTAAAGACTGTGATTTAAACGGTATGAATTTATCCAATTATTCATTCATTGAATGTGAATTCATTAATTGTAACTTGAGCAACATAAAATTTGAGCATACCTCATTAAAAGATGTACTATTTAAATCCTGTAAACTTATGGGGATTCATTTTGAGCTGGTGAATCCTTTTCTTTTAAAGTTAAAGTTTGAAGAGTCTAACTTGAATTATTCTTCTTTTTTTAGATTAAAAATTCCTAAAACAAAATTCAACAAATCAAGTATTCAAGAAGTTGATTTTACCGAAGCTAATTTGAAAGAGTCTGTATTTAATGAATGTGATTTAACTTTATCAAAATTTGAAGATTCTAATCTTGAGAAAGTTGATTTTTATACTTCGATTGGATATAGCTTCAATCCTTCGAAAAATAACATAAAAAAAGCCCGCTTTTCCAAAAATGAAGTAGCAGGCTTGTTAAGTGATTTTGATATTATTATTTCTGAATAACCATTCGTTTAGTCATCTTTACTCCATCTATTTCAATAGAGTATAAATACATTCCTTTTTTCAAATCGGTTCCATCAAAGTTAATTGTATTAAGTCCTTGCCTTGAGTTAATAGTACTTTCGTATACTATTTCTCCTAATAGATTCATTACATAAAACTTTCCTTCACTTGCCTGTGAACTAGAAAAGCTAATCTTGGTGAAGTTTGCAAAAGGATTAGGTGAATTTTGTTGTAATTCAACATTGTTAGCAGTATTTTTTTCAATACTTAAAAAAGCAATATTCAATTTATATCCATTAATATCTCCAGTTCCAGTTTGTGCTAATGGACCACCAATAGTTGTACCTTCTAAAGTAATAATTAATGGAAATACACCTGTAACAGTTGGAGTTCCTATAAATCTTACACAACCTACTGTTCCTGCATTCCATGTGCAATTAGCAGTATTACAATAAACACTATCTGTAGTTGAAGTTCCGCTTGTAAAAGTAATACCTGCTGGCAATCCAGTAATATTCAATAATTTTAAATTATCTAATTGAATTGCAGGTAAAGTTGGATCCAACTCATTTGCAAACATTGGTAACTTAAATGATAAAAATGTATCATACTGAACATTGATAAATGCTGGTGGCAAATTATCAATAGTATCTGGCATTACTCCCCAAGTACTTGGAGCTATATAAGCATTAAGTGCTGTAGCATCTGCTACACAAGACTGAGAATAACCAATTGTTGTAAAGAAAAAAGCAAGGGGAAATAACAATTTTTTCATAATTATAATTTTTCTTTAAAATGCGCAATAATTAAGCCAAGATGCGTTCGCCTTCTTCAATATCTTTAGAAATATTTAAAACCTTATCTAACTGCGAAATTTTTATGATTTTTTCAACCATATCTTGAGGGGAATTAATTACAAACTTTCCATCCAATTCATTACACAACCTATTACCCACCAAAAGAGCACTTAAGCCTGATGAATCACAATATTTAACATCAGATAAATCAACTAAAATATTCTTTTCACCATTTTTGTTAAGCAAAACAAATTCTGCTTTTAAATTAGGTGCTAAGGTACTATCAAGTTTTTCTGAGCTAATCTTCAACAAGTTATAAAACGCCTTCTTTTCTTTTGTAATTTCCATTTAAATCTTACTGTTATATTGTTGTTAATATTCCTACACAATATAATGAAAAATTTAAAATTTCCAAGATTAAATTTTACCTGCTAACAGATAAATTACAGCCATTCTTATTGCAACTCCATTCTCTACTTGATTTAAAATTATTGCATTTTTAGAATCTGCAATTTCGCTTGATATCTCTACTCCACGATTAATTGGTCCTGGGTGCATTATCACAATATCCTTACCTATCGACTCTAATAATTCGGTTGTTAAACCATATTGAAGAGTATATTCTTTAAGTGAAGGAAAATGTTTAATTTCTTGTCTCTCATGCTGTATCCTTAGCATATTTACTACATCACACCATTCTAAAGCTTTTTTCAAGTTTGTCTCTACCTCTACTCCTAAACTTTCTATGTGCTTAGGCATTAATGTTAATGGTCCACAAACTTTTACTTCGGCACCTAGTTTCTTAAGGCAATGAATATTAGATATTGCCACTCTTGAGTGCAATATATCTCCTACAATAACTACTTTTTTACCTTTTACATCTCCAAGCTTCTCTCTTATTGAATAAGCATCTAAAAGAGCCTGTGTTGGATGTTCGTGAGTTCCATCACCTGCATTAATTATTACAGAGTCTACTTCCTTAGACAGGAACATAGCAGCTCCAGGACTTGGATGCCTCATTACAACCATATCCACTTTCATGGCAAGGATGTTATTTACTGTATCGATAAGAGTTTCCCCTTTCTTAACACTTGAACTTGCTGCAGAAAAGTTGACTACATCTGCTGAAAGTCTTTTCTCAGCCAATTCAAATGAAAGTTTTGTTCTGGTAGAGTTTTCGAAAAATAAGTTAGCTATGGTAATATCTCTAAGTGTAGGGACTTTTTTTATTGGTCGGTTAATTACATCTTTAAAGTTATCTGCCACCTCAAAAATCAATTTAATGTCCTCTGGTGTAAGTGGTTCAATTCCAAGTAGATGTTTTGTACTTAATGTATTCATTTTTTCACCAATATTACTTTGTCAATATTCTCTGTTTCCTTCCACATTACCTCTACCCTTTCATTGGATAAAGTATCTATGTACTTTCCTACATAGTTTGCTTCTATAGGCAAGTTTCTTGAAAATCTTCTGTCTACTAATACTAATAACTCAATAGAGGATGGTCTCCCGTAGGTCATTAAAGCATCCATAGCAGCTCTTACTGTTCTGCCAGAAAACAATACATCATCTGTCAGTATTATTTTTTTGGACTCTATAGAAAAATCTATATTATTTACACTAGGTAAAAGTGGTTTGTCTTTTCTTCTAAAATCATCTCTAAAAAAAGTAGTATCGATAGCTCCTGTCGTGACATCAATTCCACTAAGCTCTTTTAGTTTTTGTTTTAATCTATTAGCAACATAAATCCCTCTTGGTTGTACACCAATAAGAATAGAGTTTTCGAATAAATTATGATTTTCGATTAATTGACGAGTCATTCTTGATATAAGAATATCTACTTCTGCTTCATTGAGTATTTCTCTCTCTTGTAAACCCATTTAAATTTGTTGGTATCAGTTAAATGCTACAATTATTAATCGTCACAAATGTAACAAAAAAAAACTCTCAGGAATAATCCTGAGAGTTTTTAGTATTTCAATTATTAGTTAGGAGTCTATTTCCCTTCTAATTTATCTTTTAGTTCTTGTAAAGCATCCATATCTCCTAATGTAGAAGTGGCTGTTTTAGTATTCATCTTTTTCATTGTTTTAGCTGTATCCGCTTTTGTTTTCTTTGCTTCTTTTTCTTGCATTTCTTCAAAAGTTCTCGTGTGAGAAAGAATAATTTTTCCTGTAGCGTTATCAAATTCTAATACTACAAAATCCATTACTTCATCCAACTTAGCTCTTTCACCATCTTCTTTCTTTAAGTGACGTGCTGGTGCATATCCTTCAATACCGTAAGGTAATGAAACTACAGCTCCAGATTTAGCCTCTACTTTAATAACAGTTCCTTGGTGAGTTGATCCTTCAACAAATACAGATTCAAACTGCTCCCATGGCTTCTCTTCAAGTTGCTTGTGTCCTAATGATAGTTTTCTGTTCTCTTGGTCTAATTCCATTACAACTACTTGTAATTCATCTCCAACATTACAGAATTCTGATGGGTGCTTCACTTTTTTGTTCCATGATAAATCAGAAACGTGAATTAATCCGTCAATTCCTGGCTCAAGTTCAGTAAATACTCCAAAGTTTGTGAAGTTTCTTACAGTTGATTTGTGCTCAGATCCTACTGGATATTTAGTTGCAATACCTTCCCATGGATCTGGAGAAAGTTGTTTTACACCTAATGACATTTTTCTTTCCTCTCTATCAAGAGTCAATACTTGTGCTTCTATTTCGTCACCTACATTTACGAAATCTTGTGCAGATCTCAAGTGTTGTGACCAAGACATTTCAGATACGTGAATAAGACCTTCAACTCCGTCAGCAATTTCAACAAATGCTCCGTAATCAGCCATTACTACAACTTTACCTTTTACTTTGTCTCCTACAGCCATTTTTTCATCTAATGAATCCCATGGGTGTTTCTCTAATTGTTTCAATCCAAGAGCAATTCTCTTCTTGTCATCATTAAAGTCAAGGATAACTACATTGATTTTCTCATCAAGAGTTACAATCTCTTCTGGATGCTTAATTCTCTTCCAAGAAAGATCAGTAATGTGGATTAATCCATCTACACCTCCAAGATCAACAAATACTCCGTAAGAGGTAACGTTTTTCACGATACCTTGTAATACCTGTCCTTTTTCAAGACCAGACATAATTTGTTTTTTCTGCTCTTCAAGTTCTGCTTCGATAAGCGCTTTGTGAGATACAACAACATTTTTGAATTCGTGGTTAATTTTCACAACCTTGAATTCCATGTTCTTTCCTACAAACTCATCATAATCTCTAATTGGCTTCACATCAATTTGTGAACCTGGTAAGAAAGCTTCAATTCCAAAAACGTCAGCAATAAGTCCACCTTTTGTTCTTGATTTTACTCTACCAGTAATAATTTCTCCAGTTTCAAGACATTCATTTACTTTTAACCAAGCTCTGTGAATTCTTGCAATTTTGTGAGAAACCTCTAATTGTCCTTTCTTATTTTCAAGTTTTTCAACAATTAATTCAACTTCATCACCAATCGCTAAATCTGGATTATATCTAAATTCGTTAATAGCAACAACACCTTCAGATTTGTAATCTAGGTTAATTACTACTTCTCTTTCTCCAATTGATAATACTTTCCCTGTTACCAGTTCTTTATTTTTAATTGATTTAAGAGTTCCTTCGTACTTAGCTTCAATTGCTTTAGTTTCTTCTTCAGTATATGTTTCGCCAGAAGCGTACATATCCCAATCAAAGTTTTCTAAATCAATTTTTTCTTCTTCTTCTTTTCTATCAGCAACAATTTCTTTTATTTCATCATCAGCTTCAGTTTCTACAACTTCTTTTGTAGTTACATCTTTCTTAACAATCTTTTCAGTCGATTCAACTACTTCTTCAGCTACAACTTCTTCAGTTGTTTCAGCTGCTTCTTCAGTCGCTTCTACTTTTGTCGCTTCTACTTGATTTTCAACAGATTCTGGAGTAGAATCAGCTGCTTTGTCTTCTGTATTTTCAGACATATGCTTTATTTTGTATCTCGGTATTCAGCAATTGCGAGAGGGTTTATAATTAATAATTAAAATTTACTTGTGCTGACTAGGTTTCCTAAACGGATTGCAAAAGTAATGAATTTTGTTTAAATACAAGGGATTTGATTGTTTTTTTAGCGCTATTAATTTCAAAAGAATCTAACTAAAGCAATGTTTATTTTTTTTAATTGAAAATAGTAACTTTATCTAATCAGTTAAGTCATTAATTTATATACAATCAGTATTACTAAATCATTAACAAAACCAAATGAAAAAACCAATTATCGACATCCATTGTGATTTACTAATTTATCTTACTAATCATTTTTCTGATCTTAATAACAAAGAAGATATTGGATGCTCTCTACCCTATTTAAAAGAAGGTAATGTTGACTTGCAAGTAATGGCAATTTTCACTCCAACAGAAGAAAATAGTCATAAATTAGGGGTGCAACAGAGTGAAATATTTCGCAATCTTAATACTCAAGAAAATGAATTATACCGTTTTGAAAAGCAACATTTAAGCACCCTTGGTAATGGAAAAGGTGTTGGAATGCTTGCCGCAGTAGAAAATGCTTCTGGATTTTGTGATGAAAATATGAGCCTAAAGGAAGGATTCAAGAATTTAGAGACTATAATTGATAATGTTGGAGAATTATTTTACATCAGTTTCACTCATCATTTAGAGAATAGATTTGGAGGAGGAAATTATTCGACTGCCGGACTTAAAAATGACGGAAAAGCACTAATCGATTATTTGGATAACAAGAACATTGCTATAGATTTTTCTCATACTAGTGATGCATTAGCCTATGAGATTTTGAATTATGTTTCAAAAAATAATATTAAGGTTCCTATTATTGCTAGTCACTCGAACTACAGGTCTATTTTTGATCATCCTCGTAATTTACCAAATGAAATAGCACAAGAAATAATACAGAGAGAAGGTTTAATTGGTGTTAATTTTTTGAGAGCCTTTGTAAACAATGAAAAACCTGAAGTACTTCAAGAGCATATCGCACATGGTCTTGAATTAGGAGCACAAAAGGCTGTTTGTTATGGAGCTGATTTCTTTTATGTAAAAGGAAATCCAGATAAATCAAGAATTCCTTATTACTATAAAGAACATGAAAATGCGGGTTGTTATCCTCAAATTAATAAAACTATCAAACAGCAATTTGGTGAGGAAGTATGCAACAATATCAGTCACCAAAATGTCACTGATTTTTTGACTAGAATTTGGAGTTAAAGAAATGTTTTGAATAAATTAAAAAAGTATAATCCTTAAAGTAATAAATATGAATCATCTAACTAAATTAGTTTTAATCCTAGTAAGCACATTAGCATTAAGCTGCAACTCACAACCAGAGGTAAATTCCGAACAGAAATCTCAAGAAACAGCTCCAGAACTTTCCCAAAAAGAAAAACTAAAAGAAGCCTACCAACTTTTTAAAGAAGGAAAAGATGAGGAATCAATTAATCTTGCGCAAGAAGTATTAGCTATTGGAAGAGAAACTGAAAACGATACGCTAACTGGTAAAGCTTTAACTTCTATGTGTAGAAATGCCCAAAGAAAACTAGACACTACTAGATTAACTGAATTGAGCGAAGAATTAGTAAAACTATCTTCTAAATCGGGAGATAAAAGTTGGCTGATGTACAGAGCTCACATGAATGCAGAAATGTGGCGATTGGTTGGTAATATGAATAAAGCCGAAAGCTTTTATGACGAAAGCATGAGTATTAGCAAAGAATTAGGCTCAATGGGAATGTACACCATTGATCATTTTAATAAATCATTTGTTTCTACAGCAAAAGGAGATTATAAAGAGGCTAACTCATTAATTAAAAGATATTACGAGCTAAGAGAAGAGAACGGAATGAAACCAGATGATGCTTATGGATTGATTGCTTTGTCCTATTTATTGGAGCAAAAAAAGAATTACAAAGGAGCTCATGAAGTAGCTGTTGTTACAAGAAGGTTATTTAAAGAACAAAACCTATTTCCAGAACCACCAGACGAAAAGCCATTGATTGCAGTTGAAAACAAAGTGAGAGTAGAATTGAAAGAATCTGCTTTAGCTGATATTGCTTCGAATACAGATTCCACTACTGTTTCTGATTTATTGAAGAAGTATTTGAAATAGAGTTTATCTCTCTTTTAAACAAGGGAACTCACTATATAATTGGTTTTCTTTTTCCTCTAATTGCTTAGAAAACTCTATAAACTCTTTGCTCTCAGGATTAAAGGGTTTGTGATTTTTCTCTCTATTTATTTGAGCTATTCTTTTGTTCAATTCTTTGGTTTCTTTTGAAAAAAATGAATCTGTAAATTTCTCCCAGATATAATCTATTGCTAACTCTGAAGGATGCAACATGTCATTTGCATAAAAACGGTAATCTCTTAATTCGTCCAACATTATTTCATTAGATGGGAAATAGACAGAATCATCAAACGATTCATTAATTTTCTTTAGTGCCAAATGCAGAGTGGCTTTACTTTGTTGGTTCTCCACTACTCCATCTTTCCAATGACGCACTGGACTAATTGTTGTAATTATTTTTAACGAAGGATTTATTGCTTTTAGCTTTTTTATGGTTTTAGATACTTCTTCAGTGATTTCATTTACTGATAGTAGTTCTTTAACGAAAAGCGAATTAGGCAGTTTATAGCAATTAGCTACAACTTCGTTCGTGTCTTTTAATCGGTAAACCCAAGCAGTGCCAAAAGTGATTATAAGTACTTTGGCAGAGGTTAAATATGAATTCGCTTTAGCAATACTATTATTTATTGAATCGAGAACTTGTTGTTTATCCAATCCCGAAAACTTGCTGTGGTGATTGAAACTAAAGTGAATTTCATTATTCTCTTTTAAATCCGACTCTGTGTATTGTTTGTCATCAATACATTCTTCGATAGCTTTAGTTACAGAGATAGGATTAAATAAAATCCCGTAAGGATTTACATTCACATCAAACTTATTCTCTTTTAGTTTCGCACCAATATTCTCAGAAAAACAAGAGCCAAAACTTACAATACTATCTTGATGAGAGATTGCAAATGGATAGTTTGGTAATTTTATTTCGGTTTTGAAATTCATGAATCAAAGTTAACTTAAATATTGTATTCTAATTTCTTCCTTTCTAATAACTCCGTTATGTCTTTGATTTGCAAAGTCGGATGTGGTGTTTTTACTTGACTTAGATTAAATACTAATATTTTCCCATACTTTGGGGTAACTACATAGCTGTATCTCTTTAGAAATGCTGTATCTAATTCTATATTATTTATCTCTATTTGAGTTTCGGTAATTGCTATTTTCTCAATTTCGTTCCATTTTAAATAAATCTTACGGTTGGGAACTGATATCATGTAATCGCTTATTTCTACTTTAAAAGGTTTGTAAGAAATTAGCATGTACACCACAAGGATTACAAAGACAACAAATAGTGCGAATACAGATAAATCCATTAAGTTATTTTAAATCTATTTTTGGGAGATGAAATACAGCTTAACACCTAAAGTGAATTCTGCAAAAACTAAATTACCATCTTGCTTAAATTGTTTGAACCCGTGCTTAAATTCAATTAAATTTTCAGTTTCATTCATAACATTACTGTACTCAATATTAGTTACTTGTGCTCCAATTCCTGTGTAAAAATTAACTCCAAATGAGTTAAAAAGCGTTCTGTAGACTCCAAATTTTAACATTGCTCCTGTTTTTTCCCTTTTAAAACTAGCACTTTCATAATTAAATATTCCTTCACCACTTTTTAAATAAAAACTGTTATCAAAAACATCTTTGTTACGAATATGAAATAGTTCAAGTCCATAATAAACTATTATTTTATCATCACTATATAGCTGAAACTGAATTTCAGGACGAACTTCCAAAAAACTATATTCCTCACTCATTTGATATAAAAAGGAAGTAGCTTTATTTCCAAAGCCTACATCAACTCCCAACATAACTTTATCTAATATTAGCCTATTATATCCAAAAGTAAGCCTAGGATAGTGGACATAATTACCAGTAATCACTGTGGTTGGAATTCCACTTGTACTCCCCACATTTTGGAGGCTAGGAAGAATAGATTTAGTAATATCAAAACTAAATATAGATTGCTGAGATATTAATTGAGAAAAAGAAATACAGGTTATTATGCTGAATACCAGAGTTAAAAAATGATTTTTCATATTCGAATTTACTGAAAATAATTTTATCGTTTACCACAATTATCATTTGTTGTATTTAATACCTTTTCAGTAACTAAGACTCTTTACAATCCCATTGAGCTATTTTTCGTAAGTTTGGCAAGTCTATTGCATAACACAATGCGTTAAAACTTTACTAATGAAAAAAGCTATTTTTCCAGGATCATTTGATCCAATTACCAAAGGTCACGAAGCACTTGTACTCCGTGGTTTAGAGTTATTTGATGAAATCATTATTGCTATTGGAACCAACTCCACTAAAAAATATATGTATTCGTTAGAGCAGAGAATGGATTTTATAAAGCAAACATTTGCTAATGAGCCAAGAATAAAAGTGGAAAGCTATGAGGGTTTAACAACTGAATATTGTAAAAAGAGCGAAGCGAATTTTATGCTTAGAGGCCTAAGAACTTCGGCTGACTTTGAGTTCGAAAGAGCTATTGCTCAAATAAATAGAGATTTACAACCAGAGTTAGAAACAGTGTTTTTAATTACCTCTGCTGAACTATCAGCAATAAGTTCGTCTATAATTCGTGATATAATAAAAAATAACGGAGATGCTGCTCAATTTTTGCCAGATAGCCTAACTATTAAATAATGATAAAACAAAAAAACATATTCTTAACTTTCCTTTTAATAGGTTGCTTTTCATCAATAAAAGCTACTGAAATAAAAGGACTTACCATAAACTCGTTTGCTGGAAAAACAGCCAACTTGGTGGAGTATGCAGATTATGTTACTAAAGATTTCAAAATAATTAGCTCTACAATAATTGATGATAAAGGAAAATTCAATTTTAATATCGACTTAAAGAAAACTAAGCAAACTATTATCCAAATAGATTACTTAATAGGTATCATTTATTAGAC